>Ga0208132_1000294_pt1 | contig 24610 bp, 19 predicted proteins | sample ETNtaG_16_FD_185785 | JGI IMG/M metagenome (GOLD analysis project Ga0208132, IMG submission 185785) | Marine microbial and viral communities from oxygen minimum zone, Eastern Pacific Ocean - ETNP201406SV199 (SPAdes) (version 2) | ecosystem: Environmental > Aquatic > Marine > Oceanic ... | reverse complement strand
ATGGCCGTTGCCCGAATACCCTGCTCCCAGCCCTCACGGCGGGTGGCATGGGTTAGGGCGATGAGCGCAAACTTGGTCATCGCGTATCCCAGGTTGTCGCTCTTTACCCGTTTGCCTGACAACGAGGCCACGTTAACCACCCGGCCACAACCGCTTTTCGCCAGGTGGGGCATAGCCAGTCGGGTCAGGCGGGTTGGCCCTTTGACGTTGACTGTCCACAGGTTATCGAGCATTGCCTCGTCCTCGTCCATCAAGGTCATGGCTGGCTGAGCCATGCCGGCGTTGTTGACCAGGCCATCCAACTGCCCAAACCGGTGCAACGTGCCCGTGACCCAGTCCTGGGCAGAGTGTAGATCTTCAGCGTGGTAGGGGAAAAAAGCCACATTAGGGTGTTCGCTGGATTGAAGGGCATTTTCCCCCGCGTCAATGTCGCGAACTCCCAGGCTTAATCGAGCACCCTCATGCAGCAATCGTCTGGCGCATGCCAGGCCGATGCCTCGAGTGGCACCAGAAATCATAATCACCCGGTCGTTGAGTGGAATCATCGGGATTCTCCTGTGGCAATTAATGCTTTAAAGCATGGTGGGCTGAGGTTCTGGTAGAACGCTGTTACCACAGGACTGGCAGTAAGTCGATGCGTATCTTGTTTCCTCGCACCATCAATCGATGCCCAGTTCCTTAAGCTTGCGGGTCAGGGTATTGCGGCCCCAGCCCAGCCAGCGGGCTGCCTCCTGCTTGCGCCCGCCGGTAAAACTAAGTGCGGTGCGCAACAGTGTTCTTTCGAATTGGGGGCCCACTTCCGCCAGGATGTCATGCTGACCACGCTCCAAGCGTGTCGTCACCGCTTGCACTAGCAATTGCTGCCAATCGTTGGCTACGGTGCCGGTAACCGCCGCGCCTTGGCCGCGAACCTCTGTCGGCAAGTCGGTCGTGGTGATAATCCGTCCTGGCGCCATGACCGTCAGGCGCCGGCACAAATTCTCCAGTTGGCGCACGTTGCCGGGCCAGTCACAGGCAACCAGCATCGCCAGCGCTGCCTCGTCCAACTGCTTTGATTCAACTTCCAATTCTCCTGCGGCGCGGGTGAGAAACGTCTTGGCAAGTGCCGGGACATCCTCACGCCGTTCGCGCAGAGCCGGCAACCGAATCGCGATCACATTGAGGCGATGATAGAGGTCCTCGCGAAACCTCTGGTCACGCACCCTTCCTTCGAGATCCTGGTTGGTCGCCGCGATCACGCGCACATCCACGGCCAACTGCTTATGCCCACCCACCCGATAGAAAGTGTTATCCGCCAGTACCCGCAGCAGGCGAGTCTGCAATTCGAAAGGCATGGCGCCAATCTCGTCCAGAAACAAGGTGCCGTGGTCAGCTTGCTCGAAACGGCCCTGACGCTGTTCCTGCGCCCCGGTGAAAGCCCCTTTTTCATGCCCGAACAGTTCCGATTCCAGCAGTTCAGCCGGGATCGCGGCCGTGTTGATGGCAACCAACGACTGCTCGGCACGCGGGCTGTTGCGGTAGATTGCCCGCGCCGCCAGTTCTTTACCGGTGCCGGATTCGCCGGAGATAAGCACGTTCATGTGCGACTTGGACAGGCGCCCGATCACACGAAAGACCTCCTGCATGGCCGGCGCCTCACCGATCATCCCTGCGGGTTGCGCGCTGTCGGCTGATTGATCCACCGACTGCGCAGTCTTTTTTTGCAAGGCCCGACCGACCAACGCTACTGCCTCTTCCAGGTCGAACGGCTTGGGCAGGTACTCGAATGCACCGCCACGATAGGCGGACACCGCGCTGTCGAGATCTGAGTGAGCAGTCATCACGATTACCGGCAACTGCGGCAGTTGCTCACCCAGCGCTTTAAGCAAATCAAGGCCGCTGGTTCCGGGCATACGGATATCGGTGATGATGACGTCGGGCGGCGTGCGCCGAACCCGGGCGAGCACGTCGTCAGCGTTGTCAAAGACTGTGGCCGCAAAGCCCGCGCTGCCAAGTGCTTTATCGAGCACCCAGCGGATCGACGCATCATCATCGACCACCCAAACCCTGGTTCGTTTGTTCATGCATCCCCCTCCACGGGCAGGTACAACGTAAAGCGTGTTTTTCCAGGCCGGCTGACACATTCGATGGTGCCGCCATGACGGTTGACGGCCTCCTGGGCAATTGCAAGGCCCAGGCCAGTGCCGTCGGCACGCCCGGTCACCATCGGGAAAAACACTTTCTCGATCATTGCCGGATCGATGCCCGGACCGTCATCGGTAATCCACACTTCCACCGCCAGCCGATGACGGCGGTTGTGCAGGGTAAACTGGTGCCGCACCCGGGTGCGTAGAGCGATCACGCCGCGCCCCGCCATCGCCTGCACAGCATTACGCACGATATTGAGCACTGCCTGCACCATCTGTTCGCGATCGCCAGTGAGTTCTGGAATGCTCGGGTCGTAGTCACGCTCGAAAACCAGGCCCTCGGGTATCTCAACCAGGGTGAGCTTGCGCACGTGTTCGAGCACTGCGTGCAGGTTGAACGGCTCGCGACCCAGCACTCGGAAACTGCCCGTCATCCGGTCCACCAAACCACCGAGGCGATCGGCTTCGTGGGTGATGATCCGGGTATATTCGCGCAGTTCCCGCCGTGGTAGTTCTCGGTCCAGTAGTTGGGCTGCGCCGCGCAGACCACCAAGCGGGTTCTTGATCTCGTGTGCCAGCGCGCGGACGATCTCGTGCAGGGCATCCTGGCGTTCCTGCAACCAGGCCTCCCGGGTTATCCGCATCAACTGGTCTACCCGGGCCAGCTCTACCACCACCAGGCCGTTACCCGACCAGGTGGTGAACGGAGCGACCGTGCAGTCGAGCAATAAGGGTGTTTCGCTGCCCGGGCGCTCCAGGGCTATCTCCCGCAGGGTGGTTGAACTGCCCTCAACCGCGGCCAGCAATGCCGCCTGCAGCGTGGCCCCCATCGGTAACAACTCGCCCAAAGGCTGGCCATGGGCGCGCTGGGCGCTAATCTCGAGCAACGCTTCAGTGGCCGGGTTGAGGTAACACACCAGGCTATCGGTGTCGATCACCAGCACGGCCGTGGTTAGGGCTTCCAGCACCGGCAAGGGTGCGACAGACGCCATCGGGTTCATCCAGTTTGCACCATATTGGTGCATATTAGCTCGAAACACGCAACAGCCCAGTGTGAGCTGGGCTTTTGCTGTTTGGTTCAGGCGCTGTAATACATGTCGAATTCGACCGGGTGTGTCGCCATCCGCAAGCGTTGCACCTCTTCGGTTTTGAGTTCGATATAGGCATCGATCATGTCGTCGCTCATGACACCGCCTACTTTCAGGAACTCACGGTCGGCATTGAGGGCGTCGAGGGCTTGGTCGAAAGAGTGCGATACTGTGGCTACCTCGCTCTCCTCTTCTGCTGGCAGATCGTACAAGTCCTTGTCCAGCGGGCCACCGGGATGAATCTTGTTCTGGATACCGTCCAGCCCCGCCATGAGCATAGCCGTATAAGCCAGATACGGATTGGCAGTCGCGTCGGGGAAACGTACCTCGACCCGCCGCGCCTTGGGGTTGCTGACATAGGGAATTCGGCACGACGCTGAACGATTGCGGGCCGAATACGCAAGCATGACCGGTGCTTCGAAACCGGGAACTAGCCGTTTGTAACTATTGGTACTGGCGTTAGTGAAAGCATTCAGCGCCCGGGCGTGCTTGAAGATACCACCGATGTAGTAAAGGGCTGCCTCACTCAGGCCGCCATATTCGTCCCCGGCGAACATGTTGTCACCCCCTTTGAACACTGATTGGTGCACGTGCATACCGTTGCCGTTGTCACCCACCAGTGGCTTGGGCATAAAGGTCGCCGTCAGGCCGTGGGCATGGGCCACGTTGTGAATACAGTACTTGTAGATCTGCGTCTGGTCCGCCTTGGCCACCAGAGTGTCGAAACGCATACCGATCTCACCCTGACCGGCAGTGCCCACCTCGTGGTGGTGTACTTCCACTGCCAGGCCCATGTCCGCCATGGCCAAACACATACTCGAACGCACATCCTGCAACGAATCGACCGGGGGCACCGGGAAATAACCCCCTTTGACCCCGGGACGGTGACCGATGTTACCCTCTTCATAGTCCTTACCCGAGCTCCACGCGGCCTCAACCGACTCAATGTGGTAAGCCGCACCGCCCATCTCGTTGGACCAGCGCACAGAATCGAAGATAAAGAACTCTACTTCCGGGCCGAAATAGGCAGCGTCGCCGATCCCCGTCGACTTGAGGTAAGCCTCGGCTCGCTTAGCGATGGAGCGTGGATCACGGTCATAACCCTGCATGGTGGTAGGCTCGACCACGTCACAGCGTAACAGGACGGTGGTGTCCTGCATGAAGGGATCGATCACCGCTGAGGCAGCCTCGGGCATCAGGATCATGTCCGATTCGTTGATACCCTTCCAGCCGGCAATCGACGAGCCGTCGAACATTTTGCCTTCTTCGAAAAGATCGGCATCAACCACAGATGCAGGCACGGATACGTGCTGCTCCTTACCGTGGGTGTCGGTGAAACGAAAATCGATAAATTTGACCTTCTTCTCCTGAATAAGTTTCAAGACATCAGCAGTTGACATCGTTTATTTCCTCTACGTTTAGTGGCGCGCGGGCCACACAAGTAGCCTGCGCGATGAAATAACAGTGCACCAGATTAAAGCAATTTCTGTGCCAAACCCAAAACCCGCCGGTTTCACGCCAAAAAGCTAACGGCTGAGTGGAAATACGCACTATTATAGTGCATTTTTTGTCTGTGATGCATCTCTATGGTGCAGTGTAGTTTCAATCGACCGCACCGATCTTTAGGGTAATCGTCGCCTCGTTGTAATTCCTATTTCTCGAAATGGCCTCGCTCGCCTGCCCCCCACTGCGACCGCCGGCGCCGGTCTTGTGCATATCCTGGGTGAAAAGGGAGCGCTCCCCGCGGAGCGCGTGCTTCTGATGGCGCCGTCCATGATAAGGGCGGTGGCTGGGATATCGAAGGACCACGACGGCCCGTGGCCACAATCCATTCGACTGTCCGGCGAGATAGACTCGACCTCCCGATCCCTTGGGTGCAGTTTCATCGATACGGCGGGATGCGTTTCTGTATCCGAAGTGGACGGCATGCAGCTGGGACAGCACGCCCACCGGCAATTGGGAGAACTGGTCGCCCGATGGCTGCGAGGGTGGTCGTCGTGATCAATGGCACGGATGTAGCGTCTTACCGGGCGACGGGACATGAAACCCGTATACATATCACAACGCTTTAATTAAGATTTCGACCTCCGAAAAAATGCGGTATGCCAATGCGGCCCGTGCGACGGTTCGTGTCGCGGGCGCCTTTCAGTTCGAAAGATGAAACAAACAAAGAATGGATCCGCCAACCGCTCGATTCCGATAGTTATCGCGGTTGTGGGGGTATTCCCCCTCGCATGGCTTTTCCGCGCGCAGGGGCCAGGCGACTGGATTATCGCCGTACTTCTCGCGTCTGCATCCGTCGCGCCACTGTTGCAAACGGAACCAAACCGGAAGTTCCGCTTTTCGTACCCGATAGCCGGGCCGGCCCTGGTTCTGGTTAACCTTGCGGCAGGGTGCTTCTTTACCCGCCTCTATGGTTCCTACAACGCCCTGCTGCTGTTCGGCGGCTTTTTACTGTGTTCTTCGCTTGCCTGTCACCTGGCCTGCCAAACCGGCCGCTCGCGACTGTTCAAAAATACGCTCATCGTCAACGGGATCTTCACGGCGGCCCTGATACTCACCGTGCCACAGGTCAACGGAATCTCGGTGTTGTTCCGGTACATAAAGGTCCCGACGACCGTGAGTCTTTATCCGGCAGGGGCGGATACATACTCCGAGAACATGCGTTCGCGCCAGCCGTTGAAAATTTCCGACGGCCGCGTGGTTGAAGTGGCGCTGCACACGCCGAAGGTAAAAAAGACGGACCGGGCAGCCAGGCTTCTTTTGCGCCCGCACCGTCCTTCCGGGTTCGAGATCCACTCGATCGAATTGTTGAGCTTCGTGGGATTCAACGGCAAAACGCTCGAAAAACTGAATGGACTGGAACTCGAGACGCTGAAAATCACGTCCACGGGCAAGCCGGTGGCCACCACGCTGCATCCCGAATACATGGAGATCGCACGCACGATATCGGGGCTAGTCGTCGACGTACCGTATTCGATCGATCAGGGCGTGCTCGATTTCAACCTTGCCCGCCGCCGCAACACGATCAGCGCCGTGGTTCACTGGCAACTCGTTTTTTTCCTTTTCGTGCTGTTGGCTCCGGTTTCGCGGGGACGGTGGGCCGCGCATGATGCCTGAGCCAAGGAACAGGCACTACACCAAAACCGAAGCCGCGGTGCCGTGGTGGATTTGGGTGTTGCTCCTGCATGCATTCGCTGTGTACATGTTGTACTACGGGATCTACAAAGGGGGATGGGGGGGCAGTACCGCAGACCAGATTATTCCCTTGAGCCTGGCGCACGAAAACAATTTCGCTGTCTGGTGGGCCGGAGTCTGCCTTCTTATTCCGGGGTTGCTGTTCTTCATGCTGGGTGCGCGCGATGCCCTGGCGATACGTGACCGCGTAATGTGGATTTCTCTCGCGCTCGTGGTCCTGGGGTTATCCTTGGACGAGGTGGGATCACTGCACGAGCGGGTTAGTCTCATAGGCGGATGGTGGGCACTGCTGCCGTTCGGGGTAATCGGCTCTGCCGTATTCGGATACGGCATAGTTCGGATGTTGCGCCAGCACGGTAGTAGGGGCAGCGGGCTTCTGGTGATGATCAGTCTCGGCCTGTTCTTCAGTGTTGCCGCACTCGAGGAACTAGAATCGATTCATTTTTTCGCAAAACCCTGGCGAGGTTGGAGACTCATTGCCGAGGAGGTGATAGAGCTCGGTGCAGAGTCCCTCCTGATTCTAGCCGCGGTCTTGCAGATAAGTACGCTAACGGGCCAATCATTGAACAGGATATCGATATTGGTGATGCCGAAAAACGTGCGCGCCTTCGACACGCTGGTTTTCGTGGCATTGCTGGGGCACGTTGCCACAGCGGTCTTGCTGATCCCGGAAGACCGGTCATGGGGGGGCGGAAATCCTGAGATCTGGTATCCCATGGCGGTATTCCTTCTGGTAGCCTTTCACTTTCTGCATGTACCAGTCGGTTTTGAGCGACGTTTCGTCGAACGTGTCCTGGTGGCGTCGGCCTTCGTGTTGCTGTCCATGGGGCAGACGTACAACTTCGGGGAGTACCTCGTGGCGTGGTTTCCGAATATCATGGAGGCATCGTTTTACGAAAACTGGTTTACGCGCACATCGGTAACGCTGCTTCCCGTTGTTCTCATCGCGGCGTTTACGGTTTCGTGGAAGACGCTACTCCTGCACCTATTGGCGTCTGTCGCGTTGCTGGTGCTATTGAGTGAAGGGTCGCTGTATTTCGAGACGTACTACCTGTTCAGCGGCATTGTCGCTTGCATAGCTTATCGACTTCTCGTGACCGGTAAAACCAGCGCCCGTGATGGGATCTAATAGACCCCGAGGTCAAAAATTGTGGATCCTGGACAATCCGACGATAGCGTCATTGTGGCAATGATGGAAGAACCACGCTTCGATAAACTGTCGGGCTTCTTCAATTTCCTCAGGCATCTGCGCTGACTCAGCCATCGTGCTCTCGCTTAGCGTAGTTTCCGAAAACGCGGGTGATGCTAACTGTGTGCTATAACAGTTCTATTAATACAATATGGTCCTCAATTCCCAAAGTCGATTGGCGGCCACGTCTCATCGTAGGACAATATTAGACTAGACGATGGACTTTCTTTTCTGGCTCATATCGAAAAGAGCCTGCCGTTCAGTACGCCGAAGGGCATCCTTATGTTGAGCAAGAAAACAATAGTTATCGGTAATCTGCTTTCATTGGCTGGTGCCTTGTTATTTCTGACGCTGTTTTTTATTGGTCCAGATCAAAGCGCTCTAATCAATTCTTTCGGATCAAAGTGGGTTCGGGCCTACTTTAGCCCGCACCAATCTCAAACCGAAGGTCTATTGGAGGAGGTGCGTAAAGGCCAGATTGATCGGGCGAAGAAACTAGTTCAGACGAAATGGCAAAGTATTGCGAAAAAAGACAGGGTTTATCCCTTAAAAAGGAAACTACTACTTGCCATTGCAAAAGAACTGCACAGACAGGGCCAGTATGACGAACTTTACCGCTGGGCCACGCAGTGGCAAAAGTTGGATAGGCGTGATATTGATGCTATAGCTTTTTTGTATGAAGCTTTATATCGGTTGCCGGACCAGAAAATTGAAGGACTGGAGGGGCTAAAAAGGGAGTGGTGGCGCTTTCCATACAACTCAATGCTTACAAGATTCTACTATGCCGCTCTGATGGAGCAGGGCCTCAAAGATGACGCAAAAGTAGTATACAAACTGGCCATTGACAAGATGCGGCTTATGTCAGACCCGGAGGAGGGTTTGATCGATCTGACTCAAGCTTTCAAGGGTTGGAAACTAACACTTTACTCAACCCCTATCCTTACTAGTGACTCGGATTATGAAAGTTATGTTAACTCACGAGAGGGTCTCGCCAGGACTTGGGAACTGATTAACGATTTTTTAAAAGGTAGGAGCCTAACTAAGTACCCAACCCAACATGGTTTGACGCCGACTCAACAGGCCAAATATTGGGTTCGCCAAGGTGCTCTTTCCAAGATCACCTTCGGCAAATTGCTTGCTGGGATGAGGAAACCTGTAAAAGTGGTCAAGACCCAGCGCCCAAGATTTATTCTTACTAACGAACATTGGCTTGGCCTAGTCATTGATCTAGATTCTAAGTTTACCGCCCTTCGCGTTGACTTACCCCCAGGGTTAAACATCCAGATAGATGCCATCAGGCTACGTATCGGATCAATTGTTCAACGCATTCCATTGGACAAGATTGAAGTCAAAAATATGGATCGGATCGGTGCCGTACTGAGCACTGCACACAGCGCGGATCCATATCTTTCTTTTTCAGTGCAGGATTCTCTGAGTAGCGGCGGGGCTAAGAACAACACAAACATAGTTGTAGAACTAGATGCACAGCTGGCAACATTAGTGGGAAATATTCCACCGGCTGATTGGTTCATGAGTAACAAAGATTGAAAACATTTCCTTTACGCAAACTGCTGCTTTGTTTCTGGGTGCTAACACTGCCGCTCACAATTACCGGTGCTTATTTAGCCTACAACGCGCTCGATCGATTTTATACTTTCCAAGTTAGGTATAAAGGTGGGCTCCGGTTATGGGATGTACTGGTATACGAGCGAAATCATTTTGTTCAGAAGGTCCAGGCGACTTTTTTGCACCGAGTAAAGGGAAGCAAAACTAACTTACCGACCGTGCAAATTTTTGTGCCTAAGGACAATCTAGCCCAGCTTAGGTCCCACATGCCGCAATCGGGTTTTGATTACGTAAAGGGCCGCATGTTGCAAGAGGGTGAGCTTAAAAAAATAAAGGTTAAGTACCGTGGAGATTACGCAAGCCACTGGGCCTGGGAAAAAAAATCGTTAAGGATAAAGACTAATAAAAACAGTCTGTATGAAGGAATGCGACGATTTAATCTACAGGCACCAAAAAGACGAGCTCAAATAATCAATTTTCAATCTTTACAGCTCGCGGCTGACATGGATTTACTGGGGCCACGCGCGGAACTTGTGAGGCTATACCTCAACGGCAAAAACCGAGGAATCTATGCACTGATAGAGCAATTGGGGGAAATCACGCTACGCAATACCAACTTCATGCCAGGCGATATTTATCGTGGTGAGATGATTGCTAAGGATGGGTTCACAAGAAAGGGCAGAGCTTGGTGGGGACTATTTGATTCCCCCTCTTTATGGGACAAGGTAGCCATAAACAACCATTATCAGGACTCAGCTATGGCGCCTCTGGAGACTCTTATCCGTCTGCTGCAACGCCGTGAGGATCACGAAGCACAACGGCAACTTAGTCAGATACTAGACATGAATTCGTGGGGCCGCTTCAGTGCTTATCAGGCACTGGCCGCGACCAGGCATTTCACATGGGATCATAACTGGCGCCTTTACTATGATCCCTGGCGGGGCAAGTTTTTTCCCATTGTCTGGGATCCTGTGGGCTGGCAGCATAGCCCACTCTCAGCTTTCGCGGTAATTCGGACGAAACTTTTTGATGCGCTGTTCCGAAACGGTGATTTTCTTCGAGCCCGAAATTCTGCCTTTAAGGAGTTTTTCAATTCACAAAGGCCGACCACTTTCCTGAAGCATTTATCGGACACAACAGAGTTGATGGAAGAAGAAATAGCGCTGGATCCATATTTGAACCCCGGGGATGCCTCATCAGTGGTCACTGCAATGCGAGATTTAGAAAAAAAAGTGGCACAAACGTTTGCGACTATCAAACAAGAATGGGTCAACGGTGCCAAGCCTGAATCTAGTTTTCATTACAAAGGTAATACCGTTACGTTATCGTTTGGAGGTTATCGGCCAATCCAACGATTGCGCTTGGTATTTGCTGAGGCGTTGCACCAAAGTTTTTCGGTCTTTATCAGTCATTTAGTACCAGAGGGAAGAATCTTCACTGATGCGACCGGATCAGTCGAGATCGGTGGCAGTAATATAATCCTCAATACTGGGTTTTTGTCCAATCATACAGTCAAAAAGAGGTCGGTTAATCGACCGGTCGCTGAGTTAAAGGTCAGTCCTGGCTACTATCAAATCACGTTCACGGGTCTTGAATCAGATTTACATTTGATTGGCCTAGATATCGACCGAGGCAATGGCTGGATACCCGCACAGCCCGTCGGTGCCATAACTCCCACTGCATTCTCCCAACTTTATGCGCCAGTCGCAGTCGAGATGGTTCCTCCACCCATCATCTGGTCGGGCCAAGTCACGATCGAAGGACATCAAATTCTGGACCAACCGCTCATTATCGAGCCAGGTACTACCGTGCGCCTGGCTCCGGGAGCAACGGTAGTCTTAAAGCATCGCCTGACAGCAAAAGGAAATCCCGAGGCACCGATCCACTTTGTGCCTGCGACGACAGGCCAGGATCCCTGGGGTGCAATCGTGCTGTCAGGCCGGGGTGCGGATGGCTCGATTTTGTCTCATTGCGAGATGTCTGACGGCAGCGGCCTTAAGGGAGATCTTTTTGAATACTCAGCGATGCTGTCGATTCATAATGTTAAGAATGTGGTCATATCAGACTGTCACTTCCGGAATAATCATACGGTCGATGATATGGTTCACGCCGTCTATACCGATATCCGCTTTGAGCGGGTGCGTTTTGAGAATGCACTCTCTGACGCGCTGGATCTTGATATATCCACGGCTTTTATCAGCGACTCTCACTTTGAGCAAAGTGGTAACGACGCGGTAGATTTGATGGCCACTCAAGCAGTAATCACCGGATCTGTTTTCAGGAACAATGGCGACAAAGGCATATCAGTCGGAGAAAACAGCAAGTTATATGCTGCTAATAACAAACTTGTGGGCAATGTCGTTGGCGTCCAGTCGAAAGATCGCTCCACGGCGATTTTGCTCAACCAAACCCTGACGGACAATAAAACTGCTCTACATGCCTACAAAAAGAACTGGCGCTATGGTGAAGGGGGCGCCATCTTCTTAGGCAAATCGACTGTGAGCGGCGGCGAAATCAGCGCTGCTGCCGAGAAACGCTCAGCTATCCAGATTTTTGACTCCTACCTTGAGATACCAGCAGAAGGTAAACGGGTCGATACCATTGCTGTCGATGATGATAGTTTCAGCTCTGCGCTACAAAACGATCTTTTCCCCGATTCAGATGTCGTTGATCCAAAATTGATGGAGCAGTTGGAAGGCATTCCCGCCCACCTGCTAAAGCGTGTTGCACTTACCCGGCGGGGGAGCCTTATTGATGGCTGAGATAAGAGAAAGGGTTGCAGCTGATGTCGAACCCGTAATAGTGGGCCCATTGGTAAGCTACTGGCATCATTAGCAGCGCTCCTTGAGCGCAAATACCTGTTCCTTTTCAATCGATCGCACCGATCCTTAGGGTGATCTTCACCTCGTTGTCACCGTCGACCGTTTCTAGTACCTGGTGGCCATTGATCCGGCACCAGGCTGGAATGTCGTTCAGTGCGCCGGGGTCAGTGCAATGCACCACCAGCACGTCGCCGGGCGCGAGCGTTCGCGCTCGGTCCTGGGTACGGATCACTGGCAGCGGACACAAAAGACCCGTGGTATCGAGCGTGTACTCGCTCACACGTACCAGTCCCGGGGCACCTGGTTGGGCGACAGCGGAACCACAGACAGCAAACGCTCGCTGCCATCGGCCATGACGGCCCGAAAACTGACACTGTCCGCGTTGCGGCCTTGACCAAAGCGCGCTGCAATGCGCGCCGCCAGTTCGAAGTCGCCGGCAGCCACTTCACCCTCGATCAGGGTCAGCGGTCCGCCATGGCTGGTCATCTCCAGATGCGCGAAGTGCCCCCGGTAGCCCTGCAGGTAGCGGGTTTCACCTGCATCGCGGGCAACGATCAGTTTGAAGTGGGGGCGGGGCCGCAGGTGACGACCCACCTTGAGCAGCATGATGTCGTCCAATTCGTAGCGCTTCTCACCGCGAGCCTGCCACAGGTCCCGCAACTTACTGGCATAAGAAGCATCGGTCAGGAAACAGCAACCACCTGCCGGCTGAGCGTATTCTTCTATACCGTACTCGGCCGCCAACGCCATCTGCGGCTTACGGCTGCGGCCGCTGAAACCGTAGAGGCGTTCCCGGTCTACCCAGCCTTCGCGCTCGGGCAGAGTCGGTGGCTGCAAGCGGGCGCACAGAGGTCGCAACAACAGGTCGTGCGCACCGGATTCGCGCGCCACCACTGGTAAAGTATCGCGTCGCTGGGACATCGGCCGCTGGCCTACCACTTCGCCGGTAATGATGAAATCAAAGCCATTTTGCTCCAGCCACTGGCGCGCTTTGCCGACCATGAACGACTTGCAGTCAAGGCAGGGGTTCAAGTTGGCGCCGTAGCCATGCCGAGGCTTGAGCAATACGTCCTTGTATTCCTCAATCACGTCGATAATGTGTAGGCGCATACCCAGTTGCTCGGCCACCCACAGGGCGTTGTTGCGCCGGGGCATCTTCTGCCGGGTGCTGCGGATGGCGTGAGTATGGCCCTCAACGCAAAACCCGGTGAAGAAGTTTAAGCCCTCCACGTGCACCCCCTGAGCCTGCACCACAAGTGCGGCCAGCATCGAGTCCAACCCGCCCGAGATCAACGCGACTGCACGGCGTGGTGCCGGGCAGTGCTCGTTCAATGCTCTTTTCATCGGCACAAATTCTACCAACCCGGACAGCTCGTGGTGGCACCTGGCTGCTGCCAACTGCGGTTGCTCTTGGAACCAGCCGGTATAATGCACCGCTTGGGCGCGACCTATCGGGGGGCTTGAAACGTTGCATTTCCAGGACCTGATCCTGAGCCTCCAGCACTACTGGGCCGGCCAAGGCTGCGTCATCATGCAGCCTTACGACATGGAGGTGGGTGCCGGCACCTTTCACACTGCGACTTTTCTCGCCGCGGTTGGACCGGAGCCGCTGCGCGCTGCCTACGTGCAACCTTCTCGGCGCCCGACCGATGGACGTTACGGCGACAACCCCAACCGGCTGCAGCACTACTTCCAGTTCCAGGTCATTCTCAAACCTTCGCCGGACGACTTCCAGGACTTGTACCTCGCTTCGCTGGAGAGCCTCGGCATCAGTTTTCGCCGGGACGACGTGCGCTTCGTCGAGGATGACTGGGAATCACCGACGCTGGGCGCCTGGGGACTGGGCTGGGAGGTCTGGCTGAACGGCATGGAGATCTCGCAGTTCACCTATTTCCAACAGGTAGGTGGCCTGGACTGCCGGCCGGTTACGGGTGAGATCACCTACGGGTTGGAGCGCATCGCTCTATACCTACAGGGGGTTGATAGCGTATTTGACCTGCAATGGAACAAAAACTTCAGTTACGGCGACCTCTACCACCAGAATGAGGTTGAACAGTCCGCCTACAATTTCGAGCATGCGGCCGTACCCGAGCTGTTCCACCATTTCGAGGCCTGTGAGGCGGCCTGCAGCCGCCTGCTCGAAGCTCAGCTGCCATTGCCTGCCTACGAGCAGGTCCTGCAGGCTTCGCATACTTTCAACCTGCTGGACGCACGCCGGGCAATCGGGGTGACCGAGCGAGCGCGCTACATCGGCCGAATCAGGCTACTGGCGCGGGCCGTAGCGCGGACTTATTACCAAAGTCGCGAGACTTTGGGCTTTCCGCGCGGCAGCAGCGAATGAGTCGACCAAACAAGGGCGGGCGGGCGGACCTGTTGGTCGAGATCGGCACCGAGGAGTTGCCGCCCAGGGCACTCCAGCGCCTGGCAGAGGCCTTTGCCGAACTGCTGACGGTCGCGCTGACTGATCAATGTCTGGCCCCAGCTGGGGCGGCTGTCTGGTTTGCCACACCACGGCGTCTGGCTGCGCGGCTCCCGGCTGTGGCTCGCCGCTGCCCGGACCGAGTGAAGCAGCGCCGCGGCCCAGCCCTTGCTGCCGCCTTCGATGGCGGCGGCGCAGCAACCCCGGCAGCGGTCGGTTTTGCCCGTTCCTGCGGAGTGCCGATCGACGTGCTTGAGAAATTGGAAACAGATAAGGGTAGCTGGCTGGTACATCGCACTGTGGAAGCCGGTGACAGTGCCAGTGCGCTGGTTCCGCAGTGTATCGAGCAGGCAATAATTGCCCTGCCGACACCAAAGCGCATGCGCTGGGGTAAGGGTTCTGTCGAGTTCGTACGCCCGGTCCACTGGCTGGTGGTGCTGCACGGCAGCCGGGTGATCCCCTGCCAATTACTCGGGGTGGCTGCCGGCCGTGTCAGCGCCGGCCATCGCTTCATGGGTGAGCATCGGGTGCGGATCTGCAGTGCGGGCAGTTACGAGCAGGACCTGGAAGAGTGCGGGGCAGTCATCGCTGATTTTGCCAGGCGCCGACAGTTGATTGCCCGACAGGTACAGAAGCTGGGCAACAAGGCTGGTGGTGTCGTGGTCGCTGATCCGGCGCTGCTCGATACGGTCACGGCACTGGTCGAAAAACCCCATGCCTTGCTCGGCCATTTTGACCCGGCATTTCTTGAGGTGCCGCCGGAAGCGCTTATCTCGTCGATGCGCGACCACCAGAAATATTTCCATGTGGTGGACGATAAAGGTGTGCTGCTGCCCCGCTTCATCACCGTCAGCAATATTCGCAGCACTACTCCGGGGCGAGTCAGCAAAGGCAACGAGCGAGTACTGCAAGCCCGGCTGGCAGACGCCCAGTTTTTTTGGAAAACCGACTGCCGGCAGCCGCTGGACAGCCGCATCGATGCACTTGAGGGCATACTGTTCCACCAGGCACTTGGCAGCCTGCGTGACAAGGCCCGGCGGCTAAGCCGGCTGGCGCGGCAAATCGCCCAGTGCCTCGGTGCCGACCCTGCAGCCTGCGTCCGGGCGGCTGAGCTGTGCAAAGCCGATCTCGTCACCGGTATGGTGGGTGAGTTTCCTGATCTGCAGGGTGTCATGGGTCGCCACTTGGCGAAGCACGATCAAGAGCCTGTGGCCGTGGCCCGAGCCATCGAAGAGCACTACCTGCCACGCCAGGCCGGCGATGCTTTGCCATCCTCGACGCCAGGCCGGATAGTCGCACTGGCTGATCGACTCGATTCACTGGTCGGCATTTTCTCCACCGGCGAAGAACCAACTGGCGAGAAAGATCCCTACGCTCTGCGGCGGGCGGCCCTTGGCATCATTCGTATCCTAGTGGAGAAAAAGCTAGATCTCGATATAGTGGAACTTGTCGATAGCGCGGCAGACGCTTATACCGTCGGCGGCCACCCTATCAGTGGGGCGGTACGCGAGCAGGCCGTTGCCTTCATCATGGAACGCTACCGGGCCTGGTACTCCAGCGCCGGGTTTAGCAATGACGAAATCTCGGCAGTACTGGAAGCTGGTGCCAGCCGGCCACTGGATTTTGACCGCCGGCTGAAAGCGGTGTCTGCTTTTCGCCGGCACCGTGACGCAGCTAGCCTCGCCGCCGCTAACAAACGCATCCGCAATATCCTGCGCCAGGCGACCGATGCCATTCCCCGCAAGATCGACTCCGGGTTACTCACCGAGCCGGCCGAGATTGCCTTGGCCGAAGCGCTGATCAAAAGTGCTGGCGCGGTCACGCCACTAATTGGACGTGGCGATTACAAGGAGGCGCTACGCACGTTGGCTGGCTTGCGCAGTGTGGTCGACCGCTTTTTCGACGAGGTCATGGTGATGACCGACGATACGGCCGTGCGCGGTAACCGGCTGGCACTGCTCAGCCAACTGGGTGGAATGTTTCTCGCCATCGCCGACATTTCTCTGCTGCAACAGGGCTGAGCTGATGGCACCGGACAGTTACAGCCAGATGCTAGCGGCGGTTCAAGCATTCCACGACAAGTACGGTCTGCGCGAGCACGGCGGCGAGGACCTGTCCTATCGTGTAGCGCTCATGGCTGAGGAACTCGGCGAGATATCAGCCTGCGTCACCAAGGGCAAGTCGGCAGAGGCGCTGGCCGAAGAGTGCGCCGACCTGCTGATTCTGCTGCTGGGCACGGCTATCGCTGGTGGTTTCCCGCTGGATCAGGCGTTTTGGAAAAAGATCGAGGCGCTGAAAACACGAAAAAGCCGCATGGTGGGCGACCGCATCCGGGTATCCGACTTTGAGGAAACGGCATGAGTGCAGGACTCGTCATTCTTGACCGCGACGGGGTGATCAATTTTGACTCTGACGAGTACATCAAGTCACCCGAGGAGTGGATTCCCATTCCAGGCAGCCTAGAAGCTGTAACCCGCTTGTGCCGAGCAGACTACCGGGTGGCAGTCGCCACCAACCAGTCCGGTATCGCGCGGGGCTTATACAGCATGGCGACCCTGAACCGCATCCACCTCAAGATGGTCTCTAGTTTGCACGAACGCGGCGGCCAGTTTGAGGCTGTATTCTTTTGCCCGCATGGACCGGATGATGGCTGCAATTGCCGCAAGCCACGCCCTGGCATGCTGCACCAAGCCAGCGAACGCCTGTCCGTGCCGCTCGCTGGAGTGCCGGTGGTCGGCGACTCCAGGCGCGATCTCGAGTCAGCTGCGGCGGTCGGGGCACTGCCGATTTTGGTAAAGACCGGTAACGGCGAGGCCACTCAGCAGCTGCTGCTGGATGGGGGCCTCAACAACCACCTCCGAGGAATACCGGTGTACACGGATCTCGCGGCTTTCGCTGACGATCTATTAAGCGGTGGCCTGGACCAGCAGATGCACCCTCCGGCGGGTGGCTGAGCCCGCGGCACAACCAGCATCGCTCGCGTGATCTGGATTCGCTCAGCGTTGTTCTTCGCCGGCATGGTGGTTTCGGCAGTACTGTACAGCCCCGTTGCGCTGGCAGTGTGGCCGATCCCCATCATGACGCGTATGCGCATCATCGGCCTTTGGGCCCGCTTCATCTCCTCCTGGCTGGCGCTCACCTGCAATCTGCGCTACGAGGTAAAAGGCCTTGAAAACTTACCGGTAAAGGCCGGGGTCATCATGTCTAAACACCAGTCAGCCTGGGAGACCATCGTGTTCCAGGTAATTTTCCCGCCTCAGACTTGGGCGCTCAAGCGCGAAGCGTTGTGGTTACCGTTCTTTGGTTGGGGTCTCGCTGCCACAAGCCCCATTGCCATCAACCGCGCTACCCGGGTGCAGGCATTGGAACAGCTGATCTCCCAGGGCAAGAAAAAAATAACGCAAGGCCGCTGGGTGATCATCTTTCCCGAGGGCACCCGCATGCCGCCCGGCAAGCGCGGTCCGTACTATCCGGGCGGCGCCATGCTGGCTGTGAAGGCCGGGGTACCAGTAGTGCCGGTTGCACACAACGCTGGCGTTTTTTGGGGTCGGCGCAGTTTTCTAAAAAAACCTGGGGTAATTACCGTGGTGATCGGCGCCCCGATACCAACTGCGGGTTGCAAACCGCGCGCGGTCAACCAAGCCGCCGAGACATGGATAGAGCAGCGTATGACCGAACTGCTGGGTGCGCCGGAAACCCCAACCGATTCCAAGCAGGCCCGCCATCATGGCTGACACTGTTGGCTATCCGCCGGGTGCGGCGTTTATCGACGGTGCGTTTGTACCAATGTCAGAAGCGAATATCTCGGTGCTCGATTGGGGCTTTTTACGCTCCGATGCAACTTATGACGTTGTCCACGTGTGGCGCAACCGATTTTTTCGCATTGATGCCCACATTGATCGTTTCTTCGACTCGATGGCCGGCATCCGCCTTGAGTGCGGCTACAGCCGTGAGCAGGTGTGCGCCGTGCTGGCCGAATGCGTTCGCAAGAGCGGGCTCGAGGCGGCCTTTGTGGAGATGATCTGCACCCGTGGCATGTCACCCGATTTTAGCCGCGACCCACGTGAAGCAATTAACCGTTTCATTGCTTTCGCAGTTCCCTTTAGTTGGATATTGCGACCCGAAGACCGCGAACACGGGATTCATCTCGCGGTCAGCTCAATTCACCGAATTCCGCAGGATTCAGTCAATCCGCGAGTCAAGAATTATCATTGGCTGGATCTGGTGATGGGGCTGTTCGAGGCCTTTGACCGGGGCGCAGCGAACGTGGTGTTAACCGATGCTGCTGGCCACGTAGTTGAAGGCCCTGGCTTTAATATTTTCGCAGTAATAAACGGCAGCGCTAACACACCCGCAAGCGGCGTGCTACATGGCATCACGCGGCGAACCGCCATCGAGTTGCTAGCCGAGGCTGGCATAACAACGCAAGCGAGATCTCTTGCGGTCAGCGAACTGATCAATGCCGACGAGGTTTTTATTACCTCTACTGCCGGGGGCGTGATTAGCGTTACCCGTATCGATGAGCGGCCGGTAGCTGATGGCAATATGGGTCCGGTGACTCGCCAACTGACCGACCTTTACTGGCAGGCCCATGAACGGCCACAGTGGTCACTGGCCATCGACGACATTCCAGCACCCGCACTTTGACCCACCGGGCGAGGCCGGCACTCGACTCAACCAGTTAGCCGTGTGACCAATCGGGCATAAGCTTCAGGTGCCACGGTTTGTGGCCGGGCGGTCGGGTCGATGCCCGCCTGCTTGATGAGCGCCTCGGAGCAAGTTTCTTTCAAGGTGTTGCGCAGGGTCTTACGCCGCTGTGAAAAAGCCTGGCGCACCAGTGTCTCGAAGGCTGCGTCTGAAACCGGCGGACCTAATGGCTCAGGGTGCGGTTGCAGCGCGACGACACTTGATTGCACTTTGGGTGGCGGCGTGAAAGCACCGGGGCCCACATCGAACAACAAGCGCGAGTGATAAACGCGACCCACCATGACACTCAGGCGGCCGTATTGGCTGGCCCCGGGGCTTGCCACCAGGCGTTGGGCCACCTCCTTTTGCAGCATGAACAACATACGGCTGATGTGATCGCGCTGTGCCAACAGGTGTATCAGTAGCACCGAGGAGATGTTGTAGGGCAGGTTGCCCACCATAACCAGCGGCTGGTCGGAGCTGAGTTCCCCCAGGTTAACACTGAGCACATCCCGTTCATGCACCGTCACCTGTGGGTGCTGTGCGTAGCGCTGGCGCAGCACGGGAACCAGATCACGATCTATCTCCACCAGGTGTAACGTGGTGCCGGTCTCGACCAAACGATCGGTCAGAGCGCCCTGTCCTGGCCCGATCTCGCACAGGACTTCGTCCATCTGCGCGTCGATTGCTTCGACGATGCGCCGGATCATGGCGGCATCGTGCAAAAAGTGCTGGCCGAAACGTTTTCTTGGCCGGGGCAGGGTGGAGGATTCAGAAGCCATCGGACAACTGTCTTGCCAGCCGTACCGCCGCGGCCAGACTGCCCACATCGGCCCGGCCGGTTCCGGCAAGATCCAGCGCGGTGCCGTGGTCCACCGAGGTACGCACAAAGGGCAGGCCCAGGGTGATGTTCACCACTGCGCCAAACCCGGCGTGCTTGATTACCGGCAGGCCCTGATCGTGGTACATCGCGACCACCACGTCCAGTCCTGAGAGCGAATCCGAGGTGAAGGCCGTGTCGGCCGGCAACGGCCCGCGCAGATCCAGGCCCTGAGTGCGCAAGGCTTCCAGTACCGGGATGATGACTTCAATCTCTTCGCGGCCCAGGTGTCCGGCTTCACCGGCGTGGGGATTAAGGCCACAGACCCCGATCACCGGTGTGGGAATCGAAAAGCGCGTGCGCAGTTCCGTATCCACTACCCGCAGTACCGCCTGCATGTGCTCGCGGGTTAATGCGCCCGCGACCTCGACCAACGGCATATGGATGGTCACCAGCGCCACGCGCAAACTGTCACTTACCAGCATCATCACCGGTGTTTTTACGCCGGAACGCTCTGCCAGAAACTCAGTGTGGCCGACGAAATCATTGCCGGCCTCGATCAGGGTGCTTTTTTGTACCGGGCCCGTGACCAGTGCGGCAAAATCGCCGCCCAGGCAGCCATCAACAGCCTGTTGCAGCATCTGGACTACATAAGGTGCATTAGCGGTTTCCGGGCGCCCAGGCTGTGAGGGTGTCGCGGAAAGATCAACAGCAAGAAGGGTGGCTTGCCCGCCTGGTGCGACCAGCGTGTCACCGCTAAGCGCTAGGGGCAGCTGCAACAGTGCGGCCCGTTCTAACAGCAGACCCGGGTCGGCGGCAATGCACAGCGGGCCAGTGACCGGTTGCTGCAGCAGTTGCACTGCAAGTTCCGGCCCCACGCCGGCAGGTTCGCCAGTGGTCAGTAAGATCGCTGTGGCTGCACGGCTATGCAAGAAGGCCCCCTTTGGGACTTACTCCACCGTGACGGACTTAGCGAGGTTGCGCGGCTTGTCGACGTCGGTGCCCTTGATCAGGGCAACGTGGTAGGAAAGCAACTGCAGCGGCACCGTGTAGATAATCGGTGCGATGGCGCTGTCCACCGGTGCAACGTGCAGCACGGTGACGTCCTCGCGTGACTCCAGGCCCGATGCCGGATCCGCAAAAAGATATAGCCTGCCGCGGCGTGCACGCACTTCCTCCAGATTAGATTTCAATTTCTCAATCAAAAGATCATTGGGTGCAACAGCTACCACCGGCATTTTTTCATCGACCAGCGCCAGGGGGCCGTGCTTGAGTTCGCCGGCCGGATAAGCTTCGGCGTGGATATAGGAGATCTCCTTGAGCTTGAGCGCGCCTTCCATGGCGATAGGAAAATGTGCGCCACGGCCGAGGAACAGCGCGTGCTCTTTGTCACTAAAAACCTGAGCCATTTCAGCGATCGCATCTTCCATAGCCAGCGCTGCTTCAAGGGCGCCGGGCAGGGTGCGAATCTGGTGCACCACGTGGGCCTCAAACCCCGAGTCGAAGCCATGGCGGCGTGAGAGCACCAGCGCCAACAACAGTAGGCCCGTCATTGCACTGACAAAAGTCTTGGTCGATGCGACACCTACCTCGGGGCCACAATGTGTCATAAAAACCAGATCTGACTCGCGCACCAGAGAAGATTCAGCCACATTGCACACAACCAGTGCCCCGACAACTCCCTGACGCTTGGCCTCTTCAAGCGCCGCCAGCGTGTCGGCTGTTTCACCCGACTGAGAGATAGTCACCACCAAGGTGCCCTCGCGGGCCGCATGCCGCCGGTAACGGTATTCGCTCGCGACCTCGACCTCGCAGGGGACCCCGACATACTCCAGCCAGTGTCGTGCCACCAACCCTGCGTGGTAACTCGTGCCACAGGCGATAATCAGTACCTGCCGGGTCGCATCGAAAATCCTGCCGGCCTCGCTGCCAAAAGCGTCTTCCAGTACGCGGTCACCCAGCAGCCGGTCTTCCAGCGTGTCGCTCACAGCGCGGGGTTGCTCGTGAATTTCTTTCTGCATGAAATGGCGATGCTCGCCGAGTTCGGCACCCGCCCCCGATTGGGTACTGGTATGGATAACGCGCTCCACTGGGCTGCCGCCGCTGTCCTTGATAGCGCAGCTTGCACCCCGTATGTCGGCAACATCACCGTTTTCGAGTACTTGGTACCGGCGAGTCGCGGGTAGCAGGGCATTGATATCCGATGCCACAAAAGACTCCTTTTCGGCACGACCTAACAGCAGTGGTGGACCCTGGCGGGCAGCGACCAGCCGGCCCGGTTCACCGGCATGGACCACGGCAAGGGCGAAACTTCCGGCGAGCTCGTCCATGGTCGCACGTACAGCATCAGCGAGATCCAGGCCGTTTTGCAGGTGCAGATACACCTGGTGTACCACTACCTCGGTATCGGTCTGTGAAGTGAACGCCAGGCCCGCCTCTTGCTGACTGTGGCGAAGGGCCTCGTGGTTCTCGACAATACCGTTGCAGACCAGCGCCAGCGTACCATTGCAAATATGCGGGTGAGCGTTAGTTTCGCTGACCCCACCATGCGTTGCCCAGCGGGTATGCGCTAGACCGGTCGTTCCGGCGAGCGGAGTTTGGGTCAGCGCCCGCTCAAGTTCTTTGACCTTGCCCACTGTACGGGCGCGCTCCAGTCTGCCACCCTGGTTAATGACGACAACACCGGCCGAGTCGTAACCACGATATTCCAGGCGGCGCAGACCCTCAAGCAGAAAACCGCTAGTGTCTGATTCTCTTACCGCGCCGACTATGCCGCACATAGTGTCGTTTCCAGGGTTATTGTTTATTGATGATGGCGCTGCTGGTGGCCGAAGAAAATCAGTTCATTCAGTCTTTTTCTTCTGCGGGCGCCGCCAATCATGCTGGGTCTTTTGCTCAGCCCGGGTAAGTGCCAGTTCGCCGGATGGCACATCACGGCTGATGGCAGAACCCGCGCCGACCGTTGCCCCATCGCCGACTTGCACCGGCGCTACCAGTGCACTGTTCGAGCCGATAAAGGCATCGTCGCCAATCACTGTCTGATGCTTGTCAGCGCCATCATAATTGCAGGTGATCACGCCCGCACCGATATTTGCCCGCTGACCAACCTGCGCATCACCTAGGTAGGCCAGATGACTGGCCTTGCTGTCCCTGCCGAAGGTGGTGTTCTTGGTTTCGACGAAATTACCGACCCGGGCGCCGGCTGCCAGTTTGGTCCCCGCTCTTAAGCGGGCAAATGGCCCGATAGTGCAGTTTTCCGCCATCTCGGCACCCTCGATAACGCTATTGGCACGGACCTCGACCCCGTTGCCGATCTTGCTGTCAGTAATCTGGCAGTTCGGGCCGATACGGACCCGCGTACCCAGAGTCACCGTTCCCTTAATCACGACATTGACATCGATTTCACAGTCCTCACCAAAATGCAACTGGCCACGAAGATCAAAACGTGCGGGATCATGCAGGGTCAGCCCGGCGGCCATGAGCGATTCTGCCTGGCGAGTTTGATACAGACGCTCGGCTACGGCCAGTTCGCCACGGCTGTTGACACCGAGAACTTCGTCGCCGTCAACGCAACTAACGGTGACAACATCGATGTCTTCGTGAACGGCACAACTGATGATGTCGGTCAGGTAGTACTCGCCCTGATCGTTGCCACTGCCCACCATCGCCAACCACCTGCGCAAAGCTGCTGCTGGAGCGGCCATGAAACCGGTATTGATCTCGCCGATGTCTAACTCATCAGCGCTGGCATCGCGCTCCTCGACGATACCGATAACTTGGCTATCCTCATTGCGCACAATGCGTCCATAGCCGGAAGGATTGGGCAACTGCGCGGTCAGCAGTGCCAGGCGGTTGGTCCCCGCCTGTGCCAGCAGACCACCCAGGGTCTGTGTGCGCACCAGCGGCACATCACCGTAAACCACCAGCACTATCGCATCATCAGCCACCTGTGGCAAAGCCTGCTGCACTGCGTGGCCGGTACCCAGTTGCTCAACCTGCGCCACCCAGTTGATCCAGCCCGGCTCACCGACATGCTTACGCACAATCTCGGCACCGTAACCACAAACCACATGAATCCGCTGCGCACTGAGACTGGAAATCGTTTCCAGAACATGGTCCAGCAGCGGCCGGCCGGCGAGATCGTGCATCACCTTAGGCAGGGCTGAGCGCATGCGCGTACCCTTACCCGCTGCTAGCACGATTACTTCTAGGGTCATACCAAGGATATTACTGCAATCACCGTGGTCACTGGTGGTAGGACATGGTAACGGCAGCTGGTAACTCAGTGGATATGCTGCTCGGCGTGAGCTGTAATATCCTGCGGTGTAACATCTCGGACCTCCGTGACCCGGACGATGATGGTAATGTCCTGGCCTGCTAGCGGGTGGTTCCCATCGATGGTGATGCGCCCGCCAGAAATCTGGATTACCCGGAAATGCATGACTTCACCCTTATCATTTTCAGCATCCAGTTCCGCGCCCACAAAACGCAGTTCCTCAGGTGTGTTCTCTAGGTCGTCGGTGAAAGTCAGGCCTGGGTCGTGCGGCCCGAAGGCCTGATCGCAGGTGAGGGACACCTCGGCACTCTCACCTTCGTGTAGACCTTCCAGTGCAGACTCTATTTGGGGAAATAATGGGCTCACCGAGAGACCATGCACGTAGGAAATCGGCAGGTCGCTGTGCTCAACGATTTCACC
>Ga0208132_1000293_pt1 | contig 24664 bp, 22 predicted proteins | sample ETNtaG_16_FD_185785 | JGI IMG/M metagenome (GOLD analysis project Ga0208132, IMG submission 185785) | Marine microbial and viral communities from oxygen minimum zone, Eastern Pacific Ocean - ETNP201406SV199 (SPAdes) (version 2) | ecosystem: Environmental > Aquatic > Marine > Oceanic ... | reverse complement strand
GTTGAATATAATGGTAAAATAGAATTTGATACGTCTCAACCGGATGGAACTCCTCAAAAATTATTGGATGTTTCTCGTCTTAAGAATTTAGGGTGGCAGCCTTCAATTTCATTGGAGGAAGGTATTAAACTGGCCTACGGTTGGTATTTGAAGAATGTAGCATAATTTTATGACTCTTATTCCATTAAAAGCAGAACTTTTTAAGTTCTGCTTTTTTATTTAAGTTTCATTTGTTTTTATTTTAACAATAAGGAAAATATCCCATAAATGTCGTCTGTATTTTCATTTTCACTATTACAGCGCAGTAACTGTATTTTTATCATTGTGCTCAAATTTTCATTCATTCCTGCTATCAATCGTCTGGCATCCGGCAGCAAATTATGAATCCAAAACCCAACAACTTGCCCGCCTGCCGGAATGAAATGTAGGCATGGTCCGGCGTAGCGCTAGTGAAGACGGATCAACCCTGCACTCTTTCTTTTTTATTTTGCCAGGGACAAGTTGCGAGTAGCTAGTGGCCAGTATAAATAATCAATGAAGAATCTTAAATGCTAACCAATCGCTACACCCGTATTGCCCTGCCATTATTTTTTTTATTAGATGCCATTGGCATTAGCGCCTGTTATATTTATGTCAGTTTCCTTTATAATTTAATATCCTCACTTTCCCCATGGGTAATTTTTATCCTTTTCTTCTGTTGGTTATTCTCTTCTGTATATTTCCGATCCTATAATGTAATTCGTACCCTATCGAAAAAAGATTCCGTGTTACCCACATTTCGTGCCCTTGGGTTGTTTTTTCTTCTGTATTTGGCTTTATCGACCCTTGGTTTTCTTCCGATAACATCTTTATGGTTTTATGTATCGTTTATACTTTTATCTATTGTGTTTATTACAATTATAGCCTATCTGCGTATAAAATATGTTTTTTCCTATCGCTTAAGCGGCAAAAACACCCGCTATTGTATTTTAATATCTTCTTCCCCTATGGATAACAAAGAAAGGCAATATTTAACAGAGCATGCTTCAGATCTTGGTTATATTTTTTATGACTTTATGACTGGGTTTAGTTCTGAATTAATAAATCAATTTTATAGGACCATAAGCACAAGAAAAACAGATGTAGTATTTGTGATAGATGAAGGGGGTAAACAATCAGAAATAGATCAATTATCCCTATTATGTGATGAAGCTGGAATCAGGATGAAGTTGATAATGCCCTTTGCCGGCAGTGCCGTGAACCGCACAGGGTTATCATCTATTGGCGGCTATCCCGTGGTCAATGTCCGCCCCGAGCCTTTATCTTATTTACGCAATCGGGCTGTGAAAAGAATTATTGATATTTTTATGTCCCTTCTGTCTATTGTATTTGTCATGCTATGGCTACCTGTATTGGTTAAAATAGCTCAATGGATATCATATCCTGGTCCGTTGTTTTTTTCCCAGGATAGGGTTGGTCAGGATGGGAAAATATTTAAGTTATACAAGTTTCGTACCATGGTAAATAATATTGAAAACCAGGCTGCAGAAAAGGGTGTGGCAGCAAAAACAACTGTGCACGATTCTCGTGTCCCCTGGTTTGGTCAATTACTCCGCCGTACGAACTTGGATGAATACCCCCAGTTTATTAATGTATTACTTGGTTCTATGAGTACGGTAGGACCCCGTCCCCACATGGTAGGGGAAGATATACATTTATCCAACCATGTTCATCAATACAGGGTGCGCCGTTTTATTAAACCCGGTATTACGGGCTGGGCAGCTATAAGGGGTTACCGCGGCGGCACCGATGATTTAAGCCTTATGCAAAAACGCACGGAACATGATATATGGTATTTGGAAAATTGGTCCTTATGGCTCGATATTAAGATCATGGCAATCACCGTCTGGCAGATGCTCACATTTAGAATCCCAAGGGCTTACTAATCATTAGTGCCGCGACCATCTCTGGTATTTATGCAATGTCCATTTTCCCTTTGCCTGCCTTTGGCGGGCAAAGTGTGTTTTACATGTATCGTAGATAAATAAACCACAAAACACCAAACCCTGTCATTTCAAGGAATCCCGTTTACGGGATAACTCAGCAATCTCCTACCATGAAACCATAACAAAACCCAAATAATGTCATCACGAGTCCGAAGGACGTGGTGATCTCCTTGCACAGAAGAACATCCGTCCATCATGTTATTCCGGATGTTAACCTTTCTAAGGATATAGCCTGCTTGCCTGTTTTTATGTTGGTCCTGTCCGCCGCAGGCGGGCTTCACTACGTTTGCTATGACATTTTTAGTGTTTTTTATTTTACTAGAGGCCAGGCGCAAATAACTAATAGCTAGTAAAAATAGTCAAATTTTCTAGTAAATATTAAATTTTTATATCCAAACTATATGTCGGATGCCAATCACCCAAATCAGGTGTCCACAGGATCGGCCTAAATATTCCTACCCCCAGTTTTACTTCCTTGATCAACGTATTTTCTCTTTGTTTTATAATTGGTATATAAATAGCCGCATCAATTGTAGTGCCCAAATAATCTTCTTTTTCTACTAATCCCACAAAACTTCCCCCAATTTCATAACCTTTACCCAGTTTTACTGTATAGAGCAGCTGCGGAACAAATATATGCTGTTTATCATCATTGATATATTTTCTTAATCCTACGGCAGTTGCCAGGTCTATGCGGTTGGACTCATAGAACTGATAAAATAACCCTGCATAGTAATTATCATTATTATTCACAGGACTGGAATAATAGCCATGGATATCAATCTTATCGGTGATTCCATAACCAAGCACAACATAGGATTGTCCATTTTCAAAATAATCTAGTGGATTCCAGGTCAGGGATATATCCAAGTTTCCTTTCCCTGCAGCGGTACCGTGGTCATACCCGCTTCCTCCCCAGAGAGTAATCCCCCATATTAAAACGATTGTTATTATCCTCATATTCTTGAAATATTAACCACAATTTCACATTTTCCATAAAACAATTTGGTTAATCTTCTTGAATTATCCATAATATTATGATATACTACATGTAGTAAATACTACAAAAAGGCTAAATATGAGTGTTTTAAGTATCAGAATCAAAGACAGTAAGCGCAAACTATTGAAAGTCATCAGTGCTCTGGAAGAAACGACTATCAGCAGCTTGGTGGAATCCTGGATTGATGATTACTTGGAAAAAAACCGCCAAAAATATGCGGATGAATTATCACATAGTAGTTTGATTCATTTGATGAAGATTTCTGAACCAGCTTTTGAAGAGTGGAACAACGAAGAGGACGATGTCTACAACGACTTATAAACAGTGGGATATTGTTTTGGTCCCTTTTCCTTTTACCGATCAGCAGCAGTCCAAAAAACGCCCCGGCTTGGTAGTCTCTCCGAACATCTACAATCAGGCTGGATCTGATATTATAATTGTTTTTATGACCAGCAATTTATCCAGGTCATCCCGCCCCGGCGACTATACCCTGCGCAACTGGAAATCAGCAAACCTGCCCAAGCCCACCCTTATCAGAATGAAATTTGCCACTATTCTTGCTTCAATTGTATTCAAAAAACTCGGCCGTCTCCAGGGAACGGACATAACTAATTTTTCCAACCAGTTCCACACCTTTTTCTTCACTTGATTAAACCTATTCACTCATATCACCAGTGTATAGTGTACGCAGGAATGGAATGTAAGTGGAATGGGGTAAAAACACCGTCATCCCGAACCGACGGAGGAGCGTGAGGGATCTACATAATTTATCATTATCTACTAAATTTGTATATTAAACAACATACATAGATTCCTCACTTCGTTTCGGAATGACACGTTTATTTTAATAAATTATAAAAAATTCCCCCTTATCAAAGTTTACCTGCCGGAGATGCCTGTCCACCGCCTGCCTGCCGAAGTTGAACGTAGGCACAGGAGCTTTAACGTAGGAGGGAAAGCCGTGACCGATACGGGCCTGGTTACCGATAAACGAAAGCCGAGTACATTTATATCGGAGTCGGGACCACAACATCTAAAATCTAACATCTATCATCTAACATTTAACATTTCCTCCACATTTATCCCAAATTCTCCCTAATTTTCACAGTTGGAACATATTCTATTTTTACCATAAACTTAATTCTGGTTTCAAAAATTTAACAAATATAGACTAAATGACTAAATTAGATCATACAAATCCGTTAAGAATATTCTGCGGCAATTTATGCAGAAAGCCGTTTCCCATTTTCCATCTTCCCTTACTCATTATTTTTCTTACATTTTCTATTTTCCATTTCCCATCTCCCATGTATGCCCAAGCCTACGCCCCCGCCGACCCCTTTTACCTCTTGTCCCTGGAGAAAGAACAGTTCAATCACGCCGATTCTTTAAAAATTAGCTCCACCATAATCCGTCCCTTCTACCACCACAACAAAAAGGGCCAATTCACCGTCCGTTACCGACAGGAGCAGTATTCTAATGATAATACATCCAACCAGGAAAATATGGATGTCCGTTTCATTGGCAAAGGGAGAGGCTGGTTCCAGGGATTGAATATTTCTTATTATAATGATTTCATAGCCTTTAGTGTTGAGCCCTATTGGTTATCCAGCGCAAATGATTCCGCCATGGTGTTTGCTCGCTCTGGTATGTTTTCAGTGCTCAACGACAGCCACATGAAGCCGGACGGCCAGTTTATATCTTCCGGTTTCAGGGAAGCTCAATTATATTTGCATTTATGGGGCTTGGGTATAGGCATAAGTAACGCGAATATGTGGTGGGGCCCAGGTATCCATTCCACCCTGTCCATGACCAATAATTCCGAAGGCTTCTACAATTATATGCTGGGCACGATTCGAGAGTTGCGCTGGGGCAAGGCAGGGTTGAATTTTCGCTATACTCTGGGCCAGTTGAATGAAGAAACTGGCAACGATGCCACCTATTTCACAGCCATTACCGGGATTATTTCTTACCATGGCAATACAGATTTATCCATTGGTTTAAGCCGTAACTACTTGTCAGGGGGGTATGATGTTGGTGTTGATTGGTCTTTACAGGATGCGGCCAATCTTATTTGGGAAGCGTTATATGTAGAAGATAAAGTAGATTATGCCTATACACCCATATGGGGACATGATCCCTGGGATCAAACCATATCCGGTTTTGTATCTATATCCGTACCCGCCTCCGGATTTACTGTTTTCCTGGAATTAGGGACAAATGATCATAGGGCTTCCTGGGGAGATCTTCTTTCACAGCCAGATCATGCCATTGCCACAATTATTGGTTTCCGTAAATACGGGTTTTTTGATAACCCGGATTTGGTTTTTGGGTTTGAATATGCACGGCTGATCCAGGCCTATTCTCATGTATTTCGTATTTCGCCAAACTGGTATGATCGTGGTGGGTATGATTATAGTTCGTACGAAGGCCGTAGATGGGCTGCCCATAGTGGTGCCGATTCCGATGATTTTCTCCTCTTTTTTGGGTATATGGGTGATAAGTGGACCTTTATCCCCGGTTTTAATTATGAGCGCCACGGCGTGATTTATGCGCGAGTACCGGAAGTAAAAATGGAATTTCGCCTGGACACTCGTTACAATTACAAGGATTTTTGGTTTAATCTATACTATGAATACCAGCACGAACAGCACCTGGGTTTTACAAAGGATAATGTGTTTTTTGATGAAGCAACAGGTACACGTTTTACAAATACAATTATGTTCGGTATCGAAAAAGTGCTTTATTTTTAATTGTATTACAATGTCGTTAGCTTTGTTGAAAACAATCACTAAAAAATAATATATATCTGATCAATATTTATGAAATTATTCCTAATAGCAGGCGCCCGTCCAAATTTTATGAAAATTGCTCCCCTTATACATATTTTGGACAATCATAGTACCATTCAAACAACTATTGTTCATACGGGTCAACATTACGATGAAAAAATGTCTGCTCTTTTTCTGGATCAGTTAAGAATACCTGATCCAGAGATTAATCTGGGGGTAGGATCAGCATCTCACGCTGTTCAAACTGCGAGGATTATGGAAAGATTTGAAAAAGTGTGTATAGATTATATTCCGGATATGGTTATGGTTGTAGGTGATGTCAATTCTACAATAGCTTGTTCATTGGTCGCAAAAAAGTTAAATATTCCTGTCTGTCATTATGAAGCTGGCTTGCGCAGCGGAGATAAAGCGATGCCAGAGGAAATAAATCGTTTGGTTACAGATGCGATTTCTGATATTTATTTTACAACATGCAAAAATGCTGATAATAATTTATTGCGAGAAGGTATACCCGCAGAAAAGATTTTTATGGTCGGAAATTTAATGATTGATTCATTGGTTAATAATTTAGTTAGGGCAGAAAACAAAAACGTTATACTCCATAAAATCAATTCAGGAAGTACCATTAATTTTATTGATCACTTTAAACCTGGTAAATATGCAATTATGACATTTCATAGACCGTCAAATGTTGATGACGTTGAAACATTTACAATATTGGTTGAACAATGGCTTAAAGTTTCAGAAAATATTCCATTAATATTCCCAGTTCATCCACGTACACTACAGAATGCAAAATCATTTAAATTATTAAAAAAATTAAATTCTGCGCCTCATATATATTTAGTTGAACCAATTGGGTACTTAGATTTTCTGGCTTTAATGAAAGATTCTTTATTTGTTCTTACTGACTCTGGTGGTATACAAGAAGAAACTACTTACTTAAAAATTCCTTGTTTAACAGTCCGGAAGAATACAGAACGTCCAGTAACAATTTATGAAGGATCAAATCAACTTATTAAAGCAAACAAAATTACTGAAAAGGTGCATGATATCTTGAAAGGTAATATTAAAATTGGCCATATTCCCAAGTTTTGGGATGGAAAAACAGCTAGTAGAATAGTAAAAATATTGGAAAATACAAATCTTCACAATTAACCAATAACAATTCTACAGGCAAAGCCGATTATCTGAAAATTATATAAAAACGATAATTATTAAAAATATATCGGAAATAACAGTATAATATTCATATCTTTCCGAACTAAATTAAATAAAATTATGAATATCCGAATAATTATAATAACAATTATATTGTTTTCCTTCGTCGGAAACTTGTTTTCGCAATCTGTAGATGAATTGAAGAAAATTCAGCAGGCTTATGAGGAAATAATTCGAGAAAAAATGGCTAAAGAAGCCATTAGTGAGGAGATGTTTAGAGATGACATACTCATAGATAAAATACCCACCCAGATACTCGTTAAGCCCGATGATATAATTACATATTATGTTCAAAAAATGTCTAGGATACGCACGGAACTGGATGACTTGAAAGACCTGTTACCCCTTATTTCAAAAAAATCATTATTACCTTATTATGGTTATGACTTTTTTTATAGCCGCGACTCAATATCTTTCTGGCAAAACAGTACACTACCTGATGATTATCCATTAGGCGCGGGAGATGAAATTATTATATCCTTATGGGGTGCAGCTGAAAACAGGATCAAAGAGGTAATTAACCGGGACGGTACAGTGTTTGCCCAGAATGTAGGACTGCTCTATTTGGGTGGTAAAACGAAAAAAGTAGCCGATGATTACATCAATAATGAATTTAAAAAAATGTATTCAACTATGCGCGGCAATAATCCCACAACTTTCCTGGATGTAACCCTGGGAAAATTAAAAGGCATCAATATACAATTAACAGGAGCAGTATTATCACCCGGCATACATGCAGTAAATCCCTTTTCTAAGTTAACAACCGTTTTAATGCAGGCGGGAGGTATAGATACGACAGGTTCATTGCGAGAAATAACGATCATTCGTAATGACACTCCTGTAGATACACTGGATCTCTATGCTTTATTGCATGGTACAGGAACTTTTCAGAATTTTCGTTTATTGGATTGGGATAGGATTCATATACCCACTCGTCGTACGACCGTTGCTGTAGAGGGTGCCGTAAAAAGGCCGGCTTACTACGAATCATTACCCAATGAAACTCTTCAGGATCTGCTAAGCTATTGTGGTGGGTTACAGCCTTTGGCAAGTGATTTCATCGTACTTACTCACAATAATGCTCATGCCGAAGTACCCCAGATCATATCTACAGATAAACTTGGAGATATAGAGATTCTTGACGGCGATAATGTATTTATCCCTACTTTGTCTTTTCCGGATATTAATGTTTCAGTATCCGGTGCTGTGCCGAGTCCCGGTTCATATCCCTGGTTTACCGGCATAACATTAAAGGATTTACTCCTGGTTTCAGGAAGTTTAAAACAACAGTATTATGATATTTCTGATTGGGAACACGCTGAACTGGCCCGTTATGATGTACAGGAAAGTAAGTATTCTTTGTTAGCGATTGATATACCGGCAGTTCTAAACGGGTCGGTAGATGACAACATACAATTATCACCTTATGATCGGCTCATGGTTCCTAAACACCAGGGCTTGAAATCATCGGGATTTGTGACAGTAGTGGGATCTGTTTATCGTCCGGGCGAATATGCCTTGTTGAATGTTGATGAACATCTTGAATCAGTTTTAACCAGGTCTGGTGGCTTGCTGCCGGGTGCTTTCAAAGCAGGTATAACCATTGAAAGAGACACACTGTTGTTGGGCTGGTCAGGAATTGAATCTAAATTAAAGAACAGGGATGTAATAAGAGTTCCCGATAATCCCCATGCTGTAACAGTGCTGGGTGAAGTGCATAACCCGGGCTATTTTACCTGGAAACGTGGAAAACCGCTGCGTTATTATTTAAGATTAGCAGGTGGGTTAACTTCTCGCGGCGATAAACAGCATATTTTCGTAAAATATGCCAATGGTGAAGGAGCATCCGTAACACCATGGAGAAAACCTGAAGTCAGGGATGGTGCAACTATCACCGTAAGCGAGATGGAAATCTATAAAGATAAAACCTCCGGCTTGGAAATTCTCCAAACCCTTGCAGGCACGGCCGGCTCCCTGGCCACAGTTATTTTAATAATCAACAGTCAACGATAGGTTGTATAATGAAGAAAATATATATACTAGTTATTATGTCTCTTTTGGTTATGTCCTGTGAGCGCCTGGTAAAATTCATCAATGGCCCGCCGGTTGATCAGGGGTTTTTGCGCACCTTTGGAACTACATTCTATGATTATGGATGGGGAGTAGACGAAACATTTGATGGCGGTGCAATTATTGTTGGTGCTAAAGAATATAGAAGTGATCGAACCCGGGATATATTATTAGTTAAAGTAGATGAAAACGGTTTTGGTTTATGGGAAAAATCCTTTGGCGGATCAAATAATGAAGAGGGCTATGCTGTAAAGCAATGTATGGATGGCGGTTTCATTTTAGCGGGCTATTCCACCTCTTACGGAGCTGCGGCAGATATCTATGTGGTTAAAACGGATCCTTATGGTATTAAGGAATGGGATAAAGTCTACGGCGGTAATAATCTCGACCGTGCCTATGAAATTATTGAAACCCATGATGGACATTTTATCATAGTTGGTGTTACCAATTCTCCGGGTATCAGCCACGGAAATGATGATATATGGCTGCAGAAAATTGATGGTCAGGGTAATACAGTTTGGCGCAATGCTTATGGTGAGTCTAACCATGAAGTGGGCTATGATGTTGTGGAATTGCCCGATGGCGGATTCTTGGTACTGGGATATAAGAATTTCTACGATGTGTCCGGGAAGGATATTTATTTAATAAGAACCGATTCAGTCGGCACAATAGTATGGGCAAAAACATACGGGTCATCAATGGTTTTTGATGAAATTGGTTATTCCATTCATGAAGCCTATCCTTCGGGGTACCTGATTTGTGCGTCGACAAATTCCCGGGATAATGGTTGGTTTGACCCCCAGGTTATTAAAATCGACTATGATGGCAATATGCAATGGTCTGCTATTTATAATGGCAGCGGTCGTTCCCACACACGCTGGGTAGCAACACCTACCTATGATGGCGGAGCTGCCATAATTGGTACCACAACCTATTACCATACGAATGAAGGTGATAATGAAGATATTTATCTTATTAAAATTGATCAGCAAGGCCAGGAATTGTGGAATATTGGCTTTGAAGGGGGAGATTCTGATTGGGGCTGGTCTATTGTAGAAACATGTATCAATGATTTATTGATTGTTGGATCAACGAAGTCCTATGGACGGGGGCTCTTCGATATTATACTCATGAATACGAATGAATTTGGTAATTACAATCTGGACGGATAATGCCTTCAAACATTGAATAATTATCAATTTCTTTAATGCAAGAAATCAATAAAAAACAAGAATCAGTCGAAGAAATTATTCTGAAAGTTATGCAGCGCTTTCAGTACCGTAACCAGTATCAAGTAGCGGAATTTTTTAATGTTACTGCCCAGACATTATCCGGCTGGATAAAGTCAAATTCAATCCCCCCCAAACATTTAATCAAGTATAAACAGGAAATAGAATCGGTAACCAATGAAGTATCGGCAACCAAAAACAGGGAAGTTTTTGTTTTGGAATCTCCCCTGCGGGCGGAAACAGCCGCAGATAGGTCGGCAGCTCAGGCAAATAATATTCAATACAAAAAGATTTCCATTTCTTTTATTTATGGATTGTTAAAAAAATCAAAACGCACGTTAATTTTCAGTCCAGTTTTTTTTGTGAGTATTATTTCTATCTATGTATTCCTAATTGCGCCAAAAGTCTATACCTCATCAGCCAAAATATTACCCATATCCGAGAATAGCAGTAAGATGTCGAATTTTTCGGGACTTGCTTCACAATTTGGGATGAATTTACCCACATCTTTTGGCAGTGAAATTCAATGGGATGAACTATATCCGGAAATTGTTCGCAGTGAAAAGCTAATGGAAATATTGGTTCAAAAAACATTCCGAACAGAAAAATATCCTGAGGAGCAAACTTTATTACATTTACTGGATAATGAAAACAATTACAAAGATGAATCATCAAAACTCAAGTTAGCTGTAGAAGATTTAAAGGAAATGATCATTGTTCAAAAAGACCGATTATCCCCGGTTGTATCAATGCATGTAGAAGCTTTTGAACCTCGTTTGGCCAGGGATATTGCTGTTGAAGTCATTGCTGAATCAGGGAAGATCTTACTTGATCTAAAAACAAAAAAAGTACGGGAGAAACGTATTTTTATTGAAGCAAGAATCGAAGAAGTATATAAAGCATTGCAGGAATCAGAAAAGGCCGAAGAACAGTTCCGACTGGAAAATAAAAATTTTAATCAATCACCCACCTTAACGATGAAAATCAAGAGATTATCCCGGGAAGTCGAATTAGAAAATAGTCTCTATGTTTTACTGAAAAGTCAGTATGAAAATGCTAAAATAGAAGAAGTCCAGAAAGCAGCTATGATTCAAGTCATCGATGGGCCCCTGAAACCTGTTCGGTTAACCAGTCCACGTATAGCAATTAGTTTAATTTTAGCCCTCTTTTTCGGTGTATCCTTTGCAGTATTTATTATATATATAAAAGAATTCATTTTTGAAAAATGATAAATTGTGTTTACTCTATTTATTTTACGTATCATTAATTTCAATAATGTTTAAATGATTGTGAGCACAATGATTTATTTTCGCTCGTTACTCAACTTTATAAACAATTTAATTATTTTACTTCTTTCTATAGTTTTATTAACAATTTTTTCCTGCAATTATTATGAAGTTGTGATTGAGAACGAAATACCTATTCCTGTTGAATTATCTCCAATTGTATACAGTAATGGCAATTTTACCATTAATTGGTCAATGAGTACAGAAAACGACTTTAAAGTTTACAATTTGAATGAATCGTTATTTTCTGATATGTCGGATGAAACACTCATTTTTTCATCAACAAGCAAACATGACACTGTATTTATTGTAGAAAATATAGTAGAAGGTGCTGAACAATTTTATCAGGTAACAGTGTTAGATACAGGAAATTTAAGTTCCCGCAGTAATATTGCTTATGCCGCCGCACCCATTATTTCTTATCAAAAAGAATTCGGTGGCCAGGGGATTGATATAGCTTACTCAGTTCAGCAAACAGCCGACGAAGGCTTAATCATCGCCGGTAGAACTGATTCCTGGGGGAGTGGCGGAATAGACGGCTGGCTGATTAAAACGAATAATGAAGGCCATGAAGAATGGAACCGTACCTACGGCAGCGAAGATGATGATTATATCAGAAAAATTGAAGTGTTGAGCGATGGTGGATACATACTAACGGGAACGACAAATTCATTTGGTTATGGATCAAACGATATCTGGTTATTTAAAGTAGATCAGGATGGGTTGGAAGAATGGCAGTTTACCTTTGGCGGAACTGATGATGACTGGGGAATGTCCGTTGAGCAAACCATGGATGATGGCTTCATTATGGTTGGCCATACACTTTCATACGGTGCGGGGTACTATGATATATACATGGTTAAAACGGACGCTTTTGGAAATGAAGAGTGGCACCAGACCTTTGGCGGCACTGAGGAAGATTTTGGCTATTCAGTTCTTCAATCTTCTGATGGCGGGTATGTGGTTCTCGGCTTTACTGTATCGTTTGGTTCCGGTAATAAGGATGTATGGTTAATTAAAACCGATGCACAGGGCAATATGCAATGGGATAAAACCTTTGGCGGAACTGAGAGCGAAATAGGTTTTGATATTAAAAAAACAACTGATGGAGGCTATATTATTACCGGGTATACTGAATCCAACAGTAATGGACTATATGATGTATTGCTCATAAAAACTGACTCAAATGGCAATGAAATTTGGAGTAAAAATATTGGAAATGGAAATTATGAAAGCGGTTCATCTGTAACACAAACATTTGATGGTGGATTTATCATTACCGGCTATACAATTTCTTATGGTAATGGCGCCAGGGATATTTGGTTGATTAAAATCGATGGAAACGGTAATGAAGAATGGACACAAACATATGGCGGAATTTTAAATGAAGGCGGACACCAAATATTGCAAACGCTATCAGGGGGGTATGTGGTTGTGGGCTATACAGAATCCCGTGGGAACGGTCAAAAAGATTTTAAACTAATTAAAACATCACCCACACCGTACGGCTTTTAAATTTATTACTGGGTAATTCCTAATTGACATGACGATATTTGAATCCCCGGCAAATAGTTCCTCTTTCCAAAAATTCATAAAGGAATCTTTTACCTATAGTCTAACCAAAATCATTCCCGGACTTCTTGGATTTTTAGCAATTATAATCTTTCTACGTTATCTGGGTACAGAAGAATACGGCTTATACAGTTTACTTTTGATTTTGATTCAAATGTCTTCTTTTTTTTGCTTTGGTTGGTTGCGGCAAGCATTATTGCGATCTTATAGTCTATTGGTCGAAAAACCTGTCTTTACTGGCATTATTTTATCCGGACTAGTTATAGCAGTTATTCTTAATGGATGTATTCTGTATTTATTTAAAATTGCTCAATTCCCGACAGCATTTTCATTTATTCCAGTTGTGTTTCTTGCAATATCTATGGGTTTGGTCTCCTTGTCAGAAGTATTGTTTATGGCCCAGGAAAATCCTGGGAAAGTGGTCCAGCTAACCACATTGCTGGCTCTATTAAATATTCTAATACCTTTTTTGATGATTTTTTTATATCAGGCTTCTTTTATAAATATTATTATAGGTTTGGCAGTTTCATATAGCATTACAGCACTTATTTTCCTGTTTATCCAATTCACTAAGGAAAATTCTGTAATGAAATTGATATTGCCAACAAAATCCCATTTTAGTCAATTGCAGCCACTTTTTCAATTCGGCTGGCCTCTTTCATTATGGTATGTTTCCAGTTTAGCTCTGCGATTTTTAGACAGGTATTTTATTGAATATTTTCTGGATACATCCTTGATGGGTTCCTATGCAGGTTTGAGTGAAATAATAATGAAGTTTTTATCAATATTGGTTTTTCCTATAACCCTTGCGGCACATCCAAAGATTATGAATCTTTGGAACGAAGGAAAATTTCACAACGCACTTTATTATTTAAGAATGGCTATTGGTACACAATGCATCATATTTATTTTAATGACTGTTATTTTTCTGCTTTTTAAATCTGAATTATTCCATGTTATTTTTAAACTATTTCCTGATTTAAACCCAGAAATTATAAGTATTTCGTTCCCTTTATTTTTAGGTGGTTTTTTATGGCAAATTGCCTTGTTAATTCAAAAACCTTTAGAAATTAGAAAAATGTCAATATTGATGTTGATCTTCATATTACTAGCACTTGGGATAAACATAATTGGAAATACCGTTTTTCTGCCCAAATATGGTGTTTCTGCTACTGCTTGGACACTAGTAGCCACTGGTATTGTGTATATATTATTGAATATTTCTGCTTCATTTAAATTTGTATTAAATCAACTAAAATGAAGGAAATTCATCAAATATTTCCATTAATTGTTATTTATTTAACGGGGTATTTTTTACGTATTGTTCATGGGTCATGGTTGGCACCCGGACCGTTTTTTGCATTATTTTGGAGTATCTTTGCAACTCTCCCCTTGGTTTTTGCCCCTGAATTTTCATTTCCTCCTCTTGGATTGTGGATTTTAACAGCATTTGTTGTTGCAATTGGGTTAGGTTCAATTCTTGCAAATGTAAATTTGGTAACTCCGAGATTTTTAATTAACAAAACTCATTATTCTTCAAAAAAAATGGAAAATATTCTGTTTTCGGCAACAATCATTTTTTCTCTGTTAGCCTTTATTGGTGTTGTGCAATTACTATACTTTGGTATTAACAGGTATGAAATAAAACTAACCATATATAATATTCTGTTGATTGCAAGTAACTTATCTGTTGATAGGTATAATGATGTAATCACCTATCCCTGGTCTGTAAAAGGGCCGTTATATTTTCTTTTTCCTGCTGCTTTGGCTGGAGGTATAATGTTTGGTGGACCTGCAAAACTTAAAATAAAACTAATTTCATTTTTACCCATTATAATATCTATAATTAAAGGCATAATTGATACCACACGATTTACATTTTTATTGACGATTGTGCTGTGGCTTTCAGGTTACATTGGTTCCAGAGTGTTAGCACATATACACTTAAATCGAATTTTTGATAGAAAAACACTTATATTGTTCATTTCTGCCGGAGCTCTTTTCATTGTTATTTTTACAGGATTTCAATGGCTTCGCCAAGCTGGTGGTGAATTATTTGCAGATTTGATGCTGGAAAGAATGAAGATATATTTTTTTGGTTATTTATCCGCTTTTACAAATTGGGCAACTCAATATAGTAGTAATCAAATAACTTTTGGTTCATTTACCTTTGCTGGTCCTGCAAATTTAATGGGACTCTTGCAAAGAGAAAGTGGATTCTATGGTTTCATTACTATAAAAGACATGCAGTATATAAATATTTTCACTGTTTTTAGAGGAATTGTTACTGATTTTACCCTTCCTGGAGCGTTTCTCATTACTACATTTATTGGTTTTTGGATGTCTATTGCTTATGTGCGTTTATTGACTGGAAATCTGTTATTTTTAGCACCTCTAACACTATTTTATGCTTTTACAATGTATTCACCAATAATTAGTATTTTCTTGTATAACAGTATTATAATGGCTTGGGTAATTATTTTTAGTATCATTTTTATTCTTGTTCCAAATGAATTCAAATTAAATGAATGATATAATTATTATAACTGTTCACTACAATAAAATTGAATACACTCAAAATTTTGTCGAAAGTGTTTGTAATAATATATTCAGTGAAAAAACATCAATTATTATAGTAAATAATGATTTGGAAAAGAATAGTCAGCAAAAATTAGAAGAAATGGTTTCAAAATATGATTTTGAAATAGAATTATTAAACCCTGAACAAAATTTATATTATTGGCGTGGTGCTGCTCTGGGTTTAGACTATATAAGTAATAAATATCCAACCTTTAATGGTTGGATTATCATATGTAATAACGATATTCAGTTTGATTATCAGTTCTTTAAAAATATAAGGAATAAAAATGTTAGTCAATATCATGTAATAGCACCTCGCATAATTTCAAAAAAGGATGACCGCGATCAAAATCCATTCTTAGTGAGACCATTATCATTATTATATAGAATTTATTTTCGTCTTTATGTGCTTAATAAATGGTTATCTAAACTGTTTCATTTTGTCAGTACAATATTGAATAAATTATTTATAAAGCAACAAAGTCAAAGAGGAGGTAATAAACCACGAGAAATATATGCTCCACATGGATCATGTATAATTTTTTCTAAACGATTTTTTAATAATGGAGGTTATTTGGATACTGGTTTTACAATGTATGGTGAAGAGATTTCCACTGCAGAAATTGCTCGTAACAACAATATGCAAGTAATGTATTTGCCAGATTTAATTGTTTTGCATGATGAACATAAATCAACAGATCAGTTTTCTTGGCCTATATATTTTGCCCATGTGCGATCTACGTACAGACATTTATTCAAGACCTATTCAATTTGAAAATGCGTGTTATCTATATACATCAATATTTCAATACCCCCGATATGCCAGGTTCAATTCGCTCTTACGTTTTTGCAAAGCATTTAATTAAACGAGGACATGAAGTTTTTGTAATTACAACAAGTAGAGATATATATCAGAAAAATCGCAAGAATATGACAAATGAATCCAAAATAAATGTTATATGGATTCGGGTATCTTATTCTAATAGAATGAAATTTATAAGAAGGTTATGGGCCTTTTCCCAATTTGCTTTATTTTCTACATATTATGCTTTACGCTTGAAACCCGATTTGGTATTTGCTACTAGTACTCCTCTTACTGTAGCAATTCCAGCTGTTATTGCAAAAAAAAGATATAAATGTCCCATGGTTTTTGAGGTAAGAGATTTATGGCCGGAAATGATTATATCAATGGGTGCTGTAAAAAACCCTATTATTATACATTTAATGTATCTTATGGAAACGATAAGTTATAAAAATGCAAATCATCTCATAGCGCTTGCACCTGGGATCAAAAAAGGAATAATGAATTATGGAATTAGTACTGAAAAAATTTCATTTATTCCTAATGGTTGTGATTTAAATATGTTCAATACCAAGATTGTTCAAGATGAGGGTAAAGAAAATTTTATAATTGCATATACAGGTGCTCATGGTATGGCAAATAGTTTGGATATTGTTTTAAATTCTGCAATTGAATTAAAAAAAACAGGTCATACTAATATTAATATTGTACTTGTAGGTGAGGGGAGTGAAAAAAAACGTTTGCAGAATCTGGTAATTAATAATGATCTTGATAATGTTACTTTTATTGAACCTATGTCTAAAAAAGAATTGGCTATTTTCTTAAATAAGGTTGATGTAGGCTTGCAAATTTTAGCCCCTGTAAAAGGTTTCCAGGAGTCAACATCGCCCAATAAGTTTTTTGATTACTGTTCAGCAGGTCTCCCTATTTTAATTACTTATCAAGGATGGATATCAAGACTAGTATCTGAAAATAATATGGGTTGGATAGTTGATGATAATAATCCAAAATCACTGGCGCAATGTATGGTTGCAGCATCAAAATTAAGAATAAACGAATTACGCGTTATGGGTCAAAATGCAAAAAAACTTGCTGAAACCAAATTCAACAGAAGTTTATTTGCTGATCAATTTGTGAATATCCTCGAAAATGAAATAGCCTGATTTTTAAATCTAAACATTAGAGTAAACTGCAAAATATGAATGTTACGAAAAACTACTTCAACAATATTCCTAAAAATTGGGACTCAATCTATACTAAAGAAAATAATATAAAATATTATTTCAATAATATATTTAGAAAAGGGCTGTATAAACGTTTTGATTATACTTTAAATCAATGCGATGATTTAGTAAATTCTTCTATCTTGGATTTAGGCTGTGGCACAGGCAGATATAGTATTGAATTAGCAAAAAGAGGCGCTAAAAAAGTAATAGGGATTGATTTTGCTCCAGAAATGATCGACTATTCAAAGACGTTAGCAAATAATATGGGTGTAGAAGATAAATGTAAATTCATTTGTGGAGATGTTATTGATTATAGTTTTGAAGAAAAATTTGACTATGTAATTGCACTTGGTTTTTTTGACTATATAAAAAATCCGCAACAAATATTTGAAAAAGTAAATGGTTTAATTACAAAAAAGTTTATCGCTTCCTTTCCAAAATTCACAATTATATGGGGAACACAAAGATATATTAGGTATTATTGGATTAAAAAATGCCCAATATATAATTATTCTGAAAATGGTTTAAAAAACTTGTTTACCGAATCTGGTTTTATGGATTATCAAATAATTGGAGATGAAAGAGGTTATTTGACCATGGCTAAATCAAAAGACTTAATCAATCATTAAAATTGTGTTTAAACAATTATTTGATATTATAATCAGTTTATTTGTTATCGTAATTATTTCACCGATACTGTTAATAATTTCATTGTTTGTTTTTTTGTCCACTGGACGGCCTATTATTTTTAAACAAGAAAGAATAGGAAAAAAAGGTGTACCCTTTATTCTTTATAAATTTAGATCAATGAAAAATAATATTATATCATATGAAAAAAGCCCTAATTCGGATAGTGATGCACGATTTATAAAAGGAGGTGCATTCTTAAGAGAATTTTCTCTGGATGAATTACCTCAATTAATCAATGTTCTTAAGGGAGATATGAGTATAGTTGGCCCACGGCCATTATATGATTCACATATACGTAAAATGAGTAATGAAAATAAAAAACGATTATTAATGAAACCGGGAATAACAGGTATTTCACAAGTAAAATACCGGTCAGAACTGATGTCTGAAGAAAGTTTGAATTCTGAAATTGATTACATTACTAATAACAATTTATTAATAGATTTTAAAATTATTATTATGACAATATATTCAGTATTCAGGAAAAAAGGAGTTTATGAAAAATGAATAACTTCTCTAACATATCAAATTCAAAAATTTTGGTTGTTGCTCCTCACCCAGATGACGAAGTGTTGGGTTGCGGAGGAAGTATTGCCAGGTTCAGTAGTGCGGGAGCTGATGTCCAAATCGTAATTATTACAATGGGAACAAAAGAGTTTTTTCCTCAAGAAATGATCGATAATATTCAAAAAGAAGCAAACGAAGCTAAAAAAATATTAAAGTATAAAAAATTGCACATTTTGGATGGATTTCTACCTGCAAAAATGGATACCTATCCACAATCAGAATTAAATGAAACTTTTAGCTTAATAATTCAAAAGATTAAACCGAATATTCTTTTTTTGCCTCATCGGGGCGATCTTCATGTGGATCATAAAATTATTCATGATTCATTTCTTGTTGTTTCACGACCTGGAAGCAATGAAAATGTACCCTCTAAAATATTGGCTTATGAAACACTTTCCGAGACGGAATGGGGTTTATCCACATTTTCGCCAAATGTTTTTATTAATATATCGGATTATATAACACAAAAAATTTCAGCGATAAAATGCTATAAATCACAATTAAAAGATAAACCGCATACTAGATCCATAGAATCTATAAAAGGATTAGCACGTTTTAGAGGTGGTACTGCAAATATAACCAATGCTGAAGCATTTCAGCTGATTCGTCATATTTATTGAATTAGTTAATTTTGTGATTATTTAATAGTGTTCATTGGATAATGTTGACCATTATTGAATCAAAAATTATTGATTCTGCCACAACACATATCTTTTTTCTTGGCCAGTCTGGCTATGTTATAAAAACAAAAGAAACAATTATTTATGTTGATCCATACTTATCTGACTATGTTGAACACTCAGCCGGCTTAAACGATTCAACCATGCAGCGCTTATACCCGCCACCCATCAATCCTGAAAATATATCAAAAGTGGATGCAATATTTTGTACTCATGCCCACGTTGACCACATGGATCCATGGACATTGGAACGAATAAATGTTCCCTTTAAATTTTATGCATCTATAGGCTCTTATGAAAAGAATCAAGTAGCTATCCCCGAGGAAAGAATTATTTTTCTGGAACCACTGAATGAATACATAATTAAGGACATAAAACTTCACCCTGTTCCTGCCGCTCATTATGAACTTGTGGATGATCAAGGCAGGCCAGACGCATTATCATTCATTATTAATATAAATGAAAAATCACTTTTATTCTGGGGCGATGGAGTAATCTATGATGGTTTGGTAGATAAATTACAAAAATATGATTTTGAATTTGCTTTTATACCCATAAATGGCCGCGATAAAGAGAGAGAAGCAAAAGGAATAATCGGTAATATTAACGCGGTCGAAGTTGCTAAATTGTGCAGTAAACTGAATATAGATGTTTTAATTCCTAATCATGTTGATATGTTCAAAAATAATAGTGCATCCATAGAATATTTTCTCCAGTGTATCAATGAGCATTGCCCTGGACAGCAAGTAAAAGTAATGCATTGCGGCGATAGGATAGAGGCTTAATAATGAGCACGAAACCATTGAAATATTTCCGCCAATCCCAGGAATTCTACCGGTTTATTATTCTGAAGTATATTTATGGAAATGGGAAATTGACCCTGCCTGTGGAAAATACAGCTCCGGAATTAGAGAACGCACTTGCACATATTCACCTGCAATCCATGATAGATAATTCCCTGCTCCAGAAAAATGATCAAAATGAACTTTCGTTGACAGAGCAGGGAATACAGCAATTAAGAGAGCATTTTATTGATTATCAATTGGACCTTTTAATACTGGAACAGGATTTAGGCGATTTCTTCAGTAATAAAATAAATGATTTACGAGATGACAATATCAAAAATGTTGCTTTGTACGGCGCCAGTGATACAGCACTATCCTTACTGGGCCATCTGCAAAAAAGCGGAATTAACGTTTCGTGTATTATCGATGATAACCCCGCAAAACAGGGGCATGCTTTCCAGGGATTTCCTGTTGTTTCACATTCAGAATTGAAAAACTACCCTGTAGATGCAATCATTATAGCTTCCGTTGCTTTTCACCGGGAAATTGAAAAAAATATAGCCTCCGCTTTTGGTCAAAATTATAAAGTGTATACTTTATTGGAATCATGATATCGTCCGCTCAAAAAGTTAGTATTGTCATTCGTACTTTAAATGAGTCAAAATATCTCGGCTCCCTTCTGGATGCAATTCAAAATCAGACATATAAAAATGTTGAGTTAATTGTTGTTGATTCTGGATCAACTGATAGTACGTTGAGTATTGCATCTAAAAAATGTCAAAAAGTGCTGGAAATAGAAACGGATGATTTCACGTTTGGTTATGCAATTAACTACGGGATCAAGCATTCTACAGGTGAATTGATTTGTATTTTATCAGCCCATACTCTTCCGGAAAATGATCATTGGTTGGAAGAACTCGTAAGTGGGTTCACGGATACATCTTCCTATGGTCAAATTGCACTATCCTATGGAAAACAAATCGGAAGTGAGCAATCAAATTTTTCTGAAGAACAGGATTATTCAAGACTGTTTAATGATAGGGAAGCAATTCAGGAAAAACCCAACTATTTTTGTAATAATGCCAATTCGATGATTCGCAGAGAGCTGTGGGTCGAACATCCTTTTGATGAAGCGTTGACAGGGTTGGAAGATATGGAATGGTCAAAATACTGGCTGGATGAAGGATATCAAATCATTTATAAGCCCAAGGCAGCCATAGTTCATTTTCACAATGAAAAAGCAGATCAGATAAGGCGCCGTTTTTGGCGTGAAGCCATTGCTGCACGATCCATCGGTGTTTTTCCAGTATGGAAAATTCTCCTGCAGATACCCATACAGATTTATTTCTTTATTACTGATTTGCTGAAAGCTCTTGCACAAAATGAACTTTCAAAGGTAAAAGGTATTTTCACTTACCGATTTAATAATTTGTTGGGAAAACTGAAATCGTTAACGGATAAGAAATTTGATTTGCAGGACTACAGGGAACAGTATGCAGCAAGCACATATGAAGTTTTAGAGATTCGTGCCCCAAACAGTGCTCACAAAACTCAATATGTGCTCGATCCAATCCGGCCGCAGGATGTGCTAATTAAAATACATTATGTGGGTGTGTGTGAAACGGATTTAGAAGTTCTCCGCGGCGATCTTGGGTATTACAAATCGGGGTGGGCAAAATACCCCATAGTTCCTGGGCATGAATTCTCCGGGACCATTGAACGCGTGGGATCTAAAGTGCAGCATTTTGCAGTTGGGGAAAGGGTGGTAGGACAGTGCATTCTATCTTGCGGCACATGTGCAATGTGCTTGAGTGATCGTAATACAGCGTGTACGCAACGGCAAGAAGTCGGTGTATTGAATTATAACGGTGGTTATGCAGAATATGTTACCTTAAAGTCTCAATTCGTTCATAGGATTCCGGAAAATCTTTCCTTGATTTCTGCCAGCAGTATTGAACCCTTGGCTGTTGTGCATAAAGGATTTGCCCGGATTGGCTTAAATAAGTTGAGCGAAAGTGAAAGAACAAAAATTCTGGTCGTTGGCGGCGGTCCAGTTGGCCATTTTTCGGCCCGGCTGGGTCACCTATGGGGACACGAAGTAACTGTATTTGATAAAAATGAAGATAGGTTGGCGCTATTCAGCGATATATCTATTTCCACTCCTTCCAATAATCCTGACTATGGAACATTTTCTGTAATAATTGAATGCACTGGTGATGCTGGAATAGCAAGTGAAATAATTGGTGATTCTTCTGCGTCTACATCTATTTTACTCTTGGGACTACCCTATGATAATAAAGTAATAGATTTGGAAGAGATTGTCAGTTTTGATAAAAAAATTATTGGCTCAGTTGGCAGTGATGGTGCTGACTTTAAAGCAGCAATGAACATTTCAAAAGAAATAAACATGGACCACTTTAATACGACCACATTTGACTTCAACGATTGGTCAAAAGCCTGGGATCTGCATAAAACGAACCAAAAACTAAAAGTAAAATTGAAAATTGGGCATAAGGCACTTTATAAATGAATAGTTTTGAGAATTTGACTGGTAAAAAATTATTAATTTTGGGTGGAAATCATGAAACCGGCGTGTTGGTTAAAAAAGCGAATGATCTTGGAGTATATACAATAGCTGTTGATCCTAATCCAAAAGCACCTGCAAAGATTCATTCAAAAAAGCACTACGATATTGATGGTTTTGACATACCAAACCTAATCAAAGTTGCAATGAAAGAAAAGGTTGATGGCGTACTTGTTGGGGTAGCTGATATTCTTGTTCCACCTTATCTTCGCCTTTGTGAAAAGTTAGGTCTGCCGTGTTATGCATCAGACAAAATCATTGCTGCACTTTCAAGCAAAGATGGTTTTATTGATGCATGCAAGCAATATGATATTGAAACTGTTCCAACATTTAGACTTGATGAGAGTTTAAAGCCTGAAGATTTAAATGAAATAAAATATCCAGTAGTCGTTAAGCCTGTAGATAATGGTGGCGGTGTTGGTATATCAATTTGCTATAATGAGCAAGAATTAATTTCAGGTGCAAAAAATGCCATCAAAAATTCAAGAAAAAGATCATTTATAACTGAAAGACTTATGCATACTGATGATATAAATGCCTACTATACTTTTAAGGATGGTGAAATATTTTTATCATCTATAGCTGATCGTATAACTACAAAAAAACAGGATAGAAGTAGTCCCATTTGTATTGCAAACGTATATCCATCAAAACATACCAATCGATATTATGAATGTATGCATCCAAAAATGAGCAAAATGTTTAAAGGTATAGGTATAAAGAATGGAGTTCTTGCCATTCAATATTTTGTTGAAGACAATCATTTTTATGCTTATGACCCAGGTTTTCGTCTTCAAGGTGAAGCTATGCATATTTATATTGCTAAAATTAATGGTTTTGATCATCGCTTAATGCTTATCAATTTTGCTCTTACTGGATCTATGGGTGTTGATGATCTAGAAGAGCGTAATGATTTTCTATTTAACGGCAAACATGCGTGTACTTTATGGGTTCTTTTAAAGAATGGTGTAATTAAACAAATTAAAGGTTTAGAAGAATTACAAAATGATCCATCAGTAATTTTCGTATTGCAACGTTTTTTTGAAGGAGAAGCAGTACTAGATCATATGATTGGCAACGAAAAACAAGTTTTAGCGAGAATATATGTGGTATCTGAAACAAAAGAAGATCTGGTTTTAAAAATTCATGCCATTGAAACTACTCTATCTGTTATTGATGAAGATGGAAATAATATGATTGTTGATTTTTTTAATGCATCTTTTGTTTAAAATACTGTATGACTAAAAAAATATATCTCTCGCCCCCCCATCTTGGAGGAAATGAAATTGAATTTATCAAGGATGCTCTTGATTCCAACTGGATCGCGCCTTTGGGTCCCCATGTGGATGCTTTTGAAAATGAAGTAGCAGCTTATTTAGGTATAGATAACGCCCTTGCATTGTCTTCAGGTACAGCTGCCTTGCATTTGGCTTTAAGGCTTTGCAATATAAAACCTGGCGACAGGGTTTTCTGTTCTGACCTGACATTTGTTTCTTGTGCCAACGTCATATTGTACGAAAATGCTATTCCTGTGTTTATTGACTCTGATTGGGAATCCTGGACCATGTGTCCCAAAGCGCTTCAGCAAGCTTTCG
>Ga0208132_1000287_pt1 | contig 24947 bp, 23 predicted proteins | sample ETNtaG_16_FD_185785 | JGI IMG/M metagenome (GOLD analysis project Ga0208132, IMG submission 185785) | Marine microbial and viral communities from oxygen minimum zone, Eastern Pacific Ocean - ETNP201406SV199 (SPAdes) (version 2) | ecosystem: Environmental > Aquatic > Marine > Oceanic ... | reverse complement strand
GGGCCCGTCCCCCAGCCTGCCCAGGGCGCACCCGCCCGACCGATCCAACTCGATCAGGTTCTCATGGCCCAGGCACCGCGCCACGTACACGCTCTCCGGCTGGGTACTCCATCGACCAGCACCGGACAAGCCCGGCGACGGCGTCAACTGTTGAGGTCGGACGCCTACTCTTTGGCCACCAGATGCCCTGGTTCGACCTCGATCAACTCCACCGGTTCTGGGCCCTCGCCGGCTGGCCACACTGGGCTGGGTATTTCCCCGGTCAAGAGGGGCCTCTCCGTGCGCTGGCGCGGATCGGCGATCGGAACGGCATCGATGAGCTTGGCCGTGTACGAGTGTCGTGGATCGGAAAACACCTGTTCGCGGCTACCGATCTCGACGATCTGGCCCAGGTACATGACCGCTACGCGGTGGGCGATCCGCTCCACGACGGCGAGGTCGTGGCTGATGAACAGGTAGGAGAGGCCCAACTCGTTCTGGAGGTCGAGCATCAGGTTCATGACCTGAGCCTGCACTGACACGTCGAGGGCCGATACCGCCTCGTCTGCGATGACCAACTCCGGTCGAAGTGCAAGAGCCCTGGCGATGCAGATTCGCTGTCTCTGCCCGCCGGAGAACTGGTGCGGGAAGTTCTTCATCATGATCCGTTGGAGGCCGACCAACTCGAACAACTCTGCGACCTGTTCGTCTAGTTCTTCACCCCTTTTCGTTCCGTGCACCTTGAGCGGTTCGGCCACGGCTGCGCCAACCCGGACACGGGGGTCGAGGCTGGCAAACGGGTCCTGAAACACGACCTGCATGGTGCGTCGGTGTGGGCGCATCGCCTTAGGCCCGAGATGGCTGATGTCTGTTCCGTTGAGGAGGACGGTTCCCTCGTCGGGTTCGTGGAGTCGAATGATCAAGTTCGCCAGCGTCGACTTCCCGCAACCGCTCTCACCGACCACTGCGAGGGTCTCACCGCGTCCGATCTGCAGTGAGACGTTCACCACGGCATGGACCCTGGCGCGACCGTCGGTGGGGAACTGCCTCGACACCCCCCGTAGTTCGACCAGTGGAGCAGCGACAGTCTGGTTCATCGCAGGCTCCCAGCCAGGTGGAATGGTTCGGGCCCAACCCTTCCGGCCATGCTGCCCAGGCGGGGGACTGCACTCAACAATGCCTGTGTGTACGGATCCTGCGGGTTGTGGAAGATCTCGTCGACCGTCCCCTGTTCCACCACCCGGGCCCTGTTCATCACGACCACACGGTCGGCCACCTCGGCGACAACGCCCATGTCGTGAGTGATGAGCATCACCGCTGTTCCCGTCTCCACCTGGAGTTGCTTGATGAGGCCAAGGGTTTGTGCCTGGATGGTCACGTCCAGGGCGGTCGTGGGCTCGTCGGCAATCAACAGCCTGGGTCCACAGGACAGGGCTATGGCGATCATTACCCGCTGGCGCATGCCTCCCGACATCTCATGCGGGTACTGGCCGAACCTCTTGTCGGCTTCTGGGATTCGTACAAGGTCGAACATCTCCCGGGCCCTTGCGTGCGCAGCTTTCTTGTCGAGGCCCTCGTGGACGCGCAGAGCTTCAGCGATTTGTTCGCCTACGGGGAATACCGGATTCAGGCTTGTTAGAGGTTCCTGAAAGATCATCGACACGTGCTTGCCCCTGATGTCTTGCATTGAGCGTTCGGGCTGGGTCAGCAGGTCGATCACAGAGCCGTCCGGCATCTCGAAATCGATTCGCCCCCTGGTCACCTTCGCACGCGAGCCGAGCTCCACGAGGCGCATGATCGACAGGGCTGTCACCGACTTGCCCGATCCCGACTCGCCGACAACCCCGAGCGTCTCACCGGGTTGGATCTCAAAGCCGACCGAGTCGATGGCCGTGAACTCGTCAAACGTGACCGTGAGGTCGGTGACCGAGAGGAGGGCCACGGCTACCGACCCCGGAGCTTCGGGTTGAAGGCGTCCTGAAGGCCGTCACCGATGAGGCTGACCGATAGCACTGTGAAGAAGATGGCGAACCCGGGGAAGGTCACGGTCCACCAGGCCTCCAGGATGTAGCCCTTGTTGTTGCCGATCATGGATCCCCAGCTGATGGTGCTGGTGTCGCCGAGGCCAAGAAATGCAAGGCCTGCCTCGAAGAGGATGGCGATACCCACAGTGAGGGCGGTCGCCACTATGAGCGGCGGCATGGCGTTCGGCAAGATGGTTCGGAGCATGATGCGACGGTCGCTACTGCCGATGGCTCGTGCCGCCTTGACGTATTCCAACTCGCGGACGCGCAGGAACTCAGCCCTGGTGAGGCGTGCTGCTGCTGGCCATGACACCAGGCCGATGGCGAGTGCCACGGTTCGTGCCGACGGCTCCAGCAGGGTGACGAGCACCATTGCGAACAACAGGGCCGGTAGCACCTGGAACAGTTCGGTGAGGCGCATCAGGGCGGCATCAAGCCAGCGTCCGTAGTAGCCCGAAAGGCTGCCGACGAGGAGGCCGATGCTCATGCTCATCGCGGCGGCCACGGCGCCAACGGCGAGCGTGGTCCGCCCACCGCCGATGATCCCAGCGAGGACATCTCGACCCAGGTAGTCGGTGCCCAGTCGTGGGGCCAACTCGTCTCCCGGTGGCGAGAACGGCCTGGCTACCATCTTGTCTGCATCGGTGCCGTAGAGGCCCGGTCCGATAATCGTCACGAGGACTATGAAGGTAAACATCACGAGGCCGATGACCGCGGCCTTGTTGCGGAGGAACATGCGGAGTGCTCCTCGCCCACTGGCTTCGACGGCTTCGAGTGCCACGCCGACATCGGTCATCTTGCACCACCTACGCGAATCCGCGGATCAATGAGGCGGTAGACCAGGTCGGTCAGCAGGTTCGCGACGATGACCAGGGTTGCTGAGGCGATCAGGATTCCCAGCATGGTGGGGGTGTCACGTCGCAGGATCGATTCGAACGCCAGCCGACCCAGACCAGGCCAGTTGAACACGGTCTCCACGAGGACAGCACCGGAGAAAAGGGCACCGAACTGTAGACCAGCGATGGTGGCCACCGGGATGAGGGCGTTTCGGAGGGCGTGCTTGTAGACCACCACGCGCTCCGGTACCCCCTTGGCTCGGGCGGTCCTGATGTAGTCGGATTCGAGCACCTCAAGCATCGAGGCACGAGCCAGGCGCGAGTAGTAGGCGAGGTAGATGATGCCGAGGGTCAGAGCCGGAAGGATGAGGTGCTCAACGGTATCGAGGGCCCTGCCGAACCGACCGCCCTTGTAACGAAGGTCAGACATCCCCGAGACGGGGAGCAGGTCCCACTTGGATGCGAACAAGATGATGAGCATGATGCCCGTCCAGAACACTGGAAGGGCGTAGCCGACGAGGCTCATCACGGTGACGCCGTGTGAGACCGGGCTCTCGGGGCGGCGCGCCGTGAACACCCCCAGAAGCACACCGACAACCATGGCGAAAGCCAGCGCCGTTCCTGCCAGGAGCAGGGTGGCGAACAGCCTGTCGGCGATCAGGTCCAGGACGGGTTGGTTGAAGAAGAACGATCTACCGAAGTCGAGTCGGCCGACGTTACCTAGGTAGGCGCCGAGTTGCACCAGTAGCGATTGGTCCAATCCGTAGTCGGCCCTCACCTGGGCCAGGAACTCAGGATCTCCGGAGCCGTACTGGCCGGCCAGGACCAGGGCGGCGTCGCCCGGGGCGATCTGGATCAGGAGGAAGTTAAGGACGACGACTGCCAGAAGCAGCCCGCCCGCCTGTATCAGTCTGAGCCCGATGCCCCGGGCGAGTGCCATCACCTCTGTTCTTCCAGCAGGTACGGCGGGTACCCGTGGCTGGCGCCGCCCTACCTAACGGTCCAACCAGACGTTGTGCATCGAGGTCAGGGTGCCCCACGGTCCATCGGGGATGTTGACGATATCCCCTTGGTTAGCACCGAAGACTGGCAGGGCGTTGATGTTGTAGAAGGGCAACTCGGTGGCGGTGATCTCCTGGAACTCGTCGTAGAGCGCCTTGCGGCCTGCGAAGTCGGACTCGGCCGCTGCTGCGTAGAGCAACTCGTCTACCCGTTCGTTGCAGTAGGACGAGTTATTGACGAACACGCCCGGCTTGATGTTGTCACACACGTAGGCACGCTGGACCCCGATGACCGGATCACCCCAGTTGAAGTAGGCGTTCATGGTCATCGACCAGTTCTCCGGCGGTCCGAAGAAGATCCCAGCCCACGAGGGAAGGTCGGCAGCCTGGACGACCTCCATGTTGATACCGACCTCGGCCACGGCCTGAGCAATGTACTCGGCCACGTTGCGCTGCTGTTCATCCGGACCCGGGATGTAGTGGATCGTCATGTCCACGCCGTCTACGTAGCCAGCCTCCGCGAGCAGGTCGCGGGCCTTGTCTAGATCAACGTCGTAGCGCTCCACATCCGGGTTGTAGAACGGGCTACCCGGGTGGATGCCGCCAAGCAGTTCCTGGGTCTGGCCCTGGTGCAGTTGGTCGATGATGAAGTCGCGGTCGATGGTATAGGCAACGGCCTGGCGGACCCGCAGGTCGCTGATGACCGGGTTGGCAAGGTTGAACTGCAGGTGGTTCAGGGAACCCACGCCGAACATGTTGGTCGGATCCAAGATCAGGTCGGCGTTCTCAGCGATTCTCTGGGCGTTGAGAACGCTGGCGAAGCCAGCCATATCGATCTCACCACTCTCGAGGCCGAGCATCATGGTGTTCTCATCCGGTGTGATGCTGAGGATGATCTCGTCCAGATACGGCCGACCCTCTATGAAGAAGTCCTCGTACCTCGTGAGCACGATCTTTTCTGACGCGTTCCAGTCGGTCAGCATGAACGGGCCCGAACCGATCACATTCTCAGTGTTGCGGGGGTGTGACTTCATCTCGGTGATCGGCGTGCCGTCATCAAAGATGTGCTTCGGCAAGATCGGCATGAGTACGTCCGACATGGCCACGAACAGCGCCGGGTGCGGGTTGCTCATGTTCAGGATCACCGTGAATTCGTCGGGTGTGTCGACGCTCTCGATCGGAGCCAGCATGCCGGTGAACGGATGGTTGTTCTGGATCACGTCGATCGAGAACGCGACATCAGCAGACGTGATGGGTACGCCGTCATGGAAAGTGGCGTTCTCTACCAGATGCAGTGTCACCGTCAACTGGTCGTCGGAGACTTCCCACGACTGGGCTAGGTAGGGCTCCGGCTCCCAGTTCCTGTTGAGAGTAATGGGAGAGGCGAAGATCTTGGAACTTGACACTCCGATGCCGACGCCAGATGCCACGGCGTGGTTGACGTGGGCTCCCACCTGGTTGGTGGCAACCACCAGGGTGCCTCCAGCCTTCGGGGCGGGTGCTGTCGAGATGTCGCCGACCTGGGTGGAGCCCAGGGGTGCGTATTCGTAGACGACGTTGGCTGTTGAAGCCTCGTAGTCGGCAACGTCGATGTTTTGGATGACGGTGATCTTCGATGACGAACAATCGCCGTAGGCGTCACATGCCATCGTTCCAATCAGGCCCGAGTAGCCCGTGACACCGTTGAGGTGCTCGCGTACACCGGCCCTGTCGATGACCAGGGTGCCGCCATCGTCATAGGACGCTGCGGCGATGGCATCAAGCAACAGTGCGGCAGCGTCATAGGAATGCGCCCAGAACGGTGCAGCAGGCGCCTCACCGAACTCGGCCTTGTAGTCAGCCAACACGTCAGCGGCACTCTCACCAGTGGACTGGTTGTAGTTGGAGCCGTAACGCACGTCAGGACCCGAAAAGAACATGCCCTGTGTCTCAGCAACAGCCAGGTAGTTCGAGTTCAACAGCCCATCGGCAGCCATCATGATCGTGTTCTCCAGACCAGCGACAGTCGAAGACTGCTGGATGATGAAGTCACCCTCAGGCTGGAAGATCGGGAAGAACAACATCTCAGGACTACCAGCAGCAACCTCGGTGAGTACAGGCACCATGTCGCTGTCACCCTTGTTGACAGCAGTGAACCCGGTAACGGTTCCACCACCAGCAGCAAACGCATCAGCAAAGGCAGTAGCCAGGCCCTCGGTGTAGGGGTCGCCGTCATGAATCGCAGCAGCCGTCGTCACACCCAAGACATCCAGAGCAAAGTTCGCAGCAGCAGCACCCTGATAGAGATCATTGTGAGCAGTGCGGTAATAGCCGGCGTGGTAGTTCTTGCCCGCAGTACCAGCCAGATCAGAAGTCAAAGCAGGAGACGTGTTCGACCCGGAGATCATCACCATCCCAGCCTCAGAAATCAAAGGCGAAGCAGCCGTAGCAGCACCAGAACAACTGGTACCGATCACACCGATCACATCCTGGTCAGCGACAATGGTCTGAGCCGCAGCCTGACCACCATCAGCGCTACACAGATCATCCATGCCCGCACCAAGATCAACGTCATGGCCACCAATCTGGCCGTAATCCTCAACAGCCATCCTGATGCCGTTCTCATTGGGAATACCCAAGAAAGCCACATCACCACTGATCGCGTTCAAAGAACGAATCTGGATCGCCTCACCAGGACCAACCTCAACCACGCCCAACGAACCCGGAGCGGGCCTCTCTGCTGGAGCGGCCGTGGTGGCAGCCGGGGCGGCCTCATCGGCATCGTCGCTGCCGCAGGCCGCAGCGACCATCGTGAATGCCAGCAGGAAAGCCAGCACCTTGTGCCCTTGTCTCATATCGTTATCCCTCTCTATTTGGTAACCGGCCCCTCATGGGAACCGCGATCTCATTGGTCGGCGTCTCAGTAGCTGAACGGCCAGCCCTTCCAGTAGTTCCGTACCTTCATCCAGATGCCGTAGAGCCCCAGAGGCTCAAACAGCAGAAAGACCACAATAAGCAGGCCATACACGAGCTCGTCAAGTGCGCTGGCCGGAAGCGGGTACCCGAGCGCCGTCTCTGAGATGGCCAAGAGGCCGCCGTCGCCGTCTCCAGTGCTGATCAGGGTGTCGAATACGCCCGAAAAGATGCCGCCGGCATCGACCTGTTCCTTCATCCAGTCGATGACCTCCTCAATGAACCGTGGTGAAAGAACCACGAAGAACGTTCCCATGAGGGCCCCTGAAACACGACCAATACCGCCGATGAGCAGGATGGCGATGAACTGGATCGAAAGGAGCAAGCCCCACGACTCGGGTGGTACCTGCCCCGCAAGAACCGCAAGGAGGGCACCGGCAACACCTGCGTAGAAAGACGAGATGGCGAAGGCCATCGTCTTGTACCGGAACTCGGGCACACCCATGATCTCGGCGGCCACATCCCGTTCCCTGATCGCCGAGAAGGCACGGCCGGTCCTGGTACGCGCGATGTTCGCGGCCACCACGGCGGCGACCACGGTCAACGCAAGCAGCAACAGGTAGGTCTTCTGGTTCTTGCTGACCTCGAACCAGAACCAGTCCCCGTCCCGTGAGAAGTCAACGAGGGGGTCCTCCTCCTTCCAGAGGCGGAACTGCATCCGGGGCCACTTACGACCAAGCGCTCCTGGCCCGGCGATCTCGGGAAATACGCGTGACAGGTGCAGGCCGATAAACACAAGACCCAGAGTGGCAATACCCAGATAGAGGCCGCGCACACGGACCGCTGCGGGTGCAACCGCTATACCCACTAGGGCCGCGACGACTCCCGAGGCCGGCAACCAGATCCAGATTGGGAGCCCCCATCCCCAGAGGTTCGCCGAACCCTTGCCCCCCAGCATCACGGCGGTGTAGGCGCCGCTGCCCATGAAGAAGGCATGTCCCAGGGACACCTGACCGGCCAGGCCGGAGAGGATGTTGAGCCCGAGCGCGGCGATGGTGAAGATGAGCATCCGGTTCACGAGGCGCAACCAGATGTTGTCGCCCAGGAACCTGACAATGGGGATCTGGCTTATCACCGGCAGGTCGAACGGCATGAGCACAAGGACGATGATTCCTACCACCACCAGCACCTTTTGAATGCGGGTAGGGAACAACTGCGACTCAGCGACGTACGACGTAAACAGCTTCGGGCGGCCCCTCATCTGCCCACCTCCAGGGTGAGGTCCCGGATTCTCATACCCGCCTCACCTCCTCGGTCCCGAACAGACCGTACGGCCTTACCAGTAGTCCGATCAGCATCACGACATAGGGAACAACCTGCTGGTAGCCCACGCCCAGGATTCCCGTATGTCCAGCCAGGTACTGCCCCGCGAAGATCTCGGCAAACCCGATGAGCAGACCCCCTACGAGCGCACCTACCGCCGAGTCGAGGCCGCCCAGGATCACCGCCGGAAGAGCACGGAACGCGAAGAATGCGCCATCACGGCTGGCCAACCCGGCCGGCCCCCAGGGAGACATCGAGGAGAACACGCCCGATATGGCAGCCAACAACGCACCGACTGCCCAGGCAATGGCGAAGATGCGACCCACGTTGATGCCCTGCGCAAGCGCTGTTTCCTGGTCGAAGGCCGTTGCCCGCATCGCCACACCGGTCCGCGTCTTGAAGAACAGCCACACGCCCACGAACGCCACGGCAGCCATGGCGATTGCAGCCACGTACGACCAGGCGATCATGGCACCTCCGATCATGAAGGTGTCCGCCCCCCAGGGGACTGCGATAACCCTGGGCGTCACGTTCACGGCGTCGAATGCAACGGTCCTGATCATCACCTCCAGGCCCAGCGTGATGACCGCCATCGAGAAGATGGGCTCGCCAATCATGGGTCGAATCGCTAGGCGCTCAATCACCAGGCCAAGGACGGCAGTGGCAAGGGCCGCCACCAGGAGGGCAACGAACCAGTGAAGCCAGCCGGGCCCACCGACCCAGCGGCCCGGCACGTTCCAGTCCATAAAGACCATGGAGAGGAACCATGTGCCCGCCAGGGCAAGCGCCCCCTGGGCGAAGTTGACGGTCTGGGTGGCCTTGAAGATGAGCACGAATCCCAGGGCCAGGAGTGCGTAGAGCGACCCGAGGGCAAGGGACTTGATCACCGTGTGGACGAAGGTGTCCAAGCCGGTGGTGGCCAGAACCATCGTGGTTCCGGTCATGAATACATCGACTCCACGAGGTCGCCAAACATGTCTTCCATGGCCGAACGCTTGATCTTCTGGGTGGCTGTCAACTCGCCGTCCTCGTGGTCCAGTTCCTTGGGGATCATCTTGAACTTGCGGATGGACTCCACCCTGGCGAACTTCTCGTTGGTCTCGTTCACGACCTTCTGGATGAGCTCAAGCACCTCGGGCTTCTCTGAGAGGTCGCGGTAGGTCGTGTACGGAATGTTCTGGCGTAGCGCCCAGTCGCCGACCGTGTCCAACTCGATGCCGATCAGCGCTGCCAGGAACTTGCGGCCGTCGCCGATGACCATGGCCTCCTTGACATAAGGCGAGGTCTTGAGGGTGTTCTCGATCTCGGACGGTGAGATGTTCTTGCCACCCGAAGTGATGATGATGTGCTTGATGCGGTCCACGATCCGCACGTGGGTCCCATCGACCCACTCGCCCACATCACCCGTCTTGAGCCAACCGTCGTCCGTGAACGTCTCAGCCGTCTGTTCCGGCTTGTTCCAGTAGCCGAGAAACACCGCAGGGTGCTTCGTCTGGATCTCGCCTGTCTCCTCGTCAATCCGGAATCCGATGTCGGGGTAGGGCTCACCGACGGTGCCCAACTTCATCCTGCCCGGGTAGTTCACCGTGGCAACGGCAGAGTTCTCGGTCATTCCGTACATCTCGTAGACGGGGACGCCGATGCCGATGAAGAACTCGAGCACTTCGGGGGCGATCGGAGCAGCACCTGACCCCGCATGCCAGCACCGTCGAAGACCAATTCGCTCCTTGAGCGCCCGGAACACGAGCGGGTAGCCAACCAGGTTCAACAGCCAACTCTTGGGCGTGTGGTTACCCCCATTGGCAACCTTCTCTCGACCAATGACCCTGGCCAGACGCAGTCCAAAGCCCAACCAGATCTTCTTGAACAGCGTTACGTCACCGCCCTTGATCATCACAGAGGCGTGCATCTTCTCCCAGATGCGTGGTACCGCGAAGAACAAGGTGGGCTGGATCTCACGCAGGTTTGACTGGACGGTGTCGATTGACTCGGCGAAGTTGAGACATATCCCGCACCCGACGAGGTGCCAGGTGGAGAAGATGCGCTCGGCCACGTGGCAGAGCGGAAGGTAGGTGAGGGTGAGGTCTCCGGGGCCCGGTATCTGCGCTCCGCGGAGTCCGGTGTCGCCGTTGATGATGGTCATGGCGTAGTCGACGTTGGCGTTCGTGAGCATCGCCCCCTTGGGCGGGCCGGTGGTTCCAGAGGTGTACACGAGCGTCATCACGTCATCGGGCAGCGCCTCGGCCATGCGCCGTTCGACCCCACCCGGGGAATCCCGGCGGTAGCTCCGTCCCATCTCCAGGAAATCCTCCCAGTAGAGGAGTCTGGGGTCGTCGTATGAGCTCAGGCCACGGGGTTCGGTGTAGAGGATCCGCCTGAGGCCGGGAAGTCGGGCCGGGTCCACCTCGAGTGCCCGGTCAACTTGTTCCTGATCTTCGGCGAAGTGGATGGTGGCGGTTGAGTCGGTGAGGAGGTACTCGACCTCGGCGGCGGGGTTGGTCGGATAGAGGCCGACCGTTATGCCACGCACAGCCACGGTTGCCAGGTCCAGGATCACCCATTCGGGACGATCCTCAGACTGGATCGAGACCCGTTGGCCGGGTTCCACACCAAGGGCCAGCAGCCCGTTGGCGGCATCCATGATCAGGTCCCAGGTCCGCTCCCAGGTGTACTCCTGCCAGATGCCGAAGTCCTTTTCGCGCAGTGCAACCTGGCGGGGGGCACGGCCTGCCCATTCACGGGCACGGGAGGCCACTGTCGGAGTCCCGCCACCCGTTTCGGCCGTCGGCGGATCAGCCACGGTCAACGACATGTCTGCCTGTTTCCCCCCTGCATCCGGCGGATCCTAGAAAGATTCGTCGAGATGATCAATGGTCAGATTGAATTTTCCGGGTTGGACATCCAACCCGAGCCCCTGCCACGGCTGTTGAACGTATCAAGGGTGCCGCACAATCACCCCATCGACGAACCGTCAAGGGCCACCGGCCAACCCGGGCGAAGGAGTCTCGGTAGGGTTCCGACATGGACGCAGAACTACCTGTCCTGTCGATCTCCCGACTGGGTGCGCTGGTGAAAGAGGGCCTGTCGACGCTTTTCCCCGACGACGTCTGGGTGGAGGGCCAGGTTTCGAACCTGCGTACGCCCAGATCGGGACATGCCTACTTCGACCTGATCGAACCCTCTGATGAGCCGGGAAGGCCACCGACGGCCGCCTTCAGCGTTGCCCTCTGGAAGCAGGTCAGGGCCACCGTGGAGCGGACCCTCACGGAGGCGAATGGGCCACCACTGGTCGATGACCTCCAGGTGCGTGTGCGGGTCCGGCTGGACTTCTACCCACCGCACGGCCGCCTCCAGTTGATCATGAACGGGATTGACCCCACGTTCACCCTGGGTCGTCTGGCAGCAGAGCGCGACCGTCTACTCGGGCAACTTGTCGAAGAGGGCCTCCTGGATCGCAACGCCTCGCTCGCCGTGCCTCAACCGGCGCTGCGAATTGGCCTGGTAACCAGCATTGGCTCCGCTGCCTACGCCGACTTCCACAATGAACTTGAGAGGAGCGGGGTCGCCTTCACGCTCCTTGAGCGCGACACGCGTGTACAGGGAGAGGGCTCAGCCTCCGACATAGCCGAGGGTCTGCGGGTCCTGTCATCGCACCAACCCGACGTGATCGCCCTGGTACGTGGCGGGGGCTCGGCGGCAGACCTGTCGGTCTTTGACGCCGAGGTCGTGGCACGGGCGATCGCTGCCGTCGCCACACCAGTCTTCACCGGGATCGGACACGAGATCGACCGGAGCGTGGCCGACGAGGTGGCCCACTCGGCTTTCAAGACCCCGACCGCATGCGCTGCGGCTCTGGTTGGCACAGCCCTCGCCTACAGGGACCGCATCGATTCCCTCCGTGTCGCCATCGGCCAGAACGCCCGCCGGGCGATCGAAAAGTCCGAGGTCCTGAGGAGCGACCTGGCCAACAGGCTGGTCCGGGCGGCAGGATCATCGGTTCGCCGCCACTCCGATCTCCTCGCGGCCCAACAGGCTCGCATTGCCAGGAGTTCAACCAGCAGCATCCGGCGCCAAGCGGAATGGCTGGACTCTCTGGCGGCACGACTACGCGCCCTTGATCCGGCCCGGGTACTAGCCCGGGGCTGGTCCGTGACCAGGCACAGTGACGGTCAACTCGTCAGGTCCACGACCAGCCTTTCGACAGGAAACGGCCTCGTCACCCTCGTGGCTGACGGTACGGTCAACAGCACCGTCGACTGACCAGAGAGGCACCGGAGGCAGAGCCACCATGAGCGGAGAACCAACCGACAAGATCGGCTACGCGACCGCCCTTGAGGAACTGCAGGACATTCTCTCCGAACTCGAGGCCGAGTCGGTCGATGTGGACATCCTGGCCACAAGAGTCGAGCGGGCCGATGGGCTGATACGCCTCTGCCGTGACCGCCTCGAGGCTGCCCGCCTGAAGGTGGAACAGGTCGTCGATGCCCTCGACGACGCCTGACAACGGACCAGAAGGCAGACTGCACCCGTGTTCATCAGGAGACTGGAATCGGTCAACGCGTTCTTAGCGGTTGACCTGGCTGACGCACCCGGCACCGGTGTCGCCCGCCTGGCACCAAAGATCCTCCAGGGCGGAGCAAAGGACCTGGCCAGGTCCATGACCTATGCGCTGGCCTCGCTGGAGAGACGCGAGACAGGGATTTCGGCCGGCATCAACGCCGGGCCAGACAACCGTGCCAGTGCCGTTGTGGCCTTTGCAGGCGAGGTGGCTGGCTGGGAGGCCCATTTCAGGCTGACCCCCGGCAGGGGCATCGAAGCTGGCGAATTGGACAGCCTCGGGATACCTCTTGAAGACGACCTGGTAGCCGTTAGCGCCGTCGCCGCCGCCATGGCATCGATGCCCGGAGCGACCACTGCATCGGTGATGGGTGGTGATGTCGCCCTTGACGCCCAGTTGGCTTCAGCCAACCTGACAGTCATCGACACGGACGACCCGGTTGCGGTCACCTGTGACCTGCTGTTCTGCGGGTCGAAGGTTGGTGCAATCGACCATCTGGCCGCGGCCCGCCTGGGCTGTTCCGTGGTCGTTCCGACCGGCCCACTGCCGTTGACCGCGAGAGCGATTGCGGTGTGCCGACAGCGTGGCATCACGGCCCTTCCGGACTTCATCACCACCTGTGGTCCCCTCGTCGCCGACAGTGAAGGAGCCGCCGCCACCACAGCAGCTTCAATTGTCGCCGAGGTCCTGGGCCATCCCGACGGTGTGTTTCTGGGCGCCTGCGAGCGGGCCGAGTCGTTTCTCGCCGGATGGCAGGACCACCTGCCGTTCGGACGACCGATGGCTCCGTAACAGATCCCGAATACGGCGACAGAGGAATGGACTGCGGGTGGCCGGGGCCGCCCACGCCGTACGCTGTCCCCGTTCCGGGGCTGTAGCTCAGTTGGCTAGAGCACCTGCTTTGCAAGCAGGGGGTCGTGGGTTCGATTCCCATCAGCTCCACCATGGTCGTCAGGTCAAGAGTGCCGCCTCGCTGCAATTAGAATGGTCGCCCACCGGCGTCTGCCAGATCCACCGAGGGGGAAAACCATGGCCTCTGACCAGGAACCACCGATCGGACCGGTAAGCGGTAGGGATGTGCCCCGCTTCGCCGGCCCCTCCAGCTTCGCCAGGCTGCCGGAACTGCGAGACGTACCCCGATGTGACGTTGCCATCCTGGGCATTCCCTTCGACGCCGGTACGAGCTACCGGCCCGGGGCACGCTTTGGACCGATGGGCATCCGCCAGGCATCCAGGCACCTGCGCACCAGCTACCACCCGGCATACGACACAGAACCGTTTGCCGAACAGCAGGTGGCCGATGCGGGCGATGTCACCGCCAACCCCTTCGACATAAGAGAAGCCATCGACCAGATCGAAGCCGCCGTAACCGATCTGCTGGGCCGGGTCGGGAGCATCGTCACCATGGGCGGTGACCACACCATCTCCCTGCCTCTGTTGCGTGCCGTCAACCACCATGTCGGGCCGGTGGCGCTCGTGCACTTCGACGCCCACCTCGACACCTGGGACACCTACTTCAACGCGCCCTTCACCCACGGCACCCCATTCCGGCGAGCTGCCGAGGAGGGTCTCTTCCTTGACGATGCCTCTGTCCACGTTGGTATCCGGGGGCCGCTGTACAGCCGTGAAGACCTTGACAGCGACGCCGAGCTTGGCTTCCGGGTGATCCACTGCGACGACTTCCAGACCCGCGGCATCGACGACATCGTCGACCAGATCCGTGAGCGGGTCGGTGGACACCCGATGTACCTGTCCATCGACATCGACGTGCTCGACCCTTCACATGCCCCCGGTACGGGCACTCCCGAGATCGCAGGCATGTCGAGCCGTGAGCTGATGCTGGTACTGCGGGGTTTGGTCGGGCTGAACCTGGTCGGCGCTGACGTTGTCGAGGTGGCGCCCGCCTACGACCACGCCGAGACGACCACCCTGGCGGCGGCGACAATCGTCTTTGAACTCACGAGCCTGCTGCTGCGCAGGGCCTCAGGAGGCCCGGCAATAGGCTGATCCGCCGTGGGAGCCGCTCAGATACTCATCGCTGTTGCAGGTGGTCTGATCATCCTGCGCCTGGGGCTGGGTTTCCTGCGGGCGCTGGCAGCCCCGCCTCCTGAGCCTCCCGACCCGGGTGAACTCCGCAAGGTCAGGCTCCACTACAGGTGCACCATCTGCGGTACTGAGGTCAAAATGACCGTCGCAAATGAGGAGGACCCTGATCCGCCCCGTCACTGCATGGACGAGATGGAGGTCCTCGCCATCGAGGACTGAAGCAGGCCCCGCCCATCGGTGCCAACTGTCCGGTCAGGGTTACCCACAGACTGTGGACAACTCTGTGGGAAATCACACCGTTGGAATTACAGCGGTGGTTCCCCTACCAGCGGGCCAACAGAGGGCCGCTGTCAGCGGTACTGGGTTGCGGTGATGATGCCACCCAGGATCGAACCCAGACCCAGCAGCAGGATGCCGTTGCTGGTACCACCGGGCATCCATCCCACGTAGTTGAAGAAGATGATCAGGATACCCAGGCCGAGCAGGCCGAACATGAGCACCGGTACCCAGGTCGGCGACGAGCCGGCTGCTGCTGCCCCGTGGGCACCCTGTTGGGTGCCACCACCCTTCGGTGTGACCCGACCGCTCTGGTAGCGGGACTTCTGTACGGGTCGCCGGGCGGGTTGACCGCCATGCTCGGGCGTTTCCGGGTCATGATGTTCTGACGTGGCCATGGCGGGGAGGATACGGGTAACTCCGGCTGCTCCGGTGCTCCACATGGCTACCGTTGCTCTCATGAGCGCCCGTGTCCTGGTAATCGACAACTACGACTCGTTCGTCTTCAATCTGGTCCAGTACCTCGGAGAACTCGGTGCCGAGCCGCTCGTCTACCGGCACGACGCCATCACCGTCGACGAGGCAGCCCAGCTTCGACCCGATGCGCTACTGGTCAGCCCGGGTCCGGGTCGGCCCGAACAGGCCGGTGTCTCGACGGCGACGATCCGCTGGGCAGCCGGCCGCATCCCCGTGCTGGGGGTATGTCTGGGCCATCAGTGCATCGGTGCGGCCTGGGGGGGCACGGTTGTGACGGCACCCGACGTGATGCACGGCAAGACCTCTCAGATCAGCCACGAGGGTGACGGCATCTTCGCCGGCCTACCCAACCCCCTCGAGGCGACCCGCTACCACTCCCTGATCGTCGACAGGCCCTCCCTGCCGGAAGATCTCGTCATTACCGCAACAAGCGCCGACGGCGTGATCATGGGCCTGCGACACCGCGACCTAGATGTTGAGGGGGTCCAGTTCCATCCCGAGTCGATCCTGACCGAATCGGGTCACGACCTGTTGTCAAACTTCCTGGCCCGGGTCGGCTGACTAACCGGCGGCACCGTCAGCGGTGGTTCCATCGCCGGCACCTGTCTCGCCGCCGCCACCATCGCCTGCATCAACCCCTGTCTCGCCGCCGACACCTTCACCCGGCTCTCCGCCTGCACCGCCACCTGCCTCTGCCGCACCGATCACGATTGTTACAAAGCTTCCGGAGTCGATCTCGACGGCAGCCAACGGGCTCTGGGTGATAACCCTTCCGTCGTTGGGGCTGTTAGACGGCAGGGGCTCGTAGACCACGTTCACGCCAAAGCCAGCGGTCTCCAGTTCGGCCACGGCAGTCGCCTCGAGCAGGCTCACAACCGGGGGTACCGTCACCATCGGCAGGCCGGTGGATACGACGATCTCGACATTGCTACCCGGAGGCAGCGAACTGCGGGCAGGCGGCTCGGTCCTTATCACCTGGCCGACAGGAACCAGAAGGCTGCTCTCCTCGACGGTACTGGCACGCCAACCCAGTTGGGACACGATGTTCATGGCGTCGAGCACCGGCCGGTTCATGAGGTCGGGTACCTCCTCGACAGCTGGACCTGCCGAAACGAACAGGATCACCCTGGAGCCAGGCACGATTTCGGAGCCAGCGGCCGGCGACTGGTCGATCACCTGACCAGCGGGCACGACCGGGTCCTCAGTGTCGACCTGTGAGACATCAAGGCCCATTGCCTCAAGGTCCTGGATGGCATCGGCGACGGCGTCACCGACCACGGCCAGAAGGACCATGGGTCCGGTTCCCTGACTGACAAACAACCTGACGGTCTCGGTGGGTTCCAGCCTTGTGCCGGCAGAGGGGTTCTGGTCAAACACCGTGTTCTCGGGGAAGTCGGCGTTCACCTCGTAGTCCATCTGAACGCTCAGCCGGGAGTCGCGCAGCACAGCGCGCGCCTCATCCAACGGGGTTCCTATCAGGGCCGGGACCTCCACAAGCCCAATCTGGACCGGGGACAACTCGTCACCGGGTCCACCCAGGGTGTCGACGAACTCGACCACCAGGTAGCCGAGCACAACCAGCAGGATCGCAAGGACGACCGTGAACAGCAGGGTGCGACGTAACCCGTCATCGCGTCGGGTACGCGTGCTCCGGCCGTAGTCGGGTCCCTGGGCGGGAGCAGAAGGTGAAGGCCTTCCGGGCGCTCCCGGCTGGGGTGACGACCGCAGGTCGTGGGCTCCCTCGCGGTAGCGGCGCAGGTCGCTGCGCAGGTCCTCTGCCGTCGGGTACCGGTTGACGGGATTCTTGGCCAGGAGCTTGAGGGTCACGGCCTCGAGCGACACAGCTACGGCGGCCCCCGACTGCCGGAGCGACGGGGGGCTGTTCTGGACGTGCTGGTAGGCCACCGCCACCGGCGTCTCGCCTGTGAACGGTGGGCGACCAAGGAGCATCTCGTAGAGGACCACGCCGAGTGAGTAGAGATCGCTGCGGGGGTCGACCTGGCGGCCCTGCGCCTGTTCTGGCGAGAAGTAGGTGGCCGTTCCCATGACCGTTCCGTCGCGGGTGAGGTCGTGTTGTGCCCCGGCTATCGCCGTTGCTATGCCAAAGTCCGCCACCTTGACCTGACCGCTGGGGGTGACGAGCACGTTTCCGGGCTTGACATCGCGGTGGACCAGGCCGTTGCGGTGGGCAAAGCCGAGGGCAGCTGTGATGTCGGTCGCTATGTCGGCAGCCCTGTCGGGGTGGAGGGGTCCCTCAGTGCGGATCATCTCGGCGAGGCTGCGTCCCTCGACGTATTCCATGACGATGAAGTAGGTGCCCTGTTCCTCGCCCCAGTCGTAGACGCTGACGATGTTGGGATGGTTCAGGTTGGCTGCAGCCTGGGCCTCGCGCCGGAACCGCTCGACGAAGTCCGGTACGTCGGCAAACTCGTCGAACAGCACCTTCACTGCCACGGGCCTGTCGAGCAGGAGGTCGCGCGCCAGGAACACATCGGCCATACCGCCGCGTGCAATCTGTCGGTGGAGTTCGTACCGGCCGTTGAACACGGTCGGGCCTTCGCTTGACATGGAGGCGGATTCTACCTGCGGACCAATGATCGCTGATGTCGATCGACGATCATTGAGAATGCTCTATGAGTCGTTCAACCACGCGGCGGGCGTCCTCGAGGGAGCCAACCTCGATCGCGTCGATAACGAGAGCCCTGTCGGCATCGTCGAGGTCCATGATCGGGAGCTCCTCTACCTCGGTAAGGGTCGGGTCGAACCAGAGGATCCCCGACGGCCTCCCGCGAAACACCGCCACGTTGTCGTCGTGGTATCCGACGAACCAGCCGCTGCGGGCGTAGACCCCGATCAGGCCGACGATCACACTCAGAATCACCGCCAGGGCGAGCGCTGCGCCGCCAACACGCCATGCAAGCGCCGATACTGCTCCAGTGCCGTCCTGGATACCGAGCGTCGAAGCCCTCTCGGGCCTGGCACGGGTCCCCTTGTAGCCGGTTCCGTGCAGAGTCGACGGAGCGGTAGCCACATCGATGACCACAACGGTCACGTTGTCGTGGCCCCCGGCATCGACCGCTGAACGAACCAGTTCCACAGCGGCGGCCTCTGGTTCGGCCTTGTCCCGGAGTATCCGGGCTATCCGGGAGTCGTCGAGTTCGTTCACCAGCCCGTCACTGCACAAGAGGTACCTGTCTCCGGCGACCGGAACCAGTTCCCAGGTGTCGACGACAAGATCGGCTTCGATTCCGAGCGCCCTGGTGAGGATGTTGCGCTTCGGGTGCCTCGCAGCCTCGTCGGGGCTCAACTCACCGGCTCTCATCAGGTCTGCGACGAGACTGTGGTCGTCACTGACCTGTTCCAGCCGGCCCCCGGAGAAACGGTAGACACGGCTGTCACCGACGTTTGCCACGGCCAGGGCATCGTCTCCGCCGTCGCCAACCACATGGGCGAGGGCGCAGACGGTCGTACCCATGCCGGTCAGGTACGGGTCGCCCGAAGCGCGGATGAGCACCGCCCGGTTGGCTGCCAGCACCGCTGCTGCCAGACCTAGTCTGGTATGGACGTCGAATCCTTCGATGGTTGCGGCGACAGCCTCGGCCGATGCCACCTCACCGCCGCGGTGGCCTCCCATCCCGTCGGCCAGCACGTGCAGGCCGGTGACCGACCCGAAGTCGTCCTGGTTGTCCTGGCGGACCCGTCCAACGTCGGTAACACCGGCGTGAGCTAGTCGTATCGAGTTGCCCGTCCGGGGACGACGCCCGACAGGCCCCATCACCGGCCACCCGTGCGATGCGTTGACAGTTGGTGTGGCGACGCTTCCATCAGACCACCTCGAGGACCGTGTCCCCGACCTGAAGTCGATCACCCGCTCCGATGACCGTTGGGGCGATCACCCTGGCACGGTTCACATAGGTGCCGTTGGCCGATCCGAGGTCCTCAAGGGCCAGTTTGCCGCTTCTGTGGAAGATCCGTGCATGAACCTGGGACACGTGATCGTCGTCGATTGTCACCGAGCACCCGGCCGCCCTGCCCAGTGTGAGGTCTTCGCTGAGATCGAATTCCCACCCGTTCATCGATTCGGGTTCAACGACTAACAGGTGCGACGCGCCCCACCGACGTGCCGAACGGGAAGGCCGGAAAGCCAACCACGCGGATCGCACTACCCGGAGGAACACGTAGTAGACGAGGGCGAGGGTGCCCAGCCCTACGATGGTCAGGACCTGATCGTTCACTGTGGAAAGCGATGCTACCGGTTGACCGATGGGGGAACCGGTTCACCTCGACGGGGCTGATCGTCGGGACAGGCGGTACCCTTCCCGACGCTGCTCGCGCGAGTGGCGGAATTGGCAGACGCGCAGGATTCAGGTTCCTGTGTCCGCAAGGACGTGAGGGTTCAAGTCCCTCCTCGCGCACTCACCGGTCGCGGCCGACGTGGCAGCTCTGCTCGCCCGTCAGATGTCGTTCAGGTCAACGACCACGCGGCCCCTGACCCGACCGGCCAGAATCTCCGCAGCTGTGTGCGGTACTTCGTCGAGGCTGATGGTCTCGGTCATGGACCCCAGCAGGTCGGTGTCCAGGTCGGTTGCCAGGCGCTCCCATGCGAGCAGCCTTCTGGGTCTGGGGACGGTCACCGAGTGCACCCCCCGCAGGGTGAGCCCGCGCAGGATGAACGGTGCAACTGTCGTGGTCAGATCCATGCCCTGAGCCAGGCCACAGGCCGCCACACACCCTTCGGGGGAAACGGCCGCCAGTACGTTTGCGAGCGTGTGGCTTCCGACGGCGTCGACTGCCCCGGCCCAACGGACCCTTGCAAGTGGCCTCTTTGACGGTTCGGACAACTCGGCCCGGTCGATGACGGTCGTTGCACCCAGGGACTCCAGATAGGCGATCTCCTCGAGCCGCCCGGTGGAGGCATGCACCTCGTATCCGAGGGCCGCCAGCAGGGCCACGGCGATGCTTCCGACACCACCGGCTGCGCCGGTAACGAGAACTGGGCCTGACCCGGCATACACGTCATGGTCCTCGAGGGCCAGGACGCACAGCATCGCCGTGAAGCCGGCGGTACCGATAGCCATTACCTGTGCAGTGGTGAGGCCAGCAGGGACGGGCACAGTCCAGGCGCCGTCGACCCGGGCCCGCTGGGAAAAGCCACCCCAGGTTCCCTCTCCGAGGCCCCAGCCGTTGATGAGAACCCTTTCGCCGACGGCCACATCGGGGTTGGTCGACCCTGTGACCGTGCCAGCCAGGTCGATCCCTGGCACCATTGGCCATGACGTGACGATCGGAGATGCGTCCATGACGACGAGGCCGTCCTTGAAGTTGACGGTGGAGTACTCGACATCTACGAGGACGTCACCGTCGGGCAGGTCGTCATCGGTCAGGTCCACGAAGGCATAGTTGAACTCTCCGTCGACCTTGTCGACCATCAGGGCTCTAGACATTGAAGACCTCTCAAATCTGGTTGCGGGAAAGGTAGCCGGATCCAGGCATCAGCGGCCGAACATGGCGAGCCACTGCTGTTCTGACCTGGGCGTGAACACGAAGTTGTCACGGCGGGTGTCGCCCATAGAAGCTGAGGGTTCCTCGGAGTAGAGGTGGCCCGGGAACAGCACGGCGGAGTCTGGAACCCTGGCAAGGCGGTTGTGGAGGCTGTCGTACAGGGCGACTGCATCACCACCGGGTAGGTCGGTTCGGCCACAGCCCTCCAGAAAGAGGGTGTCGCCGGCGACCAGGCGACCGTCAACGAGGAAACACTGGCTACCCGGTGTGTGGCCAGGTGTGTGGATCAACTCGATTTCGACTCCACCAACCTCGACGATGTCGCCGCTGTCGTGTTTGACGAGATCGTCACCACCGATGCTGATCACCTTGGAGATGAACTCGGCTTCATCGCGCTGGGCATGCACCGGAACCGACACCCGGTCGAGCAACTCCCTTGCTCCGATGATGTCGAAGCCCATCATGGATCCTCCTACATGGTCGGGGTGGTAGTGGGTGGCGAGCACACCCGTGCACCTCATCCCGTCGGCCTCGAGCACGCCGAGGATGGCATCGATGTCATAGGCCGGGTCCACAACCACGGCCTCTCCGGTCCGACGGTCACCTATCAGGTAAACGAAGTTGACCATCTGGCGGGCAACCATGTCCTCTGTCGCGAAGTCGCGCCCGGAAAGCAGTTGCCGAAAGTAGAGGGGGTCGTGGTCACTCACCTCACTATCCTCCCCTGTCGTGACCGACATCGCACACCCGAGCCGCAGGGCTCTCGCCTATCTGGGGCCCAGCGGTACGTTTACCGAGCAAGCCCTGTTGACCCAGGATGATCTTTCCGGCCTCGACCTGTGTCTGGCGTCATCGATCCCAGAGGTTCTGAGCATGGTCGGTGAGGGTTCGGTCGACCTCGGCTTTGCGGCGATCGAGAACTCTATCGAAGGCAGCGTCAACGTCACCCAGGACACACTTGCGTTCGAAGCGGACCTCCTCATCCAACGCGAGGTGGTCATCTCGGTCGAGCTGAACCTTCTGGCACCACCCGGAACCGGCCTTGACCCCATTGAGCGGGTTGTGTCCTTTCCGCATGCCACAGCCCAATGTCGTGCCTGGCTAGACGAGAACCTGCCGTCGGCCGAGACAGGAGCCGCCAACTCAACGGCCGATGCGGCCCGCCATGTCTCTCGCGAGAACGACGGCCGCACCGCTGCAATTGCTCCGGCCAGAGCCGCCGAGGTCTATGGCCTAGACACACTGGCAGTCGGGATCGAGGACCATTCCTCCAACCAGACGCGGTTCGTTCTCGTCGCCCGTGATGGGATTCCAGCACCTACGGGCCACGACAAGACGTCGTTGGTTGTGTTTCAGCGTGCCGACCGACCCGGAACCCTGCTCGGAATGCTCCAGGAGTTCGCGGCCAGGTCCATCAACCTGACCCGCCTCGAGTCCAGGCCGACCAAGCAGGGACTGGGCGACTACTGCTTCCTCATGGACTGCGAGGGTCACATCTCAGATGAGTTGGTGGCCGACTGCCTCCGAAACCTCCACATGAAGCACGGTCTCGTGAAGTTTCTGGGCTCGTACCCGGCCGAGCACGACAATGGAGACGAGATCCGGAGCGAGGCCTCCACGGCGACCCTCGAGGCCGATTCGTGGCTGGCTGGCCTGCGGGACCAGATCAGCGTCTGATCGACAGCCATTCCGCCGGCAATACTTGTTGGCGGAGGGAGGGGGATTCGAACCCCCGGAGCCGTGAGGCTCAACGGTTTTCAAGACCGTCGCAATCGTCCGCTCTGCCATCCCTCCGCCGGGCAGCGTACTGGGGACGTTCCCACCCACCCTGACCGCCGGTAACATCCGTGCGCCTAGGAGAGGTGGCCGAGTCCGGTTGAAGGCGCTCCCCTGCTAAGGGAGTAAGGGCCGAAAGGCTCTTCGTGGGTTCGAATCCCACCCTCTCCGCCATGACCCCCGGGTGGGCCGTTCACGGGCCACTCATACACTCGGGCGTCTGCGCTTGTAGCTCAATTGGATAGAGCATCTGATTACGGATCAGAAGGTTGGGGGTTCGAGTCCCTCCAAGCGCGCCAAGTGGCTGCCTTCAGACGGATCGGCAATCGCCGGCGTCGGGTGACGCTTCATAGACCAGTCACGGTCCCTCCCGAACTTAGGCCGGGAGAGGGATGCCGGATTCGACCTGTGTCCCCTTGGGCCGGCCCCGGTTGACAGGTCTTGCGCCAGCGTTGACTTCAACGCCAACTAGCTGATCGTTGCGATCCCGGGACTCACCCGCTGACGAACCGATCAATCACCGGCTCGATTATCGCAGCCACAAGGTCCTTGTACTTGCCCACAACCTCTCTTACGCCCTCTGGAACATCGAACATCCACATTCCCGATGCGATGAGGAACACTGCCAGAGTGCCACGAAGGAGGTACCTGGCTACTAGACCCAACATGGTCAGACCTATCATCACAGTTACCAACAACTCGGTTGAAGACAACCCGTCCAGGTTCTGCACCTGCTCCAGCAGAGGCTGTTCCATGAGGCCAGCGTACCTAACAGGTCAGCACTGAATCCGTGCTGCGAATCTGCATCTTCCCCCTTTACGGCCCCAACCGCACCAGGGACCACCAGCCCGAAGGACACGCCAACCGCCGGTACTTCTAACCGCAAGGACCGCAATACCTACCCCTCCACCATCACTCTGACCTGGTAGTAAAGGCACCATGACCACCAAGTCACCTCCATCCGTTGACGCCTCCCTTGTCGACTTCGCCGTCTCGATCGCCCGCGAGGCCGGTGAGTTGACCCTCGGACTCTTCGGAAACCCTGACCTGGCCGTCAAGAGCAAGGGCGACGGAAGTCCCGTAACCGTTGCGGACCGCAGGGCAGAACTACTCCTCCGCGAACGAATCTCAGACTCACACCCCAACGACTCGATTATCGGCGAAGAGGAGGAGGACAGAATCGGTAACTCCGGTCGCACTTGGATCCTCGATCCCATCGACGGCACCGTCTCGTTCGTCCAGGGCGTTCCCCTGTTCGGCAACCTCGTCGCCCTTGAGGACCGCCATGGTCCAGCCGTGGGCGTCATCAACATCCCGGCGCTCGGAGAGTGCGTCTGGGCCGGTCGAGGGCTCGGATGCTTCGTCAACGGTGTTCCCACGAGGGTCGGGAACCAGGCGGATCTGGCCGGGGCCTGCATACTCACAAGCGGGGTCGACTACTGGGAATCAGCCACCCGCCTGGACCCCCTGGTGGCAGCTGGCTCCATCATCCGGACCTGGGGGGACTCGTACGGATACCTACTTGTAGCCACCGGAAGGGCCGATGCAATGGTCGACCCCATCGTCAACCGGTGGGATGTCGCCCCGATGCTCACCATCCTGCCCGAAGCGGGTGGGGTGTTCACCGACCTGACAGGCATCGTCACCGCCGACGGAGGCGATGCGATTGCCACCAACCCCATCCTCCACGGTGAACTCCTGGCAGCGATAGGCCGCTCACCGGGCACCTGAAGGCTCAGACGCCCACGCCATCGCCCTCGAAGATCTCGGCGACCAGGCCCCGGTCGGCCAACTCACCAAGAAACCCGACCGGTTCAACGGCCTCAGCCAGCCCGGCCATACCACGAACGCCCACCCTTCCATCAAGTACCCACTCGACGGCGGTGGCCGCCACTGCCGCCGCACCAACGGCCGGCCGCTCTGTGGCCCCGAGCACCAGGGTCTCCCGGGCGCTTCCCCTCCGACCCCTCAGCTCCACCCTTACCGCACCTGTGCCACCCTCGGCGTGGGTCGGGGTCAGCATCGGCATCGCCGCCGTCAGGCGGTCACGACGGGTCGCTGCCATCCTGGAGGTGACCCGGCCAACTCCTGGAAAGGCATGGTGGAGGAGCACCGGGTCCGCCAGCGCAGCCCTGTAGCAGTCACGCGGACCGACCGGTTCCGGGAACCAACACAGCTCCCTTCCTGAACCACCTGGTCGTCTTGTCCAGGCATCGTTGCGCCAGTCGTACGAGAAGCGGCTCAGGGCCCGGTGGTG
>Ga0208132_1000285_pt1 | contig 24990 bp, 23 predicted proteins | sample ETNtaG_16_FD_185785 | JGI IMG/M metagenome (GOLD analysis project Ga0208132, IMG submission 185785) | Marine microbial and viral communities from oxygen minimum zone, Eastern Pacific Ocean - ETNP201406SV199 (SPAdes) (version 2) | ecosystem: Environmental > Aquatic > Marine > Oceanic ... | reverse complement strand
CCGGCATTTCCGAGTGGATGATACCGCGGCCGGCGGTCATCCACTGAATGCCTCCAGTTTCGATGATTCCTGAATGACCAGTGCTGTCCTTGTGGCGTACCTTGCCGGCCAATAGATAGGTTACCGTCTCAAAGCCCCGATGGGGATGCGACGGAAAACCCGCTATATAGTCGTCGGGGTTATCGGATTCAAAAAAATCAAGCAGTAGAAAGGGGTCCAGGTTATTGAGCTCTGGTGAGCCGATGTAACGCGTCAACTGGACTCCTGCACCATCCGAAGTTAGTTGACCCAATATGGTTCGACGCAGCACTCGGCTGGTTGATTGGTAATTGCTTGTAGTTGAGTGAGTACGCATATTGAGAGGTATTCTTTTTTGCCCTCTAGAAAGATCACCCTTCACTAAACTAGTGGTCACGACCATGTAGTAATGACCAGTCGATGTTCGGGCCAACTGGAACTACGCCAGACGGATTAATGGATGTATGGCTTATGTGGTAGTGGTTCTTGATATGATCCATTCGCACTGTAGCTTCAATGCCGGGTTGCTGATAAAGATCGCGAACATAGCCCCAAAGGCTGGGGTAATCGACCAGGCGCTTCACGTTGCACTTAAAGTGACCTACATAAACTGGATCGAACCGTATAAGTGTCGTAAATAGACGCCAATCAGCCTCGGTAATTGCCGCCCCTGTGAGATAGCGCTGTTTGCCTAACCGATCTTCCAGCCAGTCAAAGGTATCAAACAGTGGAATAACAGCTTCCTCATAAGCTCCCTGCGTTGTTGCAAAGCCAGCTTTGTATACCCCATTGTTCACTGTGCGATAGATACGATCATTGAGGCTGTCGATTTCCAGGCGAAGAACCTCAGGGTAGTAATCGCCAGGCGCTGCACCGATTTCGTCAAATCCAGAGTTCATCATTCGGATAATTTCTGAGGACTCATTTGAGACTATCGTTGCAGTCTTCCTATCCCACAAAACTGGCACAGTCACCCGACCAGAGTAGCCTGGTGCTGCCTCGGTATAGACCTGATGGAGAAACTGCGCATTATGAATACTGTCGCCAATCACTCCTTCACCAGCTTCAAACGTCCATCCATCCGACCCCATGTACCAGTTCACAACCGAAAGGGAAATCATAGTCTCTAACCCTTTAAGGTTGCGAAAAATAAGCGTGCGGTGCGCCCAAGGGCAAGCGTATGAAACATAAAGGTGGTAACGTCCGGCCTCGGCCTTGAAACCACCTATCCCGGTAGGTCCTGTTGAACCGTCGGTAGTAATCCAATTTCGAAACTGGGCATCTTGCCTGAGAAAACGCCCTTTACTTGCCTTGGTGTCGTACCATTTATCGACCCATTTACCGTTCTGAAGAAGTCCCAATTTTTTCCTTTAATGTTTATGATGCATAACGTTCATCTTGCAAGATATATTTTCTTAGATGGTGACAAATCATCTAGGCGGCCGAAAGGCCCTACTAGTCGCCAGTGTTTGTAATTGAGCCAAGATCGCACCAAAGGAAATACCCTCTGGAGTGAGGCGAATTCGATGAAAATCTGTTTAGTTTGAATACTGGTTGACTGGGTCAAGCAGGGCTGCTGACCTCCCATTGTAGTCCCTTGAGCTACAGTGAACTAGATTAGCGATGACACATCGCCATGTTGCCATCATGCTCACTATTTTGCTAAAGGTCGATTTGTTTGAAATCCGTCATGAAGCAATCTATGGGAAAAGAGTATGAAGAAACTACTTAGTTATGTATTAATGTCTTTACTTCTCGCAATCCCGTTTATGGCCTCGTCACAGTAAGGGCGGCATCTAATAGACCTAAAGGAAACGGCAGAATCTTAGTGGGTGTTATTGGTGGGCCGTGCAGGGATCGAACCTGCGACCACCTGATTAAAAGTCAGATGCTCTACCAACTGAGCTAACGGCCCGGAGGGAGGCGCATTATACCTACTGCAACGGCATCGCTGCCGGCCGGAATCCTAGATCAACGCCTGCCAAGGTTCGAGCGCCAAGCTACTGCCGCCAGACCCGGCCGGCAGATCGGTGGCGCTCAGTTTTCACCGCGCGGCAGCAAGTGCAGGTCGGTAAGCGCCTGGCGCAGTGAGGGCAAGAACGGGTCATCTAGCATGTAGTACTCGATCTTGATGGTAAGCGCCGAACCAAACACGATCGCAGCCAGAGTAACGAGCGAACCCAGCGCGAGAGTCGACATTCCCGACACACCCTGGCCGATGGTACAACCCAGCGCCAGCACTCCACCAAAGCCCATCAACATACCGGCATACAGGTGGTTCAACATGTCCGCACGGGTGGTAAAGGTCTCTATGCGGAAATTGCCGGTAACGATGGCATAGACAAAAGAGCCCACAATCATACCCAGCACCACGGCAATGCCGAAGTTGATCGTCGACCCGGTCCAGATCATAAAGTAGTTAAGCGTGTTACCCACGGGCGAGATAAAGGTAAGTGACTCAAGTGGTACCGGCTCGAAATCATCGTTGCCGATCACCCCGGTCACGTACCAGGACCCGGCGACCAACACGCCGATGGTGATACCGGCAAGAATGTTGTCGGGGCTAGCGCGAAAATCGCTGTCCTTGAAGGCGTACCACAGAGTACCCAGTCCTAACACGAGTGCCAGCGCGCGGCTCACCATAAGGGCATCTGCACCGGTCAGGTGAGCCAGCAGGGTACCGATACCCTGGTCCGGTATGTCGCGCGCAGCCAGGTCTATGGCCACGGCATCAAACACCTCAACGCGCACCATGGCCAGCAGGCCACGAAGGGTGGCGTAGGCGATGATGGCCATGATGATGAGCACCAGCAACGACTTGAGATTGCCCCCACCCGCCCGCACCAGGATGCGCTGGCCACAGCCTGCACCCAGGGTCATGCCTATCCCGAAAAGAAAACCGCCCACGAGATAACTCAGCAGGCGAAAACTGCTGCCAAGATAAATCGAGTCCCCGAGATCTAACCAGCCCAACGCCTGCATGGCTTGAGCGCCAAGGACGGCAACACCGATCGACACCATCCAGGCACGAAAACGCACCTTGGAACCCATATTGATCCAGTCACTGACTGCACCCATGATGCAGAAGTGGGCTTTGTTGGCAACGGCACCGAACAGCAACGCCCCGATAAAGCCCCACAACGACACCTTGTAAACAACCGACCACTCTTCCATAAGTATGTGCTCTGACCGGCGGGCCACCCCTGCGCCGGTGTCCTGCTTACCACCTTACTGGATATTACTCAAATCCGCTGGCTACCTGCCTTCGCGGTCCATCTTTTTCAGGCGCGCTTTAGCCGAGACCGCCACGCGATGGCTGGGAAACTCCTCGAGCAGGTGGTTCAGGGTATCCCTAGCCTCCTTGTAATCGCCCAGTTCGTACTGGATGTAGCCGATTTTCAACCGCGCGGCAGGGATGCGCGCACTCTCTGGAAAATGCTGGATCACCGTCTGCAAAGCCTTTAGTGAGCGCTCGAACTCGCGCGTCACATAGCGGGCCTCGCCCATCCAGTACCAGGAATCGTCAGTCAGATGACTGTCAGGATAACGGCGCAAAAAGTTAGCAAATGCCGCCCCCGCGTCTGAGTAACGGCTCTGCTTGAGCAAGTCGAATGCCGCGTCGTAGGCCTCCTCTTCGTTGACTCCCACGGTTGTGGCCTGAATTTGTCCCGAACTAGCCGGGGCTGCTACTACGAAGACCTCCGTGGTGCCAGAGCCATCACCTACCACCACACTTTTAGTCGCACCAGAGGTCACGACCGGGGGTGATTTAGCCTGGCTGACCTCGGCTATTGTTGTATCCGCACCAACCTGATCTGCACCTTGTGCGGCGGAGCCCTCGGAGGTGCCTGGGGTTACCGTACCGGGCTGTGGCGGCAAATTGGCGGTGAGGCGCTCTTCCCGGCGCAGGCGCTGGTCGAGGTCGTCGTAGAGGTCGCGTTGACGCTGCTTGAGTTTTTCCAGTTCGAACTTCTGGATCTCGAGCTGGCTCTGTAAGCCGTTGATTTCTTTGCGCAGGGACTCGATCTGAACTAGCGCTGCAGCCAGTTCGCCAGACTCTGGCGCTGCCTGTGCCAGCACCGTGATGGCTGTTTTCTGCCCGTCTAGCGGTCGCGTCTGAGCCTCCCTGGTGGATGGGGCCGCGGCCGGAACAGCCGCCGCCTGCACAGCCAACTCGGTGCATCCCGCGATCACAGCGAGCGGCACAGTCACCAGTAGCCAGCGGCTGCGCCGTCGCGGCACCGTCATCACGACTTGCGGTGAACTCAACTCCCCGAGAACTGACTAGAACGTGGAACTAGTAAAGAATCTCTACCCGGCGGTTGAGCGACCAGGCGCTCTCATCATGTTCCATAGCAACAGGACGCTCTTCACCATATGAGATGGGACGGATGGCATCGGGCGCCACACCCAGCACCTGGAACATTTCAGTGACAGCATTAGCCCGGCGCTCACCAAGAGCAAGATTGTACTCACGAGTGCCGCGCTCATCCGCATGACCTTCGAGCACCACGGCCATGCCGGGATTACCAGCCAGGTAGTCCGCATGGGCTTCGACCACACGTTGCGCCTCGGGGGTGAGTGAACTGCTGTCAAAGTCAAAATAGATAACTCGCTGATTGAGTAGATCATCCGCGTCACCCGTATCGTTCTCAACGGTGATGATCTGCCCGGTAGCATCAGAGCCAGTGGTCAAGCCGGTTGCAGTCGAACTGGCGTCCGAACCAGATATCGTAGCGTCCTCAACTTCCACCGTGCCTTGCTTTTTGGTTGCTGCACAACCTCCTAAGATCACGCCCAACAGAAACACCACGGATAAAGTCAAGGTTCTACGCATTTTTCTCTCCTGTAGTCTTATTAATCTGTCAATTCTTTTTCGGCGCCCAAGATGGCTCCCGAACTTCACCTCGGTGCAATTTCAGTACCTGCTTTACCCGACCATCGGCGGACACGGCAGCTAGCACTCCTTCACGACCCAGTCTGGTCGCATACAGAATCATGGCACCGTTTGGTGCAAAAACCGGCGATTCATCCAACGTACCATCGGTTAGCAGATCCATCCGCCCATCTGCCATATAGAATACACCAATCTGGTAGCCATTGCCTCTATTGGTAACCATAACTAGTCGCTCACCCTTGGGATCATATGAGGCTCTGGCGTTTTCCCGCCCCACCCCCCGGGTCAGTCGCTCGGGTTTTCCCCCAGCGGCCGCCACCCGGTAGATTTGCGGGCGCCCGCTACGGTCCGAGGTGAAAACGATTTGGCGACCATTGGGTGCCCAGGCCGGCTCGGTGTCGATCGCGGGATGGCGAGTCAGGCGCTTGATGCTGCCCGAAGCCACGTCCATGAGGTAGATATCGGCATTACCCTTGTACGACATTCTCAACGCCAAGCGCTTGCCTTCTGGCGACCACGCCGGAGCGCTGGCAGCGCCTTCTGCTTGTGCAATCTTGCGCCGGTTGCCGGTACGAATATTCTGCAGCCAGACGTTGGCGCCAGAGCGCCGGTCGACAAAAGACACATAGGCCAACCATTCACCGTCGGGTGACCAGGCGGGCGACAGCACCGGCAGGTTGGTGGTACGGAGAATCTGCTGTGGTCGGTGGCCATCCGAGTCAGCCACCATCAACTGGTAGATACGGTCACCGTTATCCTGCTGCTCCCGGGTCACATAGGCAATGCGGGTGTCAAAAGCACCCTCGACCCCGGTCATTTTATGGTAGATATGATCGCTGATCTGGTGGGCCACCTGGCGCAGGTGTTCGCCAGTGGCATTAAAGCGGTAGCCCGCCTTTTGTGTTTCCCTATAAACGTCAAGCAACTGGAACGTGATCTCATAGTTATCGGGGCTTTTTTCAAAAATGCGCCCCACCACCAGAGCCTCGGCCTTAATCAGGCGCCAGTCCTTGTAGCGCACCTCGCCGATCTCGCTCGGATGGCTGAGAAAATTCCCGGGTGGCAGCAAGTCAAAGCGACCAGAGCGGTGCAAGTCGGCAGCGATAATGCCACGCAAATCCTCAGGAGGATCTCCCGCGCCATGCCAGCGAAACGGCACCACCGCAATCGGGACACCGCTATTTTCTCCCTGGGTGATCTCTATAGTCAGTACGGCGTTAGCGGGCAGACATACCATCGACGACAAGCCTAGCAGGATCCCTGCAAACAACGTTCTCATATTGGCATCTTCCTATTCCTAGTTCTTTGCCCTTAAAACAAAATGGAATTCCTTTATAAATTCATAGTAACGAGGCTCTTCAGGGAACGGCAGGGGAGAAGCCTTCATAAGAGCCGTCACGGCAGACTCGTCAAAGAGTGAATTGCCGCTGCTGCGAACGATCTCTGCCAAGGTAACCTCCCCCGTACGAGTGACCTTAACCGAAATGGTCACGGCTAGGCCAGTGAATTCGCCGGGCAGGCTCCAGTTATTGCGCACCTTTTCTTCGATAGCACCGACCAACGCCCCAAGAGCCGAACCTGCATCACGTTCGTCACGAGCCAGGGCCTCTTTTGCCGCCTTACGCTCAGCCGCCTCCCGCTCTCGTTTTTCCCGCGCCTTGCGCTTCTTCTCAGCCTCAGCTTTGCGTTTTTGTTCTTCGGCCTTGCGCTTAGCCTCCGCCTTTTTCTTTTTCTCAGCAGCTTTTTTCTTTTTTAGGGCCTCTGCCTTTTTCTTTTTCTCAGCAGCTTTTTTCTTTTTCAGAGCCTCTGCCTTTTTCTTTTTCTCAGCGGCCTTTTTCTTTTTCTCGGCAGCTTTTTTCTTTTTCAGAGCCTCTGCCTTTTTCTTTTTTAGCTCCTCAGCATTTTTCTTCTTCTCCGCGGCTTTTTTCTTTTTTAACTCCTCAGCTTTTTCCTTTTTCTCAGCAGCTTTTTTCTTTTGTAGCGCATCAGCCTTTTTTTTCTTCTCAGCGGCTTTTTTCTTTTTTAGCGCATCAGTTTTTCGTTTTTTTTCCTGCGCTATCGCCGCAAGATCCACGACTACCGCCTGAACGGGCTCGGCATAAATCGGCTTTACCACCTCCGGCTGCAGTCGTAGGCTCACACCTAACAATGCGCCGAAAGCGACGTGAACCACTACCGCCAGAATGAAACCGCGCAGCGGGCGGCCCATTTTTGGCGCAGACCGATTCACTAGTTACTCAGTTTTCTTCGGTGTCGGTCGCCAGACCGACGCCCGGTACCCCTGCCTGCTGTAACAACACCATCGCCTGCATCACGGCGTCATATTTAACGTTTTTGTCGCCACGAACGAGAAACTGGGTATCTGGGCTCGAGCGCAGAACGATCTCGGCCTTGATCCGAATCTCCTGGGGATTAGCTATTGGCTCGGTATCGTCGTTAAGAAAATACGTACCGGTACTGTCCACGTGCACCACAAAGGGCTCCCTGGCGTCCTCAGCCACCGGCCGGGCGTCAGCCTTGGGCAATTCAACGCTCACCCCCTCCATCAGCAGGGGGGCCGTGACCATGAAGATCACTAGCAATACCAGCATAACGTCGATGTACGGCACCACGTTGATCTCGCTCATCTGGCGCTTGCGGCGGTGGTGGCGCATGGCGTTACTGGCTCCGGAACCGGGACTCAGGCCTGGCGTTGTCCGCCGACTGCCTGGCGGTTGACGATACTGAGAAACTCCTCGACGAACACCTCATAGCGGCTGATCAGCGACTCAGAATTGGCGGAGAACCGGTTGTAGGCGATAACGGCCGGAATAGCCGCGAACAAGCCCATAGCGGTTGCGATCAGCGCCTCGGAGATACCGGGTGCAACGGTAGCGATGGACACATGCTGCAAGGCGCCCAGCGAGCGGAACGAATTCATGATGCCCCAGACTGTGCCAAATAAACCCACATAGGGACTGGTCGAACCCACCGTGGCGAGGAAAGACAGCCGTGACTCCAGAGTTTCAATCTCGCGGCTTAGCGCCACCCGCATCGCCCGCTGCACCCCGTCTACCAGTTCCGTCCGATCTATCGACGGGTTGCCAGCCAGGCGGTTGTATTCACGGTAACCGGAGACAAAGACGCTGGCCGTGCCAATCGGCTCGGTACCAGCCTCGGTACAGCGGCGATATAGACCGTTCAACTCACCACCCGACCAGAAATCGGCCTCGAAATCATCCGCCTCCACCCGCAGTTTCTTCAGCGTAGCGGACTTGGTGAAAATCACCGTCCACGAAACTACCGACGCGATGACCAGTATTGCCATCACGATCTGAACCAGCAGGCTCGCCTGCAGGACCAGATCGAGAATGGACATCGTGTCACTGGTGACCGCGAGTTTGACCGCTTCACTCATCAGTTATTGCTCTCCTCGATAAGGGATGCCGGCAGCAGCCGGGGCCGTAAAGTGCGTGAGTCGACGCAGGCGAGGCGCACCTGCGCCGCACACAGCAGTGTTTCATTCCTGGACACTGCCTGCGCCAAGTCCACGCTGACACGGCGCCGACGCTGCACCTGCACAGACACCGCCAGATTGTCGCTAAGATGAGCCGGCCGATGGAAATCCAACTGCGCCTGGCGCACGACAAACATGGCGTTTTCATCGCGCACAAGCTGCGCTAAATCCAAGCCGTGGCTGCGCAGCCACTCGGTGCGAGCTCTCTCCATAAATTTCAGATAGTTAGCGTAATAAACGACACCACCGGCATCAGTGTCCTCGTAGTACACCCGCACTGGCCACTCGAACAGGTCACCCTCGCAAATCAACCTGGAATCCTATGGCAGCAGCCGAAAGGGCGAACGTTAACCTTGAAACCGGTCCGTGCCCTGTCAACTCCATGAGGATTTCCTGGCCATTTCATGTCAGCGCTCACTCAGAGCCCGCGAACAAGCCCGCTTGCGGGACAGCAACTGCCGCCGGTGGCTGCAGCCCGAAATGCTGCCAAACGTTACGGGTCACTGCCCGCCCGCGTGGCGTACGGACCATGAATCCTGACTGGATCAGAAAAGGCTCGACTACTTCTTCCAACGTACCGCGTTCCTCACCGATAGCCGCGGCCAGGCTGTCGATACCGACTGGACCACCGTCGAACTTCTCCATGATAGCGAGCAGCAGCCGCCGGTCCAGTGTATCCAAACCAAACTCATCGACCTCCAACAGGTTCAGCGCCCGGTTAGCGGTATCGTTGGTAACGCGCCCGTCGGCCTTAACTTCGGCGTAGTCCCGCACCCGTCGTAATAAACGGTTAGCGATGCGCGGCGTACCGCGACTGCGCTCCGCAATCGCGGCGACACCGGCAACGTCGCTCATCACCCCGAGGATTCCGGCCGAGCGCTCGACGATTTGCGACAGTTCGGCAGTGCTGTAGAACTCCAGCCGTTGAACGATACCGAAGCGGTCGCGCAACGGTGAAGTCAGAAGGCCTGCCCGAGTAGTAGCCCCCACCAGCGTAAACGGCGGCAGATTGAGCTTGATCGAACGCGCTGCCGGCCCTTCGCCGATGATGATATCTAGTTGGTAGTCCTCAAGTGCTGGATAGAGGATCTCCTCTACGGCCGGACTCAGGCGATGAATCTCGTCGACAAACAGCACATCGTGGGGCTCGAGGTTAGTCAGGATGGCCGCCAGGTCACCGGCTTTTTCCAGCACCGGCCCCGATGTCTGGCGCAAACCTGCGCCCATCTCATGGGCCAGGATATGCGCCAAGGTCGTCTTGCCAAGGCCCGGCGGGCCGAACACCAGCACGTGGTCCAGCGCCTCATTGCGCCCACGGGCCGCACTGATGAAGATCTCCAGTTGCTCCCTGGCGAGCGGCTGGCCGATGAATTCAGCTAGCGTCACTGGCCGCAGGCTGCGGTCGATCACCCGTTCCTGTGAGTTGTCGTTCTGATCCGTCGCCGTTACCACGGGATCTCTGTTCGTCATGTTCGCTCTCCCGACAGTTCCTTCAGTGCGCCGCGGATCAGTTCCTCGACTGATGCCCCGGCGCTAGCAGCAGCGCGCACCGCCGCGGTTGCCGCCGTCGACTTGTACCCCAACGCCACTAGCGCACTCACCGCATCCTGTTCCGGCGTCAATGCTGAGCTCCCGGTAAGTGTCGCGCCGCTCTCTGCAGTTGCATCAAGCCGGTCACGTAACTCGATAACCAGGCGCTCAGCAGTCTTTCGACCGATGCCTGGCACCCGCGTCAATTGGGCCACGTCGCCAACGCTGATGCAAGCTACTAAGTCGTCGGCCGTCAGCCCCGAGAGAATCGCCAGCGCCACCCGCGGCCCCACACCGGTGATCTTTAGCAGAGTGCGAAAGAGGTCACGCTGGCGCAAATCGGTAAAACCGAATAGCAGATGAGCATCGTCGCGTATCACCAGGTGGGTATGCAGGGAGACCATACCACCAGGATCCGGCAAGTTATAAAAAGCGGTCATCGGCGCCTCCAACTCGTAGCCGACACCGCCCACCTCTACCAACAACTGCGGCGGCTGCTTGCGCAAGAGTTTGCCACTGATCCAGCCAATCATTCTCTGGTGTTCCCTGCGCTATGCGCATCAGCCATAGCCGCTGTTGCCAGGTGCTGGGCACCTTGAGCCGTGTGGATGTGACAGATGGCACAGGCCAGTGCGTCGGCGGCATCCTGGGGCGGTTCGTGATCCATGCCCAGCAACACCCGAACCATGTGCTGAACTTGCCCCTTGCCAGCGCTGCCGGCACCAACTACTGCGCGCTTGATCTCAAGCGCACTGTACTCTGCCACCGCCAATCCCTGCTGCACCGCCGCCAGCAGCGCAACGCCCCGGGCGTGACCCAGTATCAATGCAGCCTGGGGATTTGCTGCCATGAAAACCTTCTCGATAGCCGCGCCGTGCGGCCGGCACTCGTCGATTACCGCTTGGATGCGCTCGTGAATTACTGCAAGCCGCGATCCGAGATCGCCATCACCCGCGCGGACACACTCACTATGCACGTGATACAGGCTCTGACCACGGGACTCGACCACGCCCACCCCGGTAACGCGGGAACCCGGATCGATGCCGAGTATCCTGAAGGTATTCACTGGCTTGCGCGGCCGGCTGTGCCTCAGCCAGCCGGTTGCATATCCTCGGGGAAGCTGGCATTGGTGTAGACGTCCTGCACATCATCGAGTTCCTCCAATGCATCGATCAGCCGCATGGCCTTTTCCGCGTCCTCGCCTTCCAGCGGCGTCTCATTGGCCGGCCGCTGGACGATTTCGGCAATCTCCGGCGTCAAGCCACCGCTCGTCAGCGCTTCGCGTACGGCAGAAAATTCCTCAGCCGGGGTTGTGACCTCTATAGTGCCATCATCATCGGTGTCTACATCATCGGCCCCAGCGCCCACGGCCACTTCCATCACCTCCTCCTCGTCAACTCCAGACGGAAAAATCAGCAGCCCGACCTTATCGAACAGGTACGCCACCGACCCGTCGGTGCCCAGATTACCGCCATACTTGTTGAAAGTGTGACGAATCTCGCTGACCGTGCGGTTGCGGTTGTCGGTAGTGCACTCGACCAGTACTGCCACCCCACCAGGTGCATAACCCTCGTAACGGATCTCCTCGTAAGAAACCCCGTCTAGTTCGCCGGTGCCACGCTTGATTGCGCGATCGATGGTATCGCGGGTCATATTGGCGGCAAGCGCCTTGTCTGCTGCCGCACGCAGTCTCGCATTGGCCGTCACATCACCACCTCCGGCTCGGGCTGCCACCGTGATCTCACGGATCAACTTGGTAAAGAGTTTGCCTCGCCTGGCGTCCTGCGCCGCTTTGCGAAATTTGATGTTGGCCCATTTACTGTGTCCAGCCATACCTTGCGCGTCTCTCCTGGTAGTGCCGTGGACCCCACGGCCCACTGTCCATTACACCAGTTCTGCGGCTACCTGTTCCAGCCCAGCACGGTTGGTCCATGACCAGACGCTGTCAACTGCCTGCGCCAGGTCCAGCCAGCGGCTCCGGTTGTGCTCAGCGGGATCCAGACGCACCTCGCAGGGTGCCGGCAACTCCAGCGAGAACAGGTGCTCCACATTGTCAACGATGCCAGGCCCGTACAGGTAACGGTACTCGGGCAGAATGTGAAAACTGCGGGCCAGGTGCCAGTCGCGCCAGCCCCCCTCTGAACTGATGCCGGTTTCCTCAAAAAGTTCGCGCCGCGCGGCCTGTGCCGGCATCTCGTCTGGCCATTCCAGACTGCCGGTGACCGACTGCCAGAATACCGGCCACGCCCGCTCGAGCAGCAACGTTTGGCAGTCGTGAGTGTAGACCACGACCAAAACCGATTCCGGCCGCTTGAACTGCTCTGGCGGCGCCAGTGCTGCAGCGCTCACCCCGGGTCGGAGCCAGCAGTGGCTTGGGCTGCGCGGATACGGATACCCAGATCGCGCAACTGTTCGGCATCCACCCCGCTTGGCGATTCAGTCAGTAGACATGATGCTTTCTGGGTCTTGGGAAAAGTGATCACGTCACGGATCGACTCCTCACCCGCCATTATTGCGATGATGCGATCCAGGCCGAAAGCAATACCACCGTGCGGCGGTGCCCCATAACGTAACGCCTCGAGCAAGAACCCGAACTTTGTCGCGGCTTCCTCCCCATCGATGCCAAGCACCTTGAATACCTGCTGCTGTACATGAGAGCGGTGTATACGTATAGAGCCGCCACCGATCTCGGCACCGTTCAACACCATGTCATAGGCTCGCGACAACACTGCACCGGGGTCGGTCTCAAGTAGCGCGATGTCGTCTTCTCCGGGCGCGGTAAAGGGATGGTGCAGTGACTGCCAGCGGCCACTATCGGGCGCCTTTTCAAAGAGCGGGAAATCCACTATCCAGGCAGGCCTCCAGCCGGACTCGACCAGTTCGAGGTCGTACCCCAGACGCACTCGCAATGCGCCGAGCGCATCGTTCACTACTCGCTCGGTATCAGCGCCAAAAAAGAGCAGGTCCCCATTCATCGCGTCGACCCGATTCAACAGTTGCGCGACCACCTCCTCGGGCAGAAACTTGAGGATCGGCGATTGCAGCCCCGCGCCGCCTGCAGCCAGGTCGTTGACCTTAATATAGGCCAGGCCACCTGCACCGAACTGCCGCACGTAATCGGTGTAGTTGTCGATCTGTTGGCGACTAAGCGCACAGCCACCCGGCAGCCGCAGCACGGCTACTCGGCTGCCTGCCGCGGCAGCGGGTCCGGCGAACACCTTGAACTCGACCCCGGCCATCAGGTCATCCACGTCCACCAGTTCCAGCGGGATGCGCAGGTCCGGTCGGTCAGTGCCAAACCGGCTGACGCTCTCAAGGTAGGTCAGCCGGGGGAAGGGGTCGGGCAGTTCAATATCCAGTACCGAGGAGAAAATCGCGCGCACCATCTCTTCCATTACCAGGATGATCTCACCCTCATCGATGAAGGACATCTCGATATCGAGCTGGGTGAACTCGGGCTGGCGATCAGCCCGCAGATCCTCGTCGCGGAAACAACGGGCGATCTGGTAATAGCGCTCGAACCCGGCCACCATCAGCAACTGTTTGAACAGCTGCGGCGACTGTGGCAAGGCAAAGAACTGTCCCGGGTGGACCCGGCTCGGCACTAGGTAATCACGTGCACCTTCCGGAGTCGAGCGCGTCAGTACCGGGGTCTCCAACTCCACGAAATCCCGCTCTTCTAGGAACCGGCGCATCGCACGCACTACCGCATGACGCAGGCGCAGGTTGTACTGCATGCGCTCGCTGCGTAGATCCAGGTAGCGGTAACGTAGGCGCACGGCTTCACCCGTGTCCTCGTCTTCCATCTGGAAGGGTAGCGGGTCGCTGCTGTTGAGGACTGTGAGTTCGAGTCCCAGAACCTCGACTGTGCCAGTTCCAAGGTCCGGGTTATCAGTACCGGCGGGCCGGTGTCGCACCCTGCCAGTGGCCTGCAGCACGTATTCGTTGCGGACTGTTTCGGCAAGCGCGAATTGCACAGGGCGATCTGGATCGAACACGACCTGCACCAGTCCGCTACGGTCGCGCAGATCAATAAAGATCACCCCACCATGGTCGCGGCGGCGCTGCACCCAGCCGCACAGACGCACTTCCCGCTCGATGAGCGACTCATCAACATCTCCACACAGGCAGGTTCGCAGGCTTGATGTCACGATGGGTGTTCCTGGCGGCGACCTGCGTCAGTCGCGGCCGAAATTCCAGTCAGGCCGAATCCGAGGTACTCGAGCCAGTGGACGCACCACCCTTGTTCGCGCCACCGGACTGTTTGTCGCTGCCACTTTCGGACTTTGCCGGAGTTGATTTGTCGGTAGACACAGCATCCTTACTGCCATCCTTGCCATCTGCCTTGCTCTTGGTATCCGCCTTGTCCTTGTCCTTGTCTTTATCCTTGCCGGAATGTTTGAAGTCGGTTTCGTACCAACCAGTGCCCTTAAGCCGGAAAGCTGCTGCCGACACCTGCTTATGCAGCGATGCCTCACCGCATTCGGGGCAGTAGACCAGAGGTTCATCGGCGATTTTCTGCAGTACCTCCAGGTGATGACTGCACTGATCGCATTGATACTCGTATATGGGCATAGCTAGGGCATCGAGCAGGGTCAGGATTAGCGCCGGGCGCGACGATTCGCGGCGGCGTGGGCGCACAACGCTCAATTATACCTGCTGGCGCCGTCTTCCTTCACCAGCAAAGCGGGTAGATCGGCAGCGAGCCCCCTGTGCCTGCGCCCGTACCGGACTGCCCGAGGGGCGAGCGAGCGGCAAACCAGACTGGCTTAGCCTGGGCCCTGGGGCGCCTACTCGACCTGTTTGCTAAAGAGTCGCACTTGCGCACCCGAGAGCATGGCGGCAAGTTGGTGCCGAATCAGCCACAGGCACACCAGTGACGGGATGACCATCACCGCTGTGATGACGAAAAACGTGCTCCAGTCCCCCCCCAGCCAGTCAACCAGCGCACCAGAGGATGAGGCAAACAGGGTTCTACCGGCAGTGCCGATCGAGGCGAGCAGCGCATACTGGGTGGCCGTATAGGTCCGGTCTACCAACATCGATATAAAGGCGACGAAGGTTACGGTAGCAAACGCTCCGGCGAGATCATCCAGCAGCACCGCCACGGCAAAAAGAGGCTCGGACTTGCCTACCCAGGCGAGCAACGCAAACAGCAGGTTAGTGAGTGCCATCAGTATCCCGGAGGCAAACATGGCCCGTACCAACCCCATGCGGATGGCGAATAAACCTCCCAGCAGCGTGAACACAACCGTGGTGATCCAGCCAATGCCTTTAGAGTACAGCGCGATGTCGGACTTAGAGAAGCCAATCTCTTTGTAGAAGATGATGGACATCCGCCCGAGAAAGGCTTCACCGATCTTGAACAGGAAAATGAAACCGAGCACCGCGAGCGCGATGGCCAGGCCGTTGCGTCGGAAAAAGCTCATCAGTGGGCCAACCACGGTGCCGACTAGCCAAGCGCCGGCCTGCGCGAAGACACCGGAGATGCCGAGCTTCGAGGCGATCAGTTCCTCGGTGCGGGCCTGGGCCGCGATCCGTCCGGCAGACTGCGGCTCCGGCACGAACATCAGGCCGATATTGCAGGCGATAATGACGATGCCCAATACCAGGAAGGTGACCTGCCAGTAGTCGGCCACACCAGCATCCTGGAAGGCCTGGGCGGTCTTGAGTGCAACCAGCCCGCCCAGTTTGTAGCCGGTCCACCAACCGACCACCGCGGTCGCCGCACCGGCCGCCATGGCCCGGCCCTCGGCCTCGCCGATCTGCTCGATCCGCAGCGCATCGATGGTTATGTCCTGGGTGGCCGAGGCGATGGCGATCACCAAACCAATGGCGATCACACCGGCGAGGTTGGCCACCGGATCAATCAAGCTCCACAGGGCCAGGCACAGCAGGATCAACAACTGCAGGGTGATAATCCAGGATCGGCGATGACCCAGCCGCGGCGTCAGCCACGGCACCCGGATACGATCAATTAGCGGGGCCCAGAGAAAATTGATTGCGTACACACCGAAGATGAGGCCAGCCCAGCCGATGGTGCTGCGGCTCAGGCCATCCTCCTTCAGCCACAGACTGAGACTGCTGCCGATCAGGACCCAGGGAAAGCCGCTGATGATCCCGAGCAGCAGAATGCGAACCATGCGTCGTTCGAGGTAAACCGAAAAGGTCTGCGCTAATGTCTGGCTGCTGCCCTGCTTTGCGCTGTCGGTCATCATCCCCTCCTGCCCGTCAGGGCGGGATACATTATCCCGGCCACCTGGCCAGATGTTCCCGCACGCTCAGCCCTTGAGCCAGCGGTCACTAACCCGGTAGTCAATAATAAGCGGAGCATGGTCGGAAAAACGCTCGGCTTTGTAGATGGATGTTTCGCGGGCCCGCGCGGTAATGGTCGGAGTAGCCACCTGGTAGTCGATGCGCCAGCCCACGTTCTTGGCCCAGGCCTGGCCCCGGTTGGACCACCATGTGTACTGATCCTCCCCGGGCTCCAGGCGGCGGAACACGTCGACCAGCCCACCATCATTGAACAGCCAGTCCATCCAGGCCCGCTCATCCGGTAGAAATCCCGAGTTCTTCTGGTTGCCGCGCCAGTTTTTTAGGTCGATCTTGCGGTGTGCGATGTTGATGTCGCCACAGATGATGTACTCGCGGCCATTGCTAACAAGATCCCGGATCAGCGGTTTCATGCGCGCCATAATGTCGTACTTGAAGTTCAAGCGCTCGTCACTGCTGGTGCCGGAGGGCATATACAGCGACACGACACTGAGGCGGCCGTAGTCCACCTGCACCCAGCGCCCCTCACTGTCAAAATCCTTCCAGCCCAGACCTTGCTGTACCCGGTCCGGTTGGCGTCGGCAATAAATCGCAACACCACTGTAGCCCTTGCGCTCGGCATCGACGTAGGCCGTGGCATAACCTTCTGGGTAGAACTGCGGGTCCTTGCGCTTTTCCGGCTGGGCGCGGGTTTCCTGCAGGCAGACAAAATCAGCGTCCTGTGTGCCCAGCCATTCGAAAAAACCCTTGCGCGCCGCCGCTCGTATACCATTGACGTTAAGGGTTATGATTCTCACCCGTGAACTCCTCCCAGGACATCCTGTAACCCGCTGTGATGCAAGACCCCGAACACGCGTTCCTTGAGTTCGCTATCAACAGTGGCGTATTGCGCTTCGGAGAGTTTACCCTCAAATCCGGCAGGGTCAGTCCGTACTTCTTCAATGTGGGGCTGCTCAATACCGGCCAGACACTTTCGCGCCTTGCCCGCTTCTACGCGAGTGCCCTGAACAATGCCGAGCCAGAGCCCTTTATGCTGTTCGGTCCGGCCTACAAGGGCATCCCGCTGGCCGCCGCCACAGCCACTGCACTTGCCGAACATCATGGCCGCAACACGGGCTTTGCCTTTAACCGCAAGGAGCCCAAAGACCATGGCGAGGGTGGGCAACTAGTCGGTGCAGAACTTACCGGCAGCGTAGTCATCATCGATGATGTCATCACCGCGGGCACTTCAGTGCGCGAGTCAGTCGAGATCATCTGTAATGCGGGTGCTACACCGGTTGCAGTAATGATAGCGCTCGACCGCGAGGAGAAAATGACTGAAGATGGTCACTCGGCCATCACGGTAGTGCGCGAGCAATGGAATTTGCGGGTACATGCGCTGGCCCGCCTCAGCAACTTGCTCGAATACCTCGCAACCAGCCCGGACCTCAGCCACCACCTGCCCGCACTCGAGAACTACCAGCGTCGCTACAGTTGAGGGCTGAAATAAAGAGCAAAAGCCGGTGCGGCGAATCTTCTCTGTGCGAAAAACAAACTGGAACGGCAACTTTAGTGATTTGTCTTGGCTTCAAGCTTGATGGCCACGGCCCTGGTGCCGAAAACCAGCTACTCCGAGGATGATATTTTTTTCGCCATCAGCGCATGCCGGTCCGCGGCCGGCAACGTGCCGACGCGCTCGGCCGCCTGGTAGAAGCCCTTCAAGTCTCTGCCAGTCTGTTCGAATAACTGCGCGAAGGCCGGTACCCACTTGAAGTAAGCGCCGATCGTTGCCAGTTGCGCATTGTTGAGCGGCTGATCGAACCAGGCATCCCAACCGCCGGCAAGGTCCTGGCGCACCAGCTCCTGATAAGCGACCTGCAACTCTTCCAATAAGACAGCCTTGTGCGCACGCATCTGCTCTATGGGCATCTTTTTGCCATAGAGTGCATCCAGGCGGCGGCGAAAATCGAGTACCAGGCCGATCACCGCGTCAAGACGCCCCCGCGCCTCAAGGTAAGCGGGAATATCGGCTTCACGGCCGCTCGCCAACAACCAGCGGCGCGTACCCTCACGCTCGACAAAGGTCGCGAAAGATTCATTAAAGGTAGTGTCGTCCTCAATGTACAGGTGCTCGTGAGCCAGTTCGTGGAAGATCAGCCCGGCAAGATCCGTATCCGCAAACGCCAGCACAGAGCTCAGGACCGGGTCGGCAAACCATCCCAGTGTCGAGTACGCAGCCACCGGCCCGACGTAGGTCTCAAAACCCTTTGCCCGCAGCTTCTCGGCAAAGACCAGAGCATTCTTGCGGGCAAAGTAACCACGGTAGCCAAGGCACCCAATCACGGGAAAGCAGAATACCTTTGGCTCTATCGAGAACTCAGGCGCCGCAAATACGTTCCATAGGACGAAATCGCGGTCGATCTTCGTATAGCGCCGGTAACTGTGATCGGCCGGCAACAACAGAGATTCGCCGGCAAAACGCCGGATGTTATCCACCAGCGCGAGCCGCTCGCGGGTAAGCGCCGGAACATCGGGGTCGTCCATCATCACGGCCAGTGGTCGACTGTGCCATAGCAGCGACGACTGACCCAGCGCCGCTTGCCCGTAGTAGCGCACGCTCTCGCAGCCCGCCAGCATCAACATGGCCAACAGCACTGCCCCGCCTAACAACCAGCGCCCTCGCACCTGCGATACCGGCCAGATTTGCAAACACCTCTCGAGCACCGGTGTCATGGTATTGAGTTTAATAAACCTATCAGACCAGTACGCTTTCCCACGCTCGACTCAGGGCAGCACAACTGGAGGGGAGGCGCGCCGGGTCACTGATTCAAGGACCGGAGATTGAACAATAGCGTTCAGATTGCCAGGCCGGCGCGACGGCCCTCGTAAATAACGAAGGGGGCCTGACGTGGCCCTGCACTGTCACCGATATTGAGAATTTGCAGGTCGGAGCCTGTCAGTTCCCGGGCAAGGGTATCCTCAGCTCGGTTTGTGGTTGCGAAAACCAATGAGTCCGCCCCGATCAACTGCGTACTGCCATCAAGGAAGGACAGCACTTCTGCGCCTTCACGAGTCCAGCATGTGACCGCGGATTCGAGTACGAAACGCACGCCGAGTTTCCTGAGCCGTTGGCGCAGCGGATAATCCGCTGCGGTACGCTGCAGCTCCTTTCCAACCAGGGGGTCAGGGGTGACCAGCGTCACCTGGTGACCGTCCTCGGCGAGTTTCCAGGCAGTGCCGCAACCTTTCCAGTTGCCTCCCTCATCGACTATCAGCACGCGTTTTCCAGGCCGGCCACGACGCGCCATCACGTCCTCCGCAGAAAAGAAACCGCCGAGTTCTATGCCTGGCAGCCTCTCGACGTGGGGCAATGCTTTCTGGAAGCCAGTATCAGGGGGGCTGGAGCCGGTGGCCAACACGGTGACCTCAGCAGCGTGGGTCCGGATCTCATCTGCCGCCATGAACGTATTGCACCGCACCTCGACCCCGACCGCATCCAGTTGCCGTGCATACCAATCGAGCAGGTCGAGAATCTGCGCCCGGCGAGGCTGCAGGCCGGCCAGGCGAAACTGTCCGCCCAGATGCTCTGAAGCCTCCGTCAGGGTCACCTGGTGTCCCCGTTCCGCCGCAACCCGCGCCGCTTCCAGCCCGGCCGGTCCGCCGCCGACTACCAGCACCTGTTTCGGCGAATCGGTGTTAACAAAACGATCGCCACCCCATTCAGATTCCCGGCCGGCTGAAGGATTGACCAAGCAAGATATCCAGTAGTCACGGTAGCGGCGGCCCCAACACATCTGGTTGCAGGAGAGGCAGGGGCGGATATCGCCGGCGCGGCCCTGGCTAGCCTTGTTTGCCAGGTGCGGATCGGCAATTTGTCCGCGGACTATCGACACCAGGTCGGTCTGTTTCGCCGCCAACACCGCCTCGGCGTTTTCCGGGGTACGCACATGGCTTTCCATGATCACCAGGGCATGGCTGACCGTACCCTTAAGAATCTCGGCAAGTTCTCCGCCGAGTCGTTCCGGATAGAGAAAAGTCGGCATCAACTTGTAGAAATCGAAATAGCTGCCGGTACCGCAACTGACGTAGTCGATAAGCTGGTCACGGTCATGCAGGGCGATGATTTCGGCCAGGGCTTCACGTTGCAGGGCAACTTCGACATCCGGTTCGTCGCTGACCGAAACCCCAACGATGAAATCCTCTCCGCAGAGACGGCGTATACGCGTGATGATCTCTCGCGAAAAGCGCATGCGGTTTTCCAGCGAGCCTCCCCAGCGGTCGTCACGACGATTGGACCATGGCGTCCAGAACTGGTCGACAATTCCGTGGTAAGCAGCCCAGACTTCGACCCCGTCGAAACCAGCTTCGTAGCAGCGGCGCGCTGCCTGCACGAAACCCTCGATGGTTTCCTCGATTTGTACCTCGCTCATCGCATGACTACCGTCGGAATCGTGGTAGCTCGGCAACCCAGAGGGCGACCAATTGGCATGGTAGGAATTGTCCGAGTCACCGTGCTGGCCAACGTGGTAAAGCTGCTGCAGTACCAGCGCGCCCTCAGCATGGACGGCATCGGTGATCTTCCGGAAGTGAGGAATGACTTCGTCGCTACTGTGCCGGAAGTTCCCGCGCGTCAATACCGCCGCCGGATGTACCGGCACCGGTTCGATGATCAGCATCGCCGACCCGCCCATGGCCCGTTCCCGGTAGTAGCCCAGGTGCCGGTCGCCGGGTAGCCCCTGCTCCGCCATGTTGGCGGTGTGCGCACCGAAAACGATGCGATTGCGCAGCGTGTGGCCCCGCAGATCGATCGGGGTAAAAAGGCGGGAAAAATGCTGATTAGCGTTCATACCGTAATGCAGAGTCGCAGGGCATCATAGACAGCAGCATGGATGTTGCGGGAAGAGACTGCATCGCCAATACGGAAAAGCGCGAATGCACCCTGCGGGTTGCTGCAGATTTCCTGGCGGCGGCCCTGCAGCAATGCTGGATAGTCCATTTCCCCAAGGTTGCGGCTTGTCGGCTTGAGCTCAAAGTAGAGGTCATCCAGGGGTAACGTACCGTGTTCCACAAATACCTGGTCAACGGTCCGTTCTTCGATCCGGTCCGAGTAGTCGGAACCAACCAGGCCGATCAGTCGGTTGCCGGCGCGCCGCACCGACCGCAGCCGCTTGTTGATGCTGATGCGCACTGCAGCCCGGTCGAAAACTTCCGCGTAGGCCACGTGATTGAGCCCACCGATGTCTGCCGCGAAGAAGCGTTCCGGGGTAACGATTTCAAGCTCACACCCCGAATCAGCGATCCATTCCGCGGCGGCAAGCCCCGGATGGGCCGCGTTGTCGTCGTAGAGCAGCGCTGTCCCCAGGGGCTTGACGCTGCCGTCGAGCACGTCCCAACCGCTGTGAACCAGTTCGGCCCCCTCTACGTTACCGGTATTCGGCAATCCGCCGGTGGCAATAATGACGAGGTCTGGATTCTCTGCCAGCACATCGGTTTTTCCAGCCAGGCGGCTACAGATGATGTTGACTCCCCCCTTTTCACACATGGCGACGCGCCAGTCGATGATTCCTAACAGTTCCCGGCGCCGAGGCACCCGCGCTGCCAGACGGACCTGACCGCCGGGCTGTTCCGCCGCCTCGAAAACAGTCACCTGGTGGCCGCGCTCTGCCAGCACCCGGGCGGCCTCCAGCCCGGCAGGTCCGGCGCCGACGACCACGGCTTTCAGCCCCGGGTCAGGGCTTTTCTCAATCTGGTGCGACATGGTCTCTTCCCGCCCGGTCGCCGGATTGTGAACACAGAGTGTTTCATGGCCCTCGTAGATCCGGTCGAGGCAGTAGGTAGCACCTACGCAGGGGCGGATTTCGTCTTCACGGTTCTCGCGAATTTTGTTGACGATGTGCGGGTCGGCAATATGGGCGCGCGTCATGCCCACCATGTCGAGCTTACCTTCGGCAACCGCATGACGCGCCGTGGCAACATCCTGGATTCGTGCAGCATGGAGGATCGGAATGCTCAACTCGCTACGCACCTGGCCGCAGAAATCGAGGTGGGGTGAAGAGGCCATGCCCTGGATTGGAATTACCCGGGAAAGCGCAGCGTCGGATTCGATGTGGCCACGGATCAGGTTGAGAAAATCGACCTTGCCACTCTGGACCAGGCGGCGTGCGATTTCGACGCCCTCCTCCCTGGACAACCCCAGTTTCCAGTCCTCATCAGCCACCATACGCAAACCAACAATGAATTCCTCCCCGACCCGTTCCCGGATAGCCTCCAATACCCGCCAGGTGAAGCGCAACCGATCATCCAGAGAACCGCCCCAGGCATCCTTGCGGTGGTTGGTCGCCGGAGACCAGAAGCCGTCGAGCAGGTGGCCGTAAGCCTCGATCTCGATACCGTCAAGTCCGCCCGCCTGCATCCTTTCCGCCGCGGTGCCGTAATCACCGATGATGCGCTCCAGATCCCAGTCCTCGGCCTCCTTGGGAAACGCCCGGTGGGCGGGCTCACGTACCGGCGACGGGGCCAGCACCGGTAACCAGTCGCCCTTGTTCCAGTTGGTTCGGCGCCCGAGGTGGGTGATCTGCATCATCACTGCTGCACCATGTGCATGACAGGCCTCCACCAGCTCCTTGAGCCAGGGCACGATTTCGTCGCGGTAAGCGTGAAGGTTGCCGAAGGCTTGCGGACTGTCTGGCGAAACAACTGCAGAACCGGCCGTCATCGTGAGCGCTAGCCCCCCTTTGGCTTTTTCCGCGTGATAGAGCCGGTAACGGGCTTTGGGCAGGCCCCCCTCGGAATACGCCGGCTCGTGGGCGGTCGACATGATCCGATTACGCAACTGCAGGTGCTTTATCCGGTAAGGTTGTAACAGCGGGTCCTGGTTCATGCTTGGTTTCAGTATGCGTTAGATCGAGATTCAGCAACAAAGTTTAAAGACAGTCCTGTGATGTCATTGCCGGACTCTTAACCAAGGAAAACGGCTCAAAATTCCTGGGTACGGATCAGAGCACGACACGGGCTGCTGTGCAAACATTAATCAAGCCAACTGTCATCCTAAGCCAAAATCAAGGCACAGGAGGACCAGCCGCTCTCTCGATCCGAGGGACACAGAGCCGTATAGGCGCCAGCATCACTGGTCACGGGAAATTCAGAACCCCGGCTACGGCCCCTTTTTTTGCAAACGGTTATGCGGAGTCCCGACAATAGCCTGTAGGCCGACTGCTTGACGGTAGATCGCAGGGGTGCCAGCAGGCCAGGAATAGGCACTTTGTGCGGCCGATCTGACATTTGAGCAGCGCCCCCAGGCCGGCCTGTGAGTCTTTTACAGGGGAGCGCTGTCGTCGGTACAACGCCCAGCATAGAATTGCCTTTGATTTTTTATCAAAACGATGAATTCACCTCTTAAGCCATGAGCGACCCTGCAGAACACCTAGATTGCTACTTGGTCGGCGGGGCAGTGCGTGACGCCCTGCTCGATGCCCCGGCGGGTGACCGTGACTGGGTAGTGGTGGGTGCGAGCGCCGCGCAGATGACCAAACTTGGGTTCAAACCGGTGGGTCGCGATTTCCCCGTTTTTCTGCATCCGCACAGCAAAGAGGAATATGCGCTCGCCCGACGCGAGCGTAAGACCGGGCCTGGATACACCGGCTTCGTCACCGAAACACCGGTGGATGTCACATTGGAGGAAGACCTCCTACGACGCGACCTCACCATCAACGCCATGGCGAAAAACACCAATGGCGAACTGATTGATCCGCATGGCGGTGCCGCTGACCTGAAACAGCGGGTTTTGCGACATGTGTCGCCGGCCTTCATCGAGGATCCTCTGCGGGTGCTGCGGGTCGCCCGCTTTGCCGCCCGCTTCAAGCCACAAGGCTTCAGTGTGGCCCCCGAGACCCTGCAACTGATGAAGCAGATCGTGGAAAGCGGCGAGACCGACGCCCTGGTCGCCGAGCGCACCTGGCAGGAGACCCAGCAAGCGCTTGCCGGGCCAGCCCCAGCCGAGTTCCTGAGCGTGCTGCGCCAGTGTGGCGCGCTGGCCCGGGTTTTCCCCGAGATCGACGCGCTATTCGGCGTACCCCAGCCCGCGGTTTACCACCCGGAAGGTGACGCCGGCTGCCACACTCTGCTAGTACTGGAGAGCGCCGCGCGCCTGTCATCGGACACGCGTGTGCGTTTTGCGGCGCTGGTGCATGATCTTGGCAAAGGTACGACTCCAGCGGAAGCCTGGCCGCGGCACATCGCCCACGAGCAGCGTGGGGTTGATCTAGTAAAGGCTCTGTGTGATCGCCTGCGGGTGCCCCAGGACCACCGCACCGTGGCCATTGCAGTGACGGGCCAGCACTTGCTCATGCATCGGCTGCAGGAGTTGCGGCCCGAGACTGTACTCAAATTACTGCGCAAGCTTGATGTCCTGCGCAACCCTGCACGCCTGGCTCCATTCGTTCTCGCCTGCCAAGCCGATGCCCACGGCCGCGGCACCGCACCGAGCGAGCCCTACCCTGTGGGTAAGTTGCTCAAGCAGTACTGCGAGGCCGCGCGCAGTATCGATCTTACAGACCTTGCAGGCTCCCCACTGACCGATAAGGCTCGGGGCAAGGAGGCGGACCAGCGACGCCTCACGGCCATCCGCGCAGTGCGAAAAGCCTGGGCCAATGGCAACCGTGCCTGATTCGTTACCAGAAAATAGCGAACAAGAACGCCCCCAGCAAAAGGCGATAGAGCACGAAAGGCAACATGCCGGTGCGCTCGATGAAGCGTAGAAAAAGTGCGATCACAGCCAGTGCGCTTGCGAACGCCATCA
>Ga0208132_1000284_pt1 | contig 25069 bp, 18 predicted proteins | sample ETNtaG_16_FD_185785 | JGI IMG/M metagenome (GOLD analysis project Ga0208132, IMG submission 185785) | Marine microbial and viral communities from oxygen minimum zone, Eastern Pacific Ocean - ETNP201406SV199 (SPAdes) (version 2) | ecosystem: Environmental > Aquatic > Marine > Oceanic ... | reverse complement strand
GAAACAAGGTACAGTAAAAGAATACGACAGATTTAAAGGGTTCGGATTTATATCTGGAGATGACGGCGAGGACTACTTTGTCCATGCCCGGGGCTTAAGAGTGGATCTTCAGGATCGAGGATTGCGGCCGGGTCAGCGAGTAGCATTCGATGTGGATATTGACATGAAGGGTGATAAAGCTGTGAATGTAAGACCGAAATGACCAAGGCCCTCGCTGGCGGATTTAGTCAGCTTACCGCAGGTTCCAGCAGTTTAAACGAAACGTAACTATCATCAGCCTCAAGGAGGGTCGGAATGCCCAGCGGTAGAGTGGCCAAATGGCTGCCGTGACCGCACGGGAAGTTGGAGACAATGGGATAATCGCCATCTCCGCAAACATCCATCACAATTTCATCTATAGACTTGCCAAATGGAATCTCTTCATCCTCGATGTTAGTCATTTGTCCCACAAAGATTCCGGCGATCCTGTCGAATTTTCCGGCTCGCTTCAGGTGTAGCAGATCCCGGTCAATACGGTAGAATTTCTCATCCACGTCCTCCACGAATAGAATCGTCCCTTCCGTATCAAAGTCCCAGCGAGTGCCGATCATTTTAGAAAGTAGAGTCAAGTTCCCGCCGAAGAGTTGGCCGGTCGCACTCCCTTCTCGCAAGACTGTTGGCTTAAGATCATTGGGAAACTCCAGCTTAGAAGGATTATCACCACTGATGACGGACAAAAGATTGTTCAGTGTAAAGGGGTCTGCGGACTTCTCGAAGTTCCACAGCATGGGACCGTGGAAAGTAATAAATCCGCACTCTTTCTGTATAGCGCAGTGGAGGGCTGTGATATCGCTGAAACCGACAAAAATCTTAGGGTTGTTTCGAATGATCGAATAGTCAAGTCCATCCGTAACACGGATTGAACCGTAACCACCCCGGGCACAGATGATAGCATCAATCTCAGTATCGGCAAAAAGCTCTTCCAGTTCACGAATCCGTTCTTCCGTGGATCCAGCATACTGATTTTCTTGGAGATGACATGCTGAGCCGAATTTCACCATGTATCCTGCATCAGTCAAAACTTGAGTGGCAGTTTCGAGCTTATCCTTAGTCGTCCACCTTGCCGGTGAGGCGATACCGATGGTGCCTCCGCTTGGAAGTCGAGGCGGCTTTAAAATACTATTCAATCTCAATATTACCGTTGGCGATGTATTCCCGTTCGGAGAGCGACAAGTTGATCTCCTTTTCCGCTAATCCCGTAGGTCCCACGGCTCTAGAAGTTTCACCGCCATGACCTGGATCAAGACAGAAGGAGACACCAGAGAAATCCTGTCCGCTGAATAGCGATATAATCAACACTGAGAGATAAAGTGATATCTTTATATGATTCATAAGATTACTTCAGCAGCAGCAGTTTTCTGGTCAACTGAAATGTTTCTCCACTGCCTAAAGGGTTAAACTCAGCTTTTAGCAAATAGACTCCACTGGCTGCTTCATCTCCATTCCAGTTGAATTTATACTCTCCACTCTCAACTTTACTATTCACCAGTTCATCTACTTCCCGTCCGAGGATGTCATGGGCAGTTACCCTGATTTTGCCGTTTATTGGTAAATTGAAACGGATGACAGTGCTGGAGTTAAAAGGGTTGGGATAGGCATCTATTGAGAAGTGGTATGGGAGAGAAGATTCTCCTGAAACTTGCAAATCTTCCAGGAGCCACTGAGTGATTTCCACCATCAGTTCATCATTCGGTTCCGGGCCAAATAGCATCTCCGGGGGTGGGGCAGTGTACAGGAACTGATATGCCTGCACGCCGAATGAGTGTCCTTCACTATCTTCCAAAATAGTAGATCCAATGAATGGATCTATTTCAGCAGTGTTTATGGAATCCAATACATACCACGAAGTGTCTATCTGGAACGTTTGTCCCCAGAAACCAGTCATTTCATCTGGGGTAGCAGTTGATGGACCGGCAGAAAGACCCAGTTCCTCCAAATACAACTGACCCAAGGAATCGGAACTGAAACTCTCTAAGAGACGGCTACCAATTAGCCATGTGCCGTTGAAAAAGTCTCGTAATTGTTGTGTTAGCGAAGACGGTAGAGGATTAGCATCATCCAGAGTATAGATAATCTTTCCCTCATGTAAAAAATAAGTGGTATCCAGTTCGAATAGATCGTCGTTGACCGTTTCAAACGAGAAACCAATTCTGTCCAGCCTTTGACCAAGCAGCGCCACAAAAGGGTGGGATGATTCCGTCCATACACCGTCTGTTCCGTCAAAAGCATCAACAATGACCAATGGTAAATTGGAGTCTCCCAACCGTAGTCCATAAATGTCCGATTGTTCACTCTCATTTGGGAAAGGAGCATTGTCCACTGCCGTTAATTTGAAGTAGATGACCAAGTCCTGTGAGAAAGACGGGGCTATAAATTCAGAAGTGGTATCGGTCAGGACCGATTCATCGTGATTGCTGGTCCAAGTCTCCATATCATAGCTGAAGTAAAGACGATAACCAGCCAGGTCTTCTTCCGTGTTCGGCAGCCAGCAGATACGGAATCCCTCGCCTTCGCTTAGGACAGAGAGAAGAGTAGGTGCCGCTGGAGCTTCATTGTCCTGTTCAGTCACCTCGAATTCAACAGTCAGAGTGTCAATATTGTCTCTCGTATCCCAACAGAAAACTCTGGCGGTGTAGAATCCTTGCTCCCAATCGGTGACGTTCACGGATCCGTTATGGGTCAGGTGATTAGAGATGATGTAGTGATACACGCTGGTGTTGGAGCCCTGGTGGAATACGTTGTGGACGTATGAATCGGTAGCCGGGATTTCATCAAACAGGTAGGGGAATCTAGGGCCTGCCACTATGCTGTCATTCTGATCCACGATGTCGAAGCCAATCTTGTAGATACCGTTGTTCCCGCCGTAAGGACCCATGTCGGTTAGATCCGCAGCCCGACTGACAATATCCACCAGTCCGAAAACACGATTATCAGTGAATTGGTTCGTAGTGCCGTCCTTAAAGAAGCGGATATTCATCACTTCGGGTTCGTAAGGGTCCTCGAATGGATCCAGACCACCGCCATCCCGCAGGGCGTTAATCTCCGAACCGGGATATCCATCCTTGAAGTGGATGTGATTCCAGGAATTGGTCGTACCAAGGACAGTCTCAAAAGCGGTGACTTGATTACCCACAGAGAGCCCGGAGGCAGGATTTACATGTACATAAGCGTAACGTCCTACCCGAACCCAAGAGTTAATCCCGTAATCTGACGGCCAGCCGATGCTTGTGACAGTTCCATTAATAACAGAGTACACTTGGCCACCAGCAGATAAGTGCATGTCCACACCGTCGTGAAAGTGATCGATGGACCCAGATGTTCCTTCCCGGTTTTCGCAAAAAGTACCGTTGATCCAGTGCTGTTCGTCAAACGGTTCGCACGGCCAATTGTAGGAGTCAGCCCAAATGAGCTGAAAACTTCCAGCAATAATAAAGATAGATGTTAATTTGAATCGGTTCACGGAATCAGTCCCTAATCAGCACTGTATTCCAAAAGTTCTCCGTCTAGCTGGAGGAAAAACTTTCCATCCTCGATCGGTAGAATATTCACAACTTTGTGGTAATCCCGGCTCACGGAAATCTCAGAGTGGTCCAACGTCTGCTGATCAATGGTCATGATTCCAATGCTCCCCAATTCGTTTTTTCCTTCACTGTAGCGGCTGTCTCCGGCGTACAGGAGATGGACAGAAGAGCCTGCAGTAAAGAGTCCCAGCGGGATGAGTCTAGAGGGGAACTGAATCTCTGCCAAAGGTCTGTCGCTATTTGGTTTAAGGACAATCAGTCGCCTATTGTCTGCTGCGAACAATGTTTCATCCGCCCAAATCATTTTCTTGGGAAGAATTGTATAGCTGAAAGATGTGAAATCTTCTAGAGACAGTAGTATGAGTCTGTGCTGCTGATTGTATTCCTGCCCAGATGCAACTGTCCCGGAAATAGCGGCGTAGCCGCTGGTGGAAAGAGAAATATTCCGCAGGACAGTAAGCGGCAATTCCTTTATTTCAAAGGGGGAATCGTTCAGATTCCAAGAGAACAGTGCAACATTATCTGTTTGATCCAGAGCTGCAGATTTCATTCCAGCTAAATAAACATGGCTCGGCGAATGGTGTTCAATAGCTATAACCTTTTCATGATCTCTTTCATCATTGGAGAAGAGTGAATGAAATTCAGAAAGGGTGCCATCTTCATTCAGCAAGCGCACTTCTTGACTCTGAGGGTCGGTGATCACGATACGATTCCCGCCATCAATTGGGGAAAAGGAAGGAAAGGCATGATCCCAAGAGACATCTATTTCCCGGGAGAAAATCTCCTTTCCCTCACTGGACATGACTGATATGGCCATAGTTCTGGAAGAGAACTGAACCGGATGTTCGATGGTGACGACTACGAATTGCTGTGTTCTATTTGAAGTGGTGGATAGAACTTTCAGTACTTGTTCATTTTTATACTTCGTGATTGTTGGCCCAAGAGAGAGTTCATCTTCTATCCAGTAGCCGACGACTTCTCCAGCATGTGAAGTCAGAAGCTGAGCCCTCTCCGGAACGTCAAGAATGGTACGATTCTGAAGAGAGACCTGTCCAGAAAGTGATGAGATCGCAAATAGTGTAGCAAAAACAAGCGATAGATACCAAGTGTGTGTGTGGGTTTTGTACATCACTTCATTTTATATATATCATAGGTATAGCTTGCATGTATTCATTTACACTTAACTTACAAATATATACACCAGATGAAACTGGAAATCCTGTTTTATGTCTTGCATTCCAAATAATGGTATGTTCACCTGGAATAAAAGGATTATCTACAAGTGATATTACATGGCGTCCAATCAAATCGTAAATATCCAGTTGGACAACCCCCAAATCTGGAAGTGAGAAAGGAATAACTGTTGTAGAATTGAATGGATTGGGAAAGTTATAACCGAGTGAATAGGAAGCGGGCAAGGGTGTTCTGCTTGCAAATACAATATTGGATGGGTCAGATTCATTCCTGGATCGATCAGCTTGAGTAGCAATGTACAGGGCAGTAGAATCTTGGACATTTGAAAAATCTGATTGGATCGTATAGGGTTCACCGCCAAAGTGAATATCAATAATTTCAGATTCATCAGAGTTTATTAATTCTTCTGTTGAGCGGTAAAGAATTGACCATCTGTCTTCATTGGAATTGGATGGTATGATCGTAAGATCATGAGTAACCGAATCGATGTAGGTTAATATAAGGCTGGGAGCTTCTGGTGTTGACCCGTAGTTGCCCGGGATATTTCTTATCTTTTTTTTCTTGCTGAAAAAGGAGTTGCCGGCGGAATACCAGTAATCACGATCATCCCAGGATCCATAACTGAAAAACTGAAATCCATCAACCCATGGAATGGTACGGCAAGCTTCTACAATGGGATCATGATTGTCCCAGACATTATATTCTTCGAAGATGTATGATCCGGGACCCACGGTGAATAGTAGTCCGTCATTGATACCGGGTTGAATATACTGTCCCCAACATTCTGGACAATTACCCTCCAGCATTCCGTAAAAGCTTTCCGCAGTGTACCAGTGATAATGCATAGGCATGAGTTGATCAATATATCCTTCATTGAACCATAAAGCGGCATCCTGATAGACGGAGCCGTATCCCTGCCATCCTGACCAGTTATATTTTCCCAAAGCGGCCACAGAAAGACGAACGTGTGGTTTTACAACTTGAATAGAGTCGTGAAGAGTGTTAACAAACTCAGTGACTGACCCGCGCCACCATTCTTCCCATGAGGAAAAGCCGTCAGGTACCCCTGCCGAGTATGGATGCAGATAGTCATAAAGATACCTTCCGGAACGGTTATTGTTTAATGCTTCTAACTCTTCGTCGCTAATAATGCCGTCCATCCTTTGGAGTTCTTTTTCATGACTTACTTCTCCACGCAGACTGTTGGAATGTTCATTCCAACGGATATAATCTAGATGAAGACCGTCTATATCGTAATTATTGACAATTTCCATAGCCACATCAATAGTGTACGCTCGCACATCTTCCAAGCCCGGGGATAAGGAGCGATAAGAATCCATACTGTAACCATCTTGATCACGGCAAATCCATTCGGGGTGTTCGGCAGCTGGTGCACCTTCATAAGTACTGGAACACTGAAAAACATTAAACCACGCATGGAGTTCTAAACCTCGTTTGTGTGCTTCCTGAATTGCATACTCCAATGGATCATACCCTGGATACTGATACCCAGCATAATATCCCCACGGTTCATAGGACGATGTGTAGTAAGCTGTCCCACTTTGACGGACTTGAAACAGCACCGCGTTCATATTAGCTTCTTTATGGTTGTCCATGATCGTTTGGACATGTGCCTTATTAATATGGGCTGGAGCATTTCGGTCTATGTGATCCCAGGTTATCACCCATGTAGCACGGAATTCTTTATTTTGTTGGGAAAGAAGGGACGAACAGATTGCCAAGTAAAGTCCCAATCTCTTTAACATAATTATCATTTTATATCAGTAATAAATGAACAGAATTATTTAATGGTTTGCTTCTAAGATAAGTATATTGGATGAAATTTAACGTTAATAGTTTTAATGAACGTTAAAATAGATTTAAATTGTACTAGATCAACTTTTGACAGTGCAACTTATTTTACCCATTCATTATATAAATAAAAAAAGCCCCTTGGATCAAGGGGCTTTTTTTATAGTTAGTTAAGATTTACTTAAGCAACATCATCTGTTTGGACTTTTCAAAGTTTCCAAACTTCAGCGCATAGATATACATGCCGCTTGTAACATTCATACCGTTTGCATCTTTGCCATTCCACAAGACAGAATAGTTGCCTGCTCGTTGATATTCCCTGTCAACAAGCTTCACAATTTCCTGACCCAACATATTGTAAATAGTCAGAGAAATCGTGTTCTGAAGAGGAAGACTGTATTCAATCCTTGTCGTGGCGTTGAATGGATTCGGGAAGTTCTGTGCCAGTTTGTAATCTTCCGGCATGATGAACGTTATATCTCGAACGGTAACGGATCCATCATATTCAGCTAGACGAAAGACACGGTTCCCAGCTGGATCGAGCTCACCGCTTTCAAGAGTATCATTGACAGCTTGGTAAGGCAATAGAACTCCGAAATCTGCATCTCCCGGAAACCACGCTTTAGCTTTGAAAGCCCAACCGGAAGTTGCATCGTCAAGAGCATAAGAGCTATGAGTCCAACTTGAAGAATCCAGTGGGTTTCCTCCATCGGCAAGTTCAAACAAGTTAATGTCGCTCACACCGGCTGGTCCACCATGAATAACTCCACCGTCCCCAACGGTTGAAGTACCAAATCCGCCGCCGCCACCAAATTCGTGAATAATAGCAATCTCACTATTGCCGGTCCAATCACCAGGGCCGCCTGTTTGATCAAGGCTCGTGGCATCACCATCAGAGTCGGTGATCACAAACAAGCTTCCATCATAGTAACCGGTAACATAGACTTCGTCTTTTCCGTCGCCGTCATTATCAGCAGCAGAAGCGCCCAGAGTCCAGTCATCGGAAATCCCGAGTTTACGGTATGTTGTGTCGCCAATGGTGTAAGCATCAGGACCGGTTGCTTCAATAAAGAACATTGCCAGATTATTCCACGAGAAACAGGCTGCCTCCAAATTACCATCACCATCTGTGTCACAGATAATAATTTCCTGAGGACTTCCACCACCCAGAGCATTTTCTCTAACGCCGTCTTTATCGACATCCCGGGGTGCCATGGAATATTCTTCCACAATGGTGGCACCAAAACCGCCAATATCGCCGCTTACTGACAAAATGATGAACCGATCTTCAGAGTAGGGGGTTGAACCATCCTGAGTCCCATAATACGGATCCGATCCGCCATTATTTGCAAGAAGAATCTCATCCATTCCGTCTCCATCAATGTCTCCAACGGAGAATCCTTCAACACGGGATTCACCAAGTGAATCATTCAATGCACTAAACAGGTCAACCCGAAAAGCGGCTTCTGTCCCGTACCCGTTATCTGTGCCGTTATATTCGTAAACATGCAGCCCTGCATCAGGATTAGACTCTCCTGTCCAGCGTCCAACGTGAAAGATGATTTCACCGTTCCCATCGCCATCCAGGTCTCCGGTATGCACGTCGCGGGGTGTAGAATAATCTGCGGTTATTTCGGCAGATGCCCACACGAAGGCTAACGTATCCGTTCCGGCTTCTTCAAAGCAGAATACTTGGCCACCGTTTGAATAACTGGTCACCCAAACTTCGCTGTTGCCGTCGCCATCTAGATCGGTACCTGCCAGAGCTCCACGAGAAACACCAGAGGGATCTCCGCCAAACAGACTGTCACCCGTGTCAGTTATGAACGAGGGAGCAACACCAGTTTGTACGACATCTCCAGCGAAAACAAAAGATACCGTGCAAATAATAATAAAAAGACCAGTAACTATTTTTCTCATCCTTACCTTCCTCCTTTTTCTTTTTGATTTTTTGTATAGAGCAGTTTATCGATTTTTTACAGCTATAGTCAAGTAAAATCCCCTAATAATTATATCTTAACTTGCTTTTGACTTTGTCATATCGATTGCAATAAATTCAACTTGATATGAAGGACGAAAAAGTGGAAAGGAATTATTGTGTGAATCTGAACCGTCAATTTCTTGTCCTTCTTTTATTAACATCTAATCTTTTTGCTGCGAGCGGCAAAGTTTCTGGTAGAATTATTAGTGCAGAAACGGGTGAACCTCTTCCTGGAGTTAATGTTATTATTGAAGAAGTATCACTAGGAGCTGCGACTGATTTGAATGGTGAATATGTCATTTTAAATGTACCCTCGGGGAGTTATACGCTTCATGCATCTTATATTGGATTTGCTAAGCATACTATTAAGGGTTTAAGCGTCTATACGGATCGGACAACCCGGCAAGATTTTTCCTTAAAACAGGAAGATATTGAGGGAGAAGAGGTTATAGTGGTAGCAGAAAGACCATTGATCCAGAAGGATCTAACAGCATCTCAAAAAACTCGAACAGCTGAGGATATTAAAGATATGCCGGTTGAAACCTTCTTGGGTGTTTTAACTACACAAGCAGGGGTAAACCAGGGTGCAGGTGGAGAGCTTCATATAAGAGGCGGTCGATACAATGAAGTTGGGTATTACATAGATGGAATATCAGTAACCAATCCTTTTTTCACAAATTCCCTTGCCACCAATGTAGCCAATAAAGCTATTGAGGAGATGAGAGTTGTAAGTGGTGCCTTTAATGCGGAATATGGGAATGCCATGAGTGGAATTGTTAATCTTGAGATCAAAGAGGGAGGTCCAACATACGAAGGCAGTTTTTCCATGTATACCGGTGATTATCTCTCTAGTGATACCAAGATTTTTATGAATATTGACGAGGTAAATTATTTATCCAATCAAGTTATTGAAGGAACGCTTAATGGTCCGGTACCTCTGCTTTCTACCGGGAGGAAATTCACTTTTAACGTAAGTGGACGATACAGTAATAGTGACGGATATTTATATGGGAAACGGGAGCATCTGCCGGATGATTATGCAGATTTCAGGGTATCTGATTATTGGTATATTGAATTAGGTGGTGATAATAAATATGTACCTATGAATCCGTCAAACAGTTTGAATATGCTTACTAAACTAACTCTTAGAATTACCCCTAAGTTGAAAGTGTCAACACAAATGCTTCACGATCAACGCAATTGGAAATCATATAACCATGCGTACAAATACAATCCTGATGGCACTTACAATCACTTTACTGCAAATGACAATTTTTCTCTAAAGTTATCCCAAGTCTTCACAAAAACATTTTATGAAGCAAACGTGTTTTATTCTACTACGGATTTTAGCCAATATGTTTATGAAGACCCATTTGATGAAAGATATGTTTCTACAAATACTATTCAGGGAGCTCCTCCGACTACGACCTTCGTTTTCGGAGGTACACAGATGGGTCATTATTACCGGGAGTCTATATCCAAAGGAGGTAAATTTGACCTGACCAGCCAGATTACCAGTAAACATGAGATAAAAATAGGTGTTAGTGGTAGACTGGATGATCTTGAAGAAGACAATTTCACCGTTCTCTATGATGGTTATAATTACCCAGTACCCACGGTTCTTCCTGCGAATGATTCCCCGAGCCATAACTATTATAACAAAAATGCATTTTTTGCCTCTTCCTACATTCAGGATAAGATTGAATACACTAACATGGTTGTAAATGCGGGTATCCGGTACGATTATTTTGATCCTAATGATAATTACATTGTGGATCAGTTAAATCCCGAGGGAGAAAGAGAGGAAGCCAAACCCAAATCAATGATCTCACCACGACTAGGTGTTTCATTTCCCATCACGGATCGCGGAGTTCTTCACTTTTCCTATGGACATTTTTATCAAATGCCAACGCTGAGACGACTTTACAAAACCAGCATTTTTGGTGCTAATCTGTCACCGACGATCGGTTACAGTAATTTAAAGCCGGAAAAGACGGTAATGTATGAGTTTGGACTTCAGCAGCAACTGTCTCACATTATAGCAGTTGATGTGAGCGCTTACTACAAGGACATTCGGGATTTGCTTGCCGTTCAGTCCATAGATTATCAATCCCCAACTTACGGACCTGCTTCCTATAGCATTTATCTGAACAAAGATTATGCAACGGTGAAGGGTTTTGCTATCAGCTTAACAAAACGGTACGATCGTTTCTCTAAGACGTCTGCTTTTATTGATTATGCTTATCAGATGACCGATGGAAATGATGTTAACTCTGGATCCTTCTACTTCAACGCATTGACAGGGGAAGAAGAGGAGAAAAGAATTGTTCCCCTTAATTGGGATCAATGGCATGTTTTTAACGCTACTATCACTATCAGCGATCCAAATAACTGGGGCATCAGTGTAATCGGTAAACTTTCAAGCGGTTGGCCTTATACGCCAGATATCCCCAATGCTAATTATGTCCCTGAATCTAATAGCGCTCGAAAACCTTGGCAGAAAAGTGTAAATGTCAGAGTGTATAAAACCGTGAATGTGGGGAAAATGAATGTGGTTATATTTACCAAAATTTTTAATCTTTTTGATACGAGAAATGAAAGATACGTTTATGATGATACTGGTAGATCTGGTTATACTTTTATAAATCGAACCAATCAGGAAACAGAAGCATTTATAGAACATTATGGCGAGCCCGGTGTTCATACCTGGGAAGAATATCAAGTTAGACCTCATTACTATAGTACTCCCCGATCAGTACAGATGGGGCTTTCACTGGATTTTTAATGTTAATCAGGAGTTGTTTGTAAATGAAGCTTAAAATAGAAATTTCAAGAACTTCTATTTTTCTTCTTTTGATAAGTGTATTCATAATTATTCCTTTCAATACTCTCTCCAGTCAATGGAGGTTCTTTGGAAAGAAAGATAATACAGCCATGCACGAACTTGTGCCTGAAAAGGATTGGCCTGAGTGGAAATACCGCGACTACTACGACTGGCGTAACACGGCATTGATGAGACAGTTGGATGATGAAGATGACCCGCAGATACTTAGACGGCAAAAAGCTATTCTTGTAGGTAATAAGATTTCCGCTGAAATCTGGAATTTTGGATCTATTTCCAGCCCCGGAAATCATACTTCCGATATTGTATGGGAAGGACTCGGATATGGATATGAATTTGGTCCGTTTATTTGCGCAGAAGTTGAAGTGACTCCATCCAGCCATCAGGATGCTTACATCAAGACCGATGAACTTGGAAATCCGGTTATCAACGAGGAGGGCGACACTGTCTGGGTAGCGAGAGTCATTAGTGATGGTTTGGTTTCTCTGGGAGGTGAAGTATCACCTGATGGTCAAGAATTCTGGGGATGGCAGCCTCTTGCATATAACAATGAGCTTGTTCCTTATGCTGATCCTAACAGCAATTATATTCCCACATCAAATGATGTGGACCGCGATGGTGATGGTAAACCAGACAGCTGGCCTGAAGGGTGGTACAATGAGAATCTAAAGGAATTTGTTTGGCCCGGCGCTCTAAAACAAGGTGCATCTAATTCTGATATGGAAAGCTTCTTTGTGGTGGACGACCGAACTAACAAGGAATTTGAATATTATCCAATCAGCAACGATTCTACCCGTAAAGGACTCGGAATTGAAATTGAATGTCGGTATTACCAGTGGTCCAACCCTTTAGCTGAAGATATTATTTTTCTTATTTACAAAGTTACTAATGTCAGTGACAAAGATCTTGAGGAAGTCATATTTGGAATGTGGGGTGATCCCCATGTTGGCGGATATGCAAACTGGCAGGATGACCTCTCCTTTTTTGATCAAGATATAAATATGGTATACTGCTGGGATGAAGATGGAGTCAGTGATGTGTCTGGACGTCCCCCGGGGTATTTTGGCTATAAATTTCTGGAGAGTCCAGGGAACCCATATGATGGTATAGATAACGACGATGATAATATGATAGACGAAAGCCGGAGTGACGGAATCGATAACGATTTAGATTGGGATGTTGAAAAACATGATGTTGGAGTTGACGGTCTTCCTAATACTGGCGACGAAGGTGAAGGAGATGGTGAGCCAACCGCAGGAGATCCTTTTGATATCCGCGAACCTGGAGAACCTAATTACGAATGGACTGACTTGGACGAGGCGGATATGGTGGGGTTAACAGGATTTTCCTCACCTGTGTTCGGAGGAAATAACACCATATCAGAAGATCATCACGTATTCGAAGATTTTTTGACTCCGGGAGTATTTGACTCTGCAAATGCCAATACGGCCGGAGATTATATTTTCATCTACAGCTCAGGACCGATTGATCTACCTGCTGGAGAAGCTCGGCGGTTTTCAGTCGCATTGTTGGTAGGACAAAATTATCAAGATCTTACACTGAATGCTGTGACAGCTCAAAGCATATATGAGCGGAATTATCAATTTGCAAAACCTCCTGAAAAACCTAAGGTCACAGCTGTTCCAGGCGATGAGAAGGTGACCTTCTACTGGGATGACGTGGCGGAATCTTCTGTGGATCCAATTTCAGAAACAGAAGATTTTGAGGGGTATGTTATCTATCGCAGCACCGATCCGCAGTTCTTGGATCAGCAAACAATCACAGACGCTTACGGTTCGAATTTTCTGTTTACTCCACTAGAAATGGTGGGAGGAGCCCCTGCCCGATTTGACCTTGATAATGAATATAGCGGTTTAAGTGATATTCTTTATACCGGGCATGGTATTCCCTATAACCTTGGCAACAATACTGGAATCCTGCACTCTTTTGTGGATTCTAACAATGTGATTAACGGTCAAACATATTATTATGCCGTTGTCTCTTATGATCATGGAGACGATAGCTTGGAGATAGCTCCCGCAGAATGTTCCAAACTGATTACACTAAATCCTGAATCGAACGAAATTTTCCTCGATGTGAATACAGTACAGATCATTCCTCGCTCTCCCGCTGCAGGATATGTGGAAGGACAAGTAATAGATGATGATATTTTACACCTATCGGGAATTGCTACAGGGAACCTGAGAGTTGAGATTATCGATCCTATGAAAATAGAAGATCAGGATACATTTAAAGTAACTTTTCAGGAGTCGCCAACTCGGTTTTCCATTGAGGACCTGAAACTCATAGATGATCAGTTTATCGCCAATGTAGATAAATTTATCTCTCTTTCTCATAAGAATATCAATGATAGTACTTTTTATCTTACAGATACGGCAGAAGTAAATATCTATAACAGAGATGTAGATTATGAACTTGATGCAGAATTCGGTCGTATAAAAGCCCTCGCTACTGGAGATTTGGAGGATGGAACCCTCTATTTTGCCAAGTATACCTACCTACCAATTTTTGAGAGCCAGTTGATAGATAATGAAGAAGCGAATCCTGTATTTGATGGGATGAAGATCTTTGTTGAAGACCAACCCTTGGAGATTGACATTTCAAAGACGGGATGGAATGCATTAAATCCGACAAATTATACTGCAGTTGTCGGAGTGTATTCACAAGGTGGGAACTCTTATCCGGCAGATTATGAAGTTCGTTTTGCATCATCAATTGTTGACACAGGATCTTATTCAGGCATTTTTACTCCATTCAATATATATAAAACCACTATGGGCATGGTTCCTGAAAAGCAGAGGTTTGCAATTATCAAAAAACCGCCCGATGTAAGCAATGATACCTGGGACACGCACGATGAAATCGTGTTGTTTGAGGGAGAGGGATTTGGATCGCCAACTTGGATGATTAAATTCTTTGAACCAAGTGAGGGAACACCTGTTCTTCCGACGGAAGATGACATTTTCTATGTCTTTACTTCTCGCCCATTCTATGAAGATGATGTATATACTTTTGCTACGCAGGCATCTTATATAGACAATCAGCTCGGGGAAGCAAGTTTAGATCAAATATCGGTAGTTCCAAATCCCTACGTAGTAACTAATGTTTTGGAACAACTAGATCGCCAAAATCCGAGAGACCGTGGTCCTCGACGGGTATATTTCAACCATTTACCTACAGAGTGTACGATTCGTATTTATACAATGTCAGGTGAATTAGTAAAAACCCTGTATCATCAATCTGATCTTGATGATGGTAAGGAATTTTGGGATCTGACGACGAAAGATAATTTCCCAATTGCTTATGGTGTTTATATCTTTCACGTGGATGCCGGAGAATTAGGGCAAAAGATTGGTCGTCTTGGTGTCATTAAATAATGAAAAAGCAAAAAATAAGATGAAGTCAACTATCAAGATTCAACTTTTGTGCCTACTTGTCTTTGGGAACTTTGGTTGGTCCCAATTGGATAACGTGCAGACGATCACTAAAACAGGGACCACTGCAGCACAATTCTTGAAGATTGGTGTAGATCCAAGAGGATCATCTATGGGGAATGCTTTTACAGCGATGCCAGGAGATGTCAGTTCTATGTTCTGGAATCCTGCTGGGTTAACCGCTGTAAAAAGGATCGAATCCATGTTTGTTGAAAGTGATTGGCTGGCAGGAGTGAGTTATAATTATTTGGCTCTTGCACTACCGATTCGTAGTATAGGTGTGCTAGGGATGAGCATCACAAACTTATCTGTTCCTGAAGAGATCGTTCGTACGGTAACTGACCCGGAGGGCACTGGAGAATATTGGGATGCACAAGATCTGGCAATCAATCTTGCTTTTGCTAGAACTTTAACTAACAGGTTTTCTATAGGTGCAAATATTAAATATATTCAACAGAATATTTGGCATGCCACCGCCGATGCATTTGCTGTGGATATAGGTGCTCTGTTCATCACACCGTGGGGAGTCCGATTGGGGGCAAGCCTTGCCAATTATGGTAATTATATGAGACTGTCTGGACGGGATCAAAAATTAAGTGTTGATCCTGATCCTCAGAACCAAGGAAACGTTGAATTTGTAAATGCCATGTATGAGACAGATTATTTTCCTCTTCCACTCATGTTTCGTGTAGGATTATCAGGAGAGATTATAAAAACCAATGCATTGCGGCTTAGTTTTGGTGTGGACGCACTGCATCCAAACGATAACAGCGAAGCGGTTAACGCTGGGCTTGAAATGGCAATGGGTGAGACTATTTTCCTCCGGGGTGGACATGCAAACCTGTTCAGAGAAGGTGCCGAAGAGGGATTTACACTTGGTGGAGGGATTCATTACAGGTTAAAGAGTAGTCCTACAATTATTAAGATAGATTATTCCTATTCTGATTTTAGCAGGTTAGAAGGAGTCCAACGAATATCCATGGGGATTAAATTTTAGTCTCCCTTTACGAAATCCCCAGATTTACTGTTCGTAAGAGAGAAGGTAATTTTATCATCAGAAAACTATTTTCTAAAGATTTGTTATATAAATTATATAAGTAATTCATGAATAAAAAACTAAGCGTCATCTTTGTTTATCTAATTTTTGTTATCTTTCCTCAATCTGGATTTTGTTTCTCTGATATCGCTCAGAAAATATCAAGTCAGATAGTCTCCCGCGTATTAAGGTCTGGACAAGTTGTAGAGCTCATCGGTATTACCGAGGATTATACTAATATGGGTAATATTGAAGGAGTAGCTATCCACATTTATTCGGAAAATATTCCAGATGTTTCTCTCCGTTTTCAATATGATAATGGTAACTGGTCGGAGTGGCAAAACGCCCAACTATTTACTGAGCCGTTTTCGTACCGTTCCATTGCCTGGTTCAGGGGTGTACTGGCCAAATCATCCATGCGATATGAATATAACACTTCCGTTCAGCAGGGTAGCATAGAGATACTAAGTGTTGGCCTGTTTCTTGAAGATAATGAAGAATATCCCATTGTATCTGAAATCCCCAAAGTAACACCACATGATTTGCAAAAACCCCGTATTATTACCAGAGAAGAGTGGGGAGCTCAGCCCCCAACACATGGTTATACAAATCACCCATACTTTACAAAATTAACTCTTCACCATGCGGCGGGATTTTCCGCCTCGAATATTGAAGAAGGGAAAATTCAGATGAGGGCTATTCAAGACTTTCATCAGATTGTCCGTGGATGGAGTGATATTGGTTATCACTTTGTTGTTGATCGAGCAGGTAACATTTATCAAGGGAGACCTGAGACAGTAATTGGTGCTCATGTGCTTAGTCATAATACGGGCAATATTGGTGTATGTGTTCTAGGGTGTTATCATCCACCGGAATTGTATTGTAATGATCAACTTACTCAAGCTTCAAGAGATTCGCTGGTCAAACTTTACGCGTGGATTTCTGAAACATATGACTATAATCCTTATGTTCTTCTCGGTCATAGAGATTATCCAGACAATTATACTTCATGCCCTGGTAACAATGTCTGGTCTCTTTTGTATTCAATAAGAGATGCAATAAATATTTATATAGAAATGGGAGGGCCTCCACTTTACTATACATTATCACAGAATTATCCTAATCCATTTAATCTGCAAACAACAATTCTCTTCGATCTACCAAAAGAAAGTATGGTTCATTTGACCATATTTAACATCCAGGGTAGAGTAGTAAAAAAAGTTGTAGACCAGATTATGAATAAGGGAATACAGACAGTTATGTGGGATGGAAGAAATATTGAAGATACCCAAGTAAGTGCAGGAGTTTATCTATACCAAATAGAGGCTGGAGATTTTGTGCAGACCAAGAAGATGGTGCTCCTAAAGTAAAAGAGATATGTTAGTTTGGTATAAGCACTAACTTCACCGGATGGAACTAATAGGTGATCAATTTGTACAGGATTCGTTAAACTGGCACAACTATTTCAGTAGAGTAAACTTTCGGGCGTAGCTCTGACCACCTGATTTAAGCAGTACGGTGTAAGTTCCCGATGCTGCCATTTCTCCGGCAAACGTCTTTCCATTCCATTTTACAGTGAGTTCGCCCCCGGTGGTCGGCAAAGCGGTTAGAGGAATTTCAGCCACTGACCGTCCAAGAATATCAAGGATCTTGATAATAGATGTTCCTGCCTGAAATCCCTGAGAGATTTGGATCAATATATTTACTTGAAGATTTGCAGGATTGGGGTAAATGGCAGTGATGCTCGGAGTTTGTGGCAACGGTGTTGGATCAGTCACTAATTGGAGGTTCGTGTAGAAGTAGTTCAGCATTTCGGACATGACAGCGTTCCGGCTCTCCTCCGGGTAGATGGTCTCGAAAGGGATGGCAAGATGTACCACTCCTCCCTGAGAAGAACTTCCCCCGAAATATCCGATGTACTCTATTCCTGCTCCTCCCTTTGTGGAATAATCCACATTGTTGTATTTAAGATTTATGGCAGATCCAGCGGTAGGTTTGATCCCATCCGGCCAGTCCACATCATAAGTTCCATGACTTCCGTTGTCAAAGGTAACGCTGGAAAAGCCGGAAAAGATTCCTCCGTCAGTGCCGAATGCTTCATAAGTTCCCTGTTGACCGCCTGCCGCGTCAGAGACAAAAACTGACTTCAGATAATCGGTGTAGAAAGCATAATCAGCAGCATCTCCCTGAGCCACCAGATCGTAACCGATTTCTGAACCTGAAACAAATAGTCCCCGCCCTGCCTCGAGGAAGTCCATCACCTCTGCTTGTTCAGCCGCTGTGAAGGAGCTGGTGGCTGTTCCTTCTTCGCCCAGAATCCAGTCAACAATGAAGTAATCGTTCAAATTGATACTGCCTGATTCCACAACTTCGTTAGCGCAGGCGTCGAAGGCAACCCCGGCGGCTTGAATGGCAGGACCGTGGCGGCGAATGAAATCAAATGTGTTGGTGGTGCCGTTAACACGGTCGAAGCCGTTTACCACCAGGATAGGAACTTCCTCAGAAGTTGGTATTACACCCAGCACTTCTGTCATAGGGCTTTCGCCATACTCGTTAACTGCTGATATTTGGAAGTAGTACAGTTCGTCTTCTGTTAGATTGGTCAAGACTACAGGTTCACTTGAAAAGGTTGCGAGCAACTCTGAGTTGCCTGCTAACCAGCTGTAGATGTTAAACTCACTGGCGCCGCTTGGCGTAGAGAAGTTGATTTGCACCGAGCCGTCGCCTATATTGATGATACTCAGATTGGTGGGAGTTGTGGGCGGAGCAGAAGCACCAAAGTGATCAGCCAGCGCTCCCCATAACTCCGGTTCAGTTCCGTCATAGCCGAGTGCCCAAATACCGATACCCAGCAAGTCTTCGTCGATGGCCAACTCGTATTTAAGGGAAAGTGAGAGGCTGTCATCATACCACCCCTGATGCCAGTTATTGCTGCCATCTTGGTAGTGGTACCACGGTGTCTGGGATTCATCGTTCCACAAGGGGCCGTAACTCTCCGCCAGAGCGATGGCTTCGGAGTAGAATTTGGCATCGCCGTTCCCGGTAGTGGATGCTCCGGCACTGCCGGAGGTAGTTGGCCATTCGTAACCGTAATATGGCAGCCCCAGGATAATCTTGTCACGGTCGTTTCCTGTCTTGGTCAGATAGTCGTTCACAGTCCAGGTGATATTATAAGTTCCCCAGCCCGAAAGGGGAGAGACAGGTCCTGCCGTGGGACTGCCACCCCAGTGATAGGCGTAACCCATGATCATCAAGCCGTCGCAAGCTTCAGCAAGAGCGTCGTAATCAAAGGCGTTAGACCAATCCACAGCCGGAGTAGCCATAGTCACCTGTGATGCCGGATTCGCTTCGTGAAAAGCTGCAGTTAGATCCGTCATGAATGTGGTAAGATTATTGCGTTGGCTGGAGGGGACACCTTCAAAATCTATATTCACCCCGTCAGCTCCAGCATCGTTTACCTCTGTCAGGAGATTATTGATGAGTGTCTGCCGGTTGGAAGGGCTGCTCAAAAGCTGGGCTAAGTTATCGCTGTTGAATAGGATGACTCCCAATGAGACTTCTGTTCCGTACGAGTGAGCTTCGTTGATGAGGCTCGTCACCGGCCAGCCGTGGTGATCAACTATATTACCGCTGCCGTTGGTCTCCAAACCGAAATAGGCGATGGTGGAAATGAGATTGAAGTTGTAGCTCTGCCACGCCGTCCCCATCCAGTAGGGGTGGTAACCGAATACTTCCCTGGAGGGTGTTGTCCGTCGTGCCTGTATTGGGATAGAAGCACCATAGGGTTCGGTTTTGATGTCACGATATAGCTCTCGGAAGATTTCGTGTTGTTCTTGGTGGATACTTTTGTGATACTGTCCGGTAGCGACGTTTGTCAGCATTAAAACAAAGGTCAAAAAGAGTAATGCCTGCAGTAGCTTCATTAATCTTAATCTCCGTTCCAGTTACACCCAGCAAAGATATCCTCAATGGTTTCTTTCTTTCGTATCATTCTTGGTTTACCGTTTTCCATTAGCACCTCCGCCGGCCTGGATCGTGTGTTATATGGAGTAGCCATTACATAGCCGTAGGCGCCAGCGTCCATGATAGCCACAAGGTCGCCTTCGTTCAAGGTGGGGAGGTCCCGATCAACTGCTAACCGATCACTGTTCTCACAGATACCACCTGTTACGTCTACAGTCTGAGTTGTTGGCGCCTCAGGTTCACCAATCTTTAGAATGCGATGGTAGGCATTGTAGAGGGCTGGCCGGATGAGTGTGTTCATTCCGGCGTCAAGACCCACGAACCGCTTGTAACTTTCCTTCACTCCCGTCACTCGACTGAGAATGAAACCGGCATCTGCCACTAGGAATTTCCCCGGCTCTATAAAGAGGGCAGGAGTATCAGGGGAGTTCCGGTCATAGAATTTTCCAAATACCTTCCCGAGACTCTCGAACAGCTCACTGACATCAAGAGGTGATTCATCCAGTTTATACGGAATTCCAAATCCGCCGCCCATGCTGATGTACTCAAAGGTGATACCAAGCGATTCTTCAATTTCCCGGGCTACAGTCAGAATAGCTGAGAGAAGCTCTACGAAATAGCCAGGGTCTAGATTGCCGGAGCCGGTCATGCACTGCAAGCCAAACCGCTCCACACCGTCATCTTGCGCTAAGCGGTAGGCATCGATTATTTTTTCTCGCGGTATACCAAATTTGGCTTCCCGTCCGGCGGTAACAATGGCGGGAAAGCGACCTTTTCCGAAGCCGGGATTCAGGCGAAAAGAGATCTCCTTTGGAATACCTATCTTTCGCAGGCGGAAGTAGCTGGAGGAATCATCAAGATTCAGATGCACTCCGGAATCGAGGGCGGTCTTTAGCTCTTCTGGACTCTCGTAATTCCCTGTGTAGATACACCTCTCAGGTGGGATGTTGAGTCTCTGAGCTATGTAAAGTTCGCCGGGACTGGAGCAGTCTGCTCCAAGGGAGGAAGCTGCCCCTAACAAGACAGAGAGGATGTGGGGATTAGAATTGGCTTTTAGCGCGTAACAGATCTGAGACTTCGGGAATGAACCGGAGAGAGCATTTTCCATCCGTGAGGTGTTGTCTCTTAAGCGGTCGGCGTCGTAAATGTAGAGGGGAGTGCCAAATTCACAAGCGAGATCTTCTGCGAGAGCATGGTCAGAGATGAGCTGTTGAAGAGGATGGGGTGTGGTTGTTAATGTCATGTCTGAAAATTAAAATAGCTCAATCAATTTACCTCATAATCATGGTAAAGTTCGTCCTTCCTGAATCTGCCATATCCCGGAATTTTTTTCTGATGGCTCTTTTAAAGAGATTTCTGGTTACCGGGATGAGGAGCATGAAACCGAAGATATCAGTTAAAAGCCCCGGTGTCAGCAATACGATTCCGCCGATGAGAATGAGCAATCCGTCCACAAGTTTATCAGCCGGCATGTTTCCCTGCGAAAGCTCATGCTGAATTTCCAACCAGATCCACATTCCCTGGGATCTGGCTAGAGAAGCACCAAGGACGCCAGTAACGATTACCAGAAAGATGGTAGGCCAGAAGCCGATTTCACGCCCCAGCTCAATGAGTATCATAAGTTCCAGCAACGGGATGCCGATGAAGATAAATAGAAGCTTTGTCACGGTATCTGAATTTTGGCAGGGAGAGACAAACTAGCAACCTAAACATGTAGAACTTTGCACACTTTTCCCCGAGGCATTATATTTACCCTCATGACTACTGACCAAGTTAAGGAATTGATTGAAGCAGGCCTGCCCGGGGCGGTCATTGAAGTGACGGATGAACGGGCGACCGGTGACCATTTCAGCGCAGTGATTGAGTGGGCAGGATTCGAGGGACTCTCTCTTCTTGAGCAGCATCAGAAAGTGTATGCGGCAGTGGGGGAGTACCTGACCAGGGAAATTCATGCCTTGCAATTAAAGACATTTACACCTGACACAACTTGAGGAGAAGAAAATGGAACTGAAAGAGAAAATCCAGAACGACATTCTCGAAACCCCCGTGATACTTTACATGAAAGGAACGCGGGATATGCCCATGTGCGGATTTTCGTTTGCTGTTGTGGAAGCACTCAACCAGTATGAAGTAGAGTACAAGACCGTGAACGTCTTGGAAGATCCTGAGATCCGAATAAAACTTTCAGAAATATCCAACTGGCCTACCATTCCACAGCTTTTTGTGAACAGTCAGCTGATAGGAGGCTGTGATATTACCCTGGAACTTCATCAGAACGGCGAATTAGAGAAAGTCCTCAGCAGTGCCAATTCATCTACTGAAGAATAATTAGAAGTAGATTCCCTTCCGATCTTCTTTGCCGCTTCCTTTTGATGTGCTATATTTGCCAGCCTTATTTGGCCCCTTCGTCTAGTGGTTAGGACGTCAGGTTTTCGACCTGAGAACAGGGGTTCGATTCCCCTAGGGGTCACTTGTTGAACGAACCTTCAAGGTTTTATCCTTGAAGGTTTTTTCTTTTATTGAAAAAATATCCTTCAGCTCCTGATATAGATTGGGAAACATTTTAAAAAAGTTGTAAATAAAAAACTGCACATATTGTAATGCTATTTTTTGATATTTAGACTAACGGGGTGTATTATTGGTTTAATGAAGCGCTTCCTACCACTATTTATGCTCATTGGCTTGATTAAAGGTCAAGGCTCTTTTTATTTGAGTCCAGGATTACAAGTTGGCATCAGTACAAAAGGAAATTTATTTTTGTCTGCACAAGTCACCTTTGGTTATTTTGACTATGCAATTCCCCCCGCCATAGGAGTAACAACTGGTTTAAGATGGTATAAAGTTCAAAATAAATGGGAAAAGTATAGATATAATGACCTACAAATTTGGGCTGTTTTTTTGGGGATTGGTTTTGGTCAAATGCATGATAAAGATGGAAATAAAAGTTTTAGGTTTAAAACAGGTGTAGGTTTTTTTGGTTATTTAACTTATGACTATACTACTAGTTTTGATATTGCAAAGCACAATATTGGATTTATTGGAGTTTTACCATTACCATTATTTTTACTAACAGGAAATATGCCCATGCACTAACATTTTAATTTAAAAATATAATTATAAGATTATTCTAGCCCCACATTCGTGGGGTTTTTTGTTTGTAGGATGATGGGTAAATTTGGATATGATGGAATTTCAAATTAAATGAAAGTATTTGGTACAGGATTTGGACGTACGGGTACAATGTCGTTAAAAATTGCGCTGGAAAAATTGGGGATGGGACCTTGTTATCATATGCGAGAAATAGTTTCACATCCATCTCACATAAAAATATGGTATAATATTTCCCGCGGTGATTCACCAAACTGGAATCGGTTATTTAAAAACTTCAATTCTGGTGTTGATTTTCCACTCAGCATATTTTACGAGGAACTGGCAAATGAATTCCCCGATGCAAAATTTATTTTAACTTTAAGAGATTTTGATACATGGTATAAAAGTACAGCAAACACAATCTATAAAGTCCCTACCATGCTGCCAGGCTGGTTTAAACGGGTAGCCTACCCCATCCGTTTGTTCATAGAAATGCAGGTTAACCTAATTTGGGTTGGTCTATTTAAAAATAATTTCTCTGATAAAGAGTCTACTCGGGTAGTCTACAATGAACATATAGCGAGAGTAAAAAAAACTATCCCCGCCGATAGACTATTAATCTATCATATAAATGAAGGCTGGGGACCTTTATGTGATTTTCTCAATGTTGATATCCCTGAAAGCATTCCTTTCCCAGAAACTAATGATACCGCTAAAATGTTGCGATATTTTGCTGTCATCAATTCGCTTCCATACTTGTTCATCCTGTCTATTGCTGCCATTTTAGTAATACTATTTATGTTGGTATTATAACCCCAAGGGTGACTCTTTGCCCAGTAGCAGGGTTTTTTTGTTTGTGGTCTTAGGTCAGTCTCATAACCCGAAGGTCGTAGGTTCGAATCCTACTCCCGCTACAAAGAGGAAGATCCCTAGTTCTCGTAGAGAGACCTGGGGGTCTTCGCTTTTTTATGAACATATTTTCACACTATTTTGATTATGATTTATTAGGTAAATCATTGGATTTGTCAATGTCAAATCCGCCCTTTGGAAAAGGTACTGACCAAACCTGGTTGGGGTGATTTTCCACCACAATTTTAGCACCATAAATTCCATCGATCTTCAACAATTCAGGAAAAAATTCTTTATTAAAAAGGACCGGTACCCCTAAAGTCCCATCATATTCACTGGCGATAATTGGTTTTTTAAATGATAAATATGATTCAATAAGACGGTCTATGATTTTTGAAGTCAGAAAAATTTGATCGCATACAAGGAGTACAACAGCTTGAATATTATTGTTAACGGTTTCAATTTTCTCCAAACCTGCTCGGATAGTGTATCCCATTCCCATTTTCCAATTTTGATTTAGAACTATGTTGACAGGAAAGTTTGAAATCTTGTTTTGAATTAAAGTTGCATTTGCACCTAAAACGACAACGGTTTCATCACATTTTGAATCTAATGTACATTGGATTGTATGACCGATAAGTGTAGAATTGTTATGAGGAATTAGTTGTTTTGGAGTCCCTAGGCGTTTGGATGCACCAGCAGCTAAAATAATCGCGCAGATTTTAGTTTTACCATTTACACTCACAGACACGGAGTTTCTAATTGGTGTTCTTTTCTTTGTGCATCTCTGTCCCTGCAGTTTAAATTTCTTAAACTTCCTCCATCCCCACCGGAAAGTACCGCTTTAATTTCAGATACAATAGCTAAGGCAATTTCTTCCGGAGTATCACTTCCAATATCAAGTCCGACTGGTGCAAACAGTTTATTTTTTGCGTCGTCAATAGACATAATTTCAGCGTTTTCAACTTCGCTAAGTAAATTTTGGGTTCGTTTGCGTGCACCAAGTAATCCTAAATATGGTAATTCCATAGGAAGCAATATTTTTAGGAGCGCTAAATCATTGAGGAAATTATGTGTTAGAATAATCACTGCATCAATATTTTCAAAATTTAGATTTTCCAGTATTGTTTCAGATGGTGTTACAATAACTTTATCAGCACCGGGAAATCGTTCCAAGGTCGCATAAGAAGGACGATGATCTGCTATAGTTATATCCCAGCCCAACTTTTTTGCAAAGTAAACCAATGGCATTGCATCGTTTCCCCCACCAATAATGAGAAGATGAAT
>Ga0208132_1000267_pt1 | contig 25486 bp, 16 predicted proteins | sample ETNtaG_16_FD_185785 | JGI IMG/M metagenome (GOLD analysis project Ga0208132, IMG submission 185785) | Marine microbial and viral communities from oxygen minimum zone, Eastern Pacific Ocean - ETNP201406SV199 (SPAdes) (version 2) | ecosystem: Environmental > Aquatic > Marine > Oceanic ... | reverse complement strand
GGTCTGCACTTTCAATCTCTGTGAATTAAAGACCGAATCTCAATGATACGCCTAAATGGTTTTCAGTCTTGAGTACATAATTAAGATTTGTTTCCCACGAATCGTAGTACTTAAGAAATCGGTACTCATAACCCAGATCAATCTGTCCGAACGGGAAAGCCACGCTGATTCCCGCACTTACACTTTCCATTTCAGGCCCCTTACGACGGAAGGCTGCCCTGTTCGGGATGAATACCTCGGGAACACTACGGTAGCCGGCCATGACTGATATTTCGGGAGTTATTCCGTATTTCATTCCAATTCCAAAAGTTGTTTGATCCACCCAGTTCGATCGTAATGTATCCAGTTGAAAAATAGTATGATTAAAACTGGTGTCAGTATATGAAAAATGTGTCTGGCTGTAAGGGTTGAACCCAATATCAAAAGATATGCTCAGTCGATTCTTTTGTTCGATCTTTGCGCCAAGTGCTATTGTAATGGGTAAGTCCATCTGATCTTGCCCATTTATGTTTGTGGTGGTTATCGTATCTGTTTCAAAAAATTCAATTGTGTAATCCCAGTCGCGGGTTATCGTATAAGGACTGGTTATACAAAACCCCAGGTCAAATTGCTTATAATTGAATAAAATCCCAAATTTGATTGGATTGAAAAAGCTAATTAGTAATGGCATACCGCGGATATCAGATGTAGTACCAAAAGTGGATTTACCGGACTGTACAACTGTCATTGTATCGTATGTGAATGCAAACTCATCACTTTTCGGAAATAAGAAATAGCCTACTTTATCCATTTCAAGATGATCATCACTCTCACCGTTCAAATTCTGTATTGATAATCCTAATTGTAGATGATTGCTCATTCGAAGCGCTAATCCAAAAGTCAGAGCATTAATGCCTCCCTTACTCAGTCGCTCGTATTTAAACCAGTTCATAATCATTGAGTCAGGAGCTGCCAATATTACTGGGTTGGTCCGATCACCAAAATGAGGATTGAGATAGGTATCATTACGATCATATTCATAAATATCATTTCGCCGGGCCAACCCAGCAGCCAAAACCAGGCTCTTACCCATAATTTTTAAAGGAATTGCCAGAGAGATATTGTTCACGGGCGATTGTGATATATAACTATCCTTCCAATCTGCTACCTCCGGACTGTACTGGTCGAAGCCGAGCAGAGGAATGGTATAATCATCTGGTGACATCAAATTCACCAATGCGGTATCAAGCAAACCATTATGATGCGGGTTGGGTACATAGCGACCATCCAGAATGGCTGGTAATAGTGGATGTAGTCTACTTTCAGTCCAATACTGGTTTTCATGCTGCTTCCACTGACTGGATTTACCTGATATACTAATCTGCAGCCGTTCTATATCCCCCAGCCCCGCTGGATTATTGAACAAGCTATTAACGACTCCTGTTTGCGCTATAGAAGTGTTTCCTTGAGCTAAGGCTTGAGCACTGAACATATTTAATTTTGAAAGCCCCTGAAACCCCAGCGGATCGCCATTCCCTTGAGACATTGAAACCGTAGGTAAGAAATACAGCACACCCAATAAAAGAAAACTAAACCTAAGATGACTGAGAAATTTCAATGTAAAAGAAAAAATCGTATGATTCGTATTTCTAATCATTCTCAAAACTCCATCCCAACACTGAAGCGATGGATATTGAAAAGATACTTTCCATAGCTAGCGTAAGAATAATCTCCGCGAAAATTATTAGTTCGAAAACCAAAACCAAAACTTATATCCTGAGTATCATAGTTAAACTTGTAGCCTGTTCGAAAAAACAGCAGATCCTGATATCCCCACTCCAGCCCTGTATTGTACTGTTGGTCATAGTCCCGGGGACCAATAATATCAAAAGCTACCCTCAAGCGTTGATTGCCGGATTGAAGTAACAGGGAATTGTCCGGTGCAATGAGAAAACTGGATACTCCTATCGCCAGGGTTTGGGGTGGAGGATAGGACTCAAAATCGCTGTTATTGGTTGTGATCTCATCATCACTAAACGAAATCTCCGGTCCGAAATTCCTGATCACAGCTGATGTTTGAATCGACCTATAACCGGTTTTATAAACCAGGCCAAAGTCAAAAACAAAACCATCCGCGGAAGCCATGACAAGATCTTCACGAACATATTTTGATGTAACCCCAAAAGAAAATTTATCTGTAAGTGACTTAGCCAGAGAGAGACCAGCCACCATCTGATTGGGGTTAATTGTCTCTCCCGTGAGCCCCGGATTATAGGTCCCGTTCTCCATAAACACCAGTTGCTCTGTCGTTGTTACATCAATCGATCCAATATCGGTAAAGATTACATGAAGTCCAAGGGTTCCGCCAGTGCCAATATTGTAAGCCAGAGAAAGGGCAGTTGTTTTAACATCAAAAAAGTATTCATAAAAAGACAGCGATAGGTCACGCTTTTTTACCTCAGATAGGCCTGCAGGATTATGAAAGACTGCATTGGCATTATTGATTGTTGAAGTTACAGCATCTCCCATCCCAGTAGACTGTGCATCAGGCATCACCTTCAGAAACTGGAAAATAGTTGTACCGACTTTATTCTGTCCTGAAAGCGGGTTAAAAACCGAGAACAGGAAGACAGTCAAAATCATCAATGATTGTTTTATATATTTACTTATTTCAGGCATTTCTCATTGATTACATCATTTAATGATTACAAATTTTCCACCAGTTTCATCCCCTTCCGGTGTAGAAACAACAAAGAAATAAACTCCCGGTGCCATTATCTGGTGGTTAAGGGTTACCTGATAAAAGGGTTCCGAATAGGTTGGTACATCATGATTAATTACATCAATCAACTGCCCGGCATATGAATAAATCCTGATAGTACAGGTGTTCGGCAAACCATAAAATCCAATTTGATCCTCAGTACCTGTGCCAGAAAAACCAGAGTTTAAAACAAAAGGATTCGGCACAACATATACCTTCCCCATTTTGGCAACAGCACCAATGTTTTTTTGAATACGGGTAATATTGGTCTTGCCACTTTCCATATTCAGATCGTTTATGGATGTGACCGCATAGAAGGCAAAATCACCAACCTTGAAATCTATATCATCATCAATCATCTCGTACAGATTTAGCGAATCCACTATTGCACCGGCGACAGTGACATTCAACAGCTTCCACGGACCAATCGGATGAATACTGCGATAGACATTAAATTTCTCAAGATTACCAGCAGCGTGCGTAAAAGATTCAACGGCACGTCCCCAACGTAACCGGACTGAAGCATCATCAAGAGTTTCAACCGTTATGCCTGGTGCCGGATAGGGTATCGGTACCGCATAATTGCCATCCTTAGAATTATTCTCCGGCCAGCAGACCAATTCTCCGTCAGCCCAGGTAGAATCATGAGGTATCACCTGTCCGGTGTAGGCTTCCCAGGCTTTTCGGGCCACATCATTCACTGTAATGACATCAGAGTTTACATAGTCGGGGTATCCATAATCATCAATATAGTTTTCGGTTATCACCTGACCATCAATAACGACCCTGCGATTCATGGATGGAACGGTGCCCCACAAATCATCTTTTTGATGCCCCCCCCAGTATTGCTTTGTAGCATCTGCGCCATAGCCTGCTACCTGGGCAAAGGAATACTCTAGTGTATCTCCCTTGGATAAAGTATAAGGACCAAAAGCAAAACTACGGCCGGGATAATCCGAATTACTATGCTTGAACTGTGCGCGGCCTACCCATGCGGGATTCAGGCCCCAGTCTTCGATTTCAGTTTCATTGTAAAATCCGTTTGCACGCGGGCCCATCCTCAAATGTGGTCTACCATTAGCCATAATTACTGCGGATGAAAACCAGCCATGAGTCAGATAAGTGTGATAGGGCTGTTTGAGGCGGAACTGATCGTCCAGTTCCTGTCCTGTTGGCCCATATTCACTGTTAACGGAAGTTGAATCAGGTCCATCAAACACAGTCAGATGGTTTTGATCATAATACAGCATGGTATAGCCAACTGCAGCCGGACTGGCGAAACCACCGCCATTTTCCCCGCTGGAGGCAAACTCCTGAAATAATTCCGGAGTCGGTTCCGGTTTCCCGGCCAGGTCAAAATCACCTCCCGTCTCACAGTCCATATTGAACGCCAGCCAGTAATCAGGGTCAAATGATGCCCAGTTATCCCCCTGGAATATACCGGGTTTCCATTTCCATTCATTATAGTGACGCTGATAGCCATACATAGACGGAGCAAAACTCTGTGCAAAATAAATGAGTACATCCACCAGTGTATCCACCGTGTCCATCTCAATGGTGGTTGGGTCCATATCGGTATTTCCGGTGAATTCAAATTCATATTCATGGAGAACAATATCATCATAATCAGGGTAACTGTATGATCTGGTCGTACGCTGCACTGTCAACCCCACACTGGTAGCCCATTTCGCATATATAATCTGCTCAGCTTCATTGGGATCAAAATCAGGATTCAGACTGCCATCATCCAGTAGTGGATAGTTCCGTACTTCATAAAAACTGATTGGAAAGGTCCAGACCCCAACACTGGTCTCAGGTCCTCCGTCGCCAATCATGCCGCAGAAGGCGAACTTTTTATCGTTATATCCCAGACTACCGGGATAATTGACCGCAATATGAATACCGCCACCAAGGGAATTATGCTGACCATCGTATTCAACACCTTCCACAATTGTATTTGACCGGCCCGGCCATTCAAACATGGGTTGGGCCGACCATTCTATTCCGTTATTTTTCAGGGGCTGGGACAAAATACCATTATTAAACACTGATTCGTGAAGCATGCCACGATCGTGGACAATATATTCGCGCTGAGCCAGCAGCGATTGGCTGATTATCAGCAGTATAAATGCGGTTTTAACTGAATTCTTTGTATTCATCACTGTGTGCATTCCTGATCTGTAATGGAGCCAGCGAGACATTCCGGATGATCCCAGAAATCCCACACACTATTGCCTTCGCCTGCATCGCCGGTGTCTGCGATTCCATCCAATCCAAAATCTGAAAATTCCTCAGCAGGGTCCCATACACCATTTTCATTTTCATCCGTAAATTCCTCAGCAGGGTCCCATACACCATTTTCATTTTCATCCGTAAATTCCTCACCCTCATCCAATATTCCATTTCCATTTGCATCGCTAAACTCTTCTGCTGCATCCCAAATTCCATTTTCATTTTCATCCGTAAATTCCTCAGAAGCATCCCAGGTCCTGTTTCCATTTGTATCAGACAAGCTTTCAGGCATAGGACAAATTGAATTTTCCTGAATAGATAACACGTCTAACTGTTCGGCCAGAGCACAATTAAGATTATCAATGCCTGTGATAGTATTCCCTTTTAACCATAATTCTTTGAGCCCAACAAGTTCATTAATAAAAGATGGAACCTGATCTAAAAAACTGTGCTGAACTCGAAGAACCTGAAGCCCAGTAAGATTGCCAATCGACTCAGGCAATTGGGCAAGCCTGGTATACTCTAGCCGGAGCTCACTTAATTTAAACAGATTCCCGATCTCTGATGGAAGCGAATCCAAGTAAGTATTTATAACGTGTAATTCTTCAAGCTCTGCTAACACATCAATTGATCCCGGAAGCTTTGATACGCGAGGATTAGACAGCCACAGATATACCAGGCGGCCATTCCGCCAGTGCTGAATGCCCAGGCCCAGGGGTTCTATCACTAATGGACTATTTCTAATTCCATCAGCATCATAATCAATATAGATTTCCTGGTCCCAGATGCCATTGCCTTCCCCATAGTCATCTGTTGAGTTAACACCATCCAGCCCCCAATCATCATAATCTTCTCCCAGGTCCCAGATACCATTCCCGTTTAAGTCGTCAAATGGCTCCACATCGTCGTAGACACCATTGTTATTATCATCAGAAAATGGTTCTCCCACATCATACACACCATCTCCGTCAAAATCAAAAAAGCTCTCTCCCTCATCGCGAATACCATTATCATTTAAGTCGTCAAATGGCTCCGCAAGATCCCAAATACCATTCCCGTTTAAGTCATCAAATGGCTCAGACCCATCCATCTCATCATTACCGTTCAAATCAACCAGCATAGGCTCCCTTGACTGCAGATCGTTCAGGTCAATAATGTCCTGCAAAACTGCCAGGTCGCCTTCATTGTGTTCAATTAATTCATCCTCGCAACTACTCCAAATCAGTACTGAAATCAACACAGCAATTACTCGTGCGCTCTCAAACACAATATGTAAACAGGCAGCCATTGCTTCTTGCAGTCTTATCATCAGTTTATTATCAGACCGAGCTTAAAGTATCGTGGTGTGTTTCGCAGAAAAATAAGTTCTTGTCGATATAGTAATGGGTCCCAATCATCGAAAAGCATCGGATCGCCAATATCATTGGTTTCATCATCATCATAATACGTTTCCCACCGTGTCACAGCGTTTGCATTATCAAACAATGCATAGGCATAATCCCTCTGGTTCAATAGGTTATAAACTTCCACATAAACTGACAATCTCGTTTGTTTTAGCCGAAGCATTTTTTGCATTCTAAGCTTAACATTATGAAAAACAGGTGTACGCTTGTTGAACTTGACACCTAGACCGCCATCATCATATGTGTACGGACGCCCACTTTGGAGAGAATATCTCAAACTAAGTACCCAATCAGACAAGGGCCGAAAATCCTTAAAAATTATGGGACCATTGTCTCTTCCTGTTCTATAGCTGAAATTGGATACAAATCGATGGGTTCGATCAAAATTGAGATATTCATCCTCTGGATCTGGTAACTCAACCGGAAGCTCACCTTCATCCGGGTCTTCTATATATTTGATATCTGCATCAAAAGGGGTAGCACTTTTACCTGTCGCAACTTGAAAATTATAGCGCATAATTACCGTGAAATCCCCATGTCGCTTTTCAAAGCTTGTATGGAACCCTTTAATATCGGCATACTCGCGATTGGCAAACGTTTCGTAGAGATTTCCTTTTTCATCCTCGTAATAAACATGTTGCACAAGATCTTTTACATCCTTGTAATAGGCACTGACTTCCAGGACTGAGCTAAGCCTTGTAATATATCGTACAAAACCAAGATCATAGGCTGTTGTTTTTTCCGGACGTAATCTTGGGTTTCCTAATCGACTTACTGTAAAGGATTCAGTTTCATCGCCGAGACTTGTTGTAATGTAATTATCAAATATTTTTGTAAAGTCTGGCCGCTGGGTAAAGGTCCCATAATTGACATGTACAACTGTTTTTTCAGATACAGGGTATGCCAATCCAATACGCGGCTGTATGCTTGTAAAAGTTTTTGATTTTGTTTCCAATGCTTTATCCATGTCATAGTATGGCTCTCGCTCATTGTATGGGATTGACGGGTCAGGATTATACTCGGGATTACGAAGAGGAGAAAATATATCAGAATAATAATCATTGTCAAAATCGTAAATATCGTATCGCAGTCCCAGGTTTGCGATCATTCCCTGAAACTCCAGCTTATTCTGAGCGTATAGCGCACCTTCGAACGGATTCCCGTTAAATTTAAATATGGATACACTGCCGGGGTTATCAATACCCTGTTCCCTATTAACATTTAAATCATACAGGTTGTACTGCCAGCCCAACTTTGACAGAATACTATTATTTATTTGGTGGGTGTAAAAACCAGACAGGCTGAATGTTTTGGTGGTACTTCCTCCACGATTCTTTGCAAAAATATTATTGGTCAATCCTCCAGGAGCTGAATATTTAGTTATATAGCTATTCGCATTTTTAATGAGATATACACCAGGTTCACGCGTCGCAATATGGTCTTGATCATCCGTATATAGATACCGAGCATTCAGTTCTAACAGTGCCGCCTGTGAAAAGACATGTATATATCTGACCCCTGACTCTAATACGTTTGTTTCATGATAAATATTTTTATGTTCCAGTTCAAACAAGTAGGGGACGCCAATCCCTGGCGAAATCGTATTATCAAATCCATTATAATAATTGAGTGATAGATGCAGTTTATCTAAAGAACCTATGTCATTGGTTAAGTTTGCCATAACTTGGCGCTTACGTTTTGGCCATACTGTAGGCAATTTTTCATGCTCAATTTGTTGTGATCCGGTCATAAATATTCGGGATCTGGAAGATATAGGCCCTCCCAAGGATAGGCTGACACGGTAATCTGTTTTACTCTCATTATCAATACCAAGTTCACGTGCATAACCCAAAAATTGTTTATAGGCTAACTCAGCAAACTTGAGACTGTCTTCAAGTGTCATTTCTTCCGGCATATACTTAGTCCAGTTTGGCGTAGAATTTGTGAAAAAAGCCAGGGAAGGGTCGTTCGGATCCGAATTCATCCATGTCTCTGGGCCACTATAAAAAATATCAAACGGAGAATTATCTTCCATATCATAGTAATTACCACCCCAATTTCTAGCGTGTGGCAGTGTGCCACTAAAATCACCGCGAATAACCCACTTACTGCTACCCTCCTTTGGCACCATATTGATAACACCAGATTGCGCATTGCCATATTCAGCACTGAAACCACTGGTGATAACCTCTACTTGCTGCAATCCTGCAATCATTGGTGTATAGGCCCGTCGATTGCTGAGAGGGTTAACAATGGTCGCACCATTGATCAGGTACAATGATTCACCATCACGTCCGCCACGGATATTGTTATCGACTACGTCTGCCTGCAGATCCATTATATCATCTATATCGGTAATGCCAGCTATTTCTCTGATCTCATCGACCATATACACCTGCTTGGTCACGGTCTGATCAATTTCTATACGATCCTCCCGCTGTGCGGTCACCAGCACTTCTTCACCAGCCAGGGTTTCAATATCCAATGTAAAATTGACCCAGGTGGTTTTATCCACATCAACACGAACTTTGGATCGTTTTTCACTCCGGTAGCCTATCATCTGTGCCTGTATATCATAGAATCCCGGTTGCAGATTTAAAATGAAGTATTCACCTGTTAGACTTGTAGCGGCACCCAAGGGGATTGAAAGGTCAACTCGCTCATCGTTTACCCACTCCGATGTAATAATAATATTGACTCCCACAAGCGGAGTTTGAGAACCACCTTCCTTTACCAAACCAGCTATTTTACCAGTTGTCCCGGCAACAAGAAATGAGCTTAATAAAACACTGGCTGAAAAGAATTCAAGTATTTTTAACTGTTTTGCAATCGATGACTTTTTTATTCGCATTTTTTATTAAGCATCCATAGTAACAAATAAAAAACTGTTATTGGCCTTCATCAAATTAACTTTGGCACGCTAAACATTATCAATCATTGTGATAAACTTCTTCCATTTGTGACCATTGTTCATCAGGCTGCCGGTTTTTCAAAGGTATCTGGCAGGGATCGGTAAGTTCCCACCATCTTTGGTTCTCTGGCTCATTTTTCAGTTGTTCCATATCATGGTCAAAATCAGACCCAACATACTCAAAATAACTGAATAGAAAATATTTACCATCATCAAACTGGTGCAGAAAGATAGAGTAATTCTTGATATTATGCTTGGTAAGCAAATGCCGAACACCGGGATGCGAATCTGAATGGAGGGCTTTATATTCCTCCAGCTTATCAGCTTTCAGTTCAATTACATTTCCAAAACGCTTGATATTGTATGTCTTGCTCATTTTAATCCTTTTTTTCTATTTTTTAATAATTTGTTATCATTGGTTGCTAACAGTGAACTGCCAAACGTGTCCGCTTTCTATTCTATCAGCATTGTAGGCATCGACACGCCAAAAATAGGTTTTCCCAGATTCTAACTTCGGTGGTGTAAATATGTTGTTATCCTGCTTATCAAAATATAATTTTGATTCAGGATCGGCATTTCGCACGGCTTCCCTGTCGCTACCAAAATAGACCGCATGGATATTTGACTTATAACCATTTAACCACATAAGATCTGCGTCAAGCTTCACGTCTGTTGCGCGATCCGGAGGTATGGGCGTGGAAGCATTGGGATACTGAAAACCAGGAATCCAATAATTTTCATCTCCAAATTCATAGGGTCCAATATCTGGTGCTTTTCCAAGATAAGACGATTGATTTAATTCTGAAAATTCAGTATTAGTGAGGATGGTTCCAGCATCAATAATCGCAGAATTAGCCCGGGGGCGAAAATCCAAGTTTTTTGGATCGCGCAGATGTAATTCAGCTGCATCAACAAGATTTGTCACCTGTTTGCAAATTGGTTGAACGTCCCTGCGACCATTTGCACTAATGCGATTCGACAAATTATTAGTCATAATGGTATTCTTGTTGGTGCTTTTCCATTTTGGCGCGATCATGGGGATAAGTCCTGATGAGCTGTTGAAACATAAGTTGTTTGCTGCCAAGTGCTTGTCACCTTTCAACTTAATACCACTACTGTTCCATGTTACATTACCGAAAACCTGCCCTCCGACATTAACCGTCTTCGGGTTAATTCCCGCATCAAACCGGATGCCAAGCTTAAGTGTGGAATGAGCCCAATTACGGCGAACAATGGGAGGATTTTTTACGGTGAAACCACCCATCTGAAATCCAGACCCATCATGCTGCAAGCTACCATTGTTAAAGATATGATTATACTCAATAAGACCTCCATTGCGGAATCCCCCAGAAGCACCGGCATTGTACACCGTACAGCGCCTGATGGTAGTTTGACGACTGACCTGAACTGAATGGGCGGCACCCATGCAGCTATAATCAATATCATGAAAAAGACAGTTTTCAATAATGTCGTTACCACCTTTAATCTCCAACGCAATGCCATCTGCGTATTCAAACCGACAATTAATGATACGGTTATTGGATTCAGCTTTATTCCCTTTGTTTTTTATTAAAGGCGATTCAGATACATCCAAATTCCCAAGTACTCTTTTTGAGTAGGCCGGATAAAGTTGTTGTGAGTTTTCTATTGTTATATTTTCAGATGACGCTATTCTAAATGTGGCTCCAAAAAAGTCAATTCCACGAAAATGCAGATAACGGGATTTATCAATTATTAATGTATAAGACATCACTTTTCCACGAACATTTTTCCCACCGGGATTTTTTCTGTCAGGAGGAATGAAATAGACTGTTTTGGTAACTGGATCGAACCACCACTCCCGTGGTACATCCAGACACATGGGACCTTCAAAATAGTAATAAGATTGTCCGTTTTTCTGATTTTTCTTCTCCCAAAAATCAGGACGGAAATCATTTAAGTTACACCATTTTCTGGCAGACTTCTGAAGTGAACCGCTATTAGCAAATGTAGTGTCATAATTAAAATATTCCTTCCCAGACTCATGGTCGGTCACTTCACTGGCAAATGACATCCAGGAAGCAATATTCATTATAGCAATGGCACCGGTGAAGTCTACCCCGGTTTCCCCCAGAGACTCTGTGTTGAAGTCATCTTTTATATTCTGATGATAATATCCATCTTGTTCTTTCTGACGTGCACGTTTTGAATCAAAAGGACGCTCATCGTATAAGGTGCCAGGCACACTTTTCTTGGAAGCATGGCGATAAGTTTCTTTTATCCTCCAGAAATATTCGTCAGTCATATGGGCGTTTGGCCATCGGGCGGCAGTCATCATACTATCTTCGTAAAATAGCTGCCATATATCAAAATCCAATTGGGTAGAAAAAACTCCCTTTTTGCTAGCCTTCCACTTGCTGGTGATAGATCTGGTCCCATCTAAAATAACTTTCTCATCCTTATAGGCGGTAAATATGATCGGTTTCCGCTTCTTTCCCTTAAGATTATCTATTTTAATTGATTCCTCATATCGACCACCACGGATATAACAAATATCACCGGACTTAACCGATTTCACCGCCTTTTGAATTGTGCGGAACGGTTTTTTCAATGTACCGGAATTCTTATCATTACCATCTGGAGAAACAAAGTACTCTGCGCCGTATCCAGATGTAATAAAATTAACAAGAATTAGTATTAAAATTATTTTGTCCATAACTGTTACTTCTTTCCCTTAGGAATAATCTTGAAAGCCAAAGCATTGCTTCCATTATAATCTAACGGGACTGTAAGCATCAAACCATCGTTGGTTTGTTCCCATTGTATTTGTTCTTTAAAACCCAACAGGCTCACTGATTCTACTTTCCCAAATCCAATTTGACTGTGGTTTGACAGTGAGGTTATCACGGTTTCTTCGTTCCCTGGATGATCCAGCAGAATGGCATAGAGGGTATCTCCCCTAGTGGTAAAACGGATATCTTTGGCAGTGTAGCTCACCTTATTCTTCTTCTCACTGAAAGCACCGCCACGCTGTCTGGTGGGACCTTCTCCATATTTCACCCAGGGCCTGGTACCATAGATAGCCTCACCATTAACTTTCAGCCAATCTCCTAATTCTAACAATCGCTTTTTTACTTCATCTGGGAACGTGCCATCAGCCCGCGGTCCAACATTCAGTAACAGACAGCCATTTTTACTGACAATATCTACCAGGATATCAACCAGTTCATTGACAGGTTTATACCGTGGATTTTCCACATAACTCCAAGATTTTTCATCAATTGATGTGTCAGTCAGCCAGATAAATTCACTGAGCGCATCATTCCTGCCGCGTTCGAAATCCAATATACCTGCACCTTTGGGTAAATCCTTATCCTTATAGGTAACCCCAACTTCCTTGCCTAACTGCAATCCTTTATTATAATAATAGCTGAGGAAACTGCGTTTATGCCCATCAAATTCTTGTAGTGATGAACGCCAGAATTTTTCTCTTTGCAAACCACTATCAAACCATAGTAAATCGGGTTCATATTTATCAATTACTTCGATCACCTTTTCTTCCCAAGCCTGCATGTATTCCCGAGAAGGTGGATCTTCTACAGTATGTACAGGGGGATAAATCTTATATACTCCAGCATATTTGGGATCTTCCGTATCATAGCGTTTATCTTCAGTGAAGGAAACTTCATACCACCACCATTTTCTGGCATGATGAAAAGATGTTACAAATTTCATTCCGCGTCCTTTTATAGCCTTGCCCAACTCACCGACAATATCTCTACGTGGACCCATATCCATCGCATCCCATTTAGTCAGGTCACTATCCCACATGGCAAACCCATCATGATGCTCTGCAACAGGTCCGGCAAACTTGGCCCCCGAATTAACAAACAAATCTGCCCACTCATCAGCATCAAAATTATCAGCAGTAAAAAGAGGAATCAGGTCTTTGTAGCCGAAATCAGCAGGATCACCATATCGTTCCTTGTGAAAAACATAAAAGTTTCCATTTTTCTTTTTTTTATTCAGATACATTCTGCGGGCGTACCACTCATCTCCCCATTCAGGAACAGAATAGGGACCCCAATGTGTATAAATACCAAATTTCGCATCCCGAAACCATTCCGGATTCGGGTGCTGCTGTAATGATTCCCATTCATCTGTGTATTGGACAACGCTATGGGAAGACTCCTCCTTATCAAGACTAATCTTGTATCCTTTTATCATACAACTACTAATCAATATCAGCATTAATATCATTTTCAATATGTTTGAATTACTATGCAATTTTCTGGACATTATGGTTTCCCCGGATTAAGTGTTTTTCCTGATCGTGTTCCAACCGAAGAACCCTATTACCAAGAAACAAACGAAAGGCAGGCAAAAGCTTGCACGGGTACTGGACAACATAAAATCTCCGATTGTAAAAGATGGCATATCTATAATTGCTCCCTGCAGAGGTGGCAGAAGAGAACCTCCACCAATTGCCAAAATTAATCCAGCCGATCCAATTTTAGCATCATCTCCCAATCCTTTAAGAGCAATACCATAGATCGTTGGAAACATCAAGGACATGCAGCCTGAAACTGCAATTAATGAATACAAACCCACCATACCGGAGGAAAAAATAGTGCATAAAATAAATCCACCTCCACCAATTGCCAGGATTGTCAGCAATCTCCCTGGATTGATATATTTTAATAGGTATGTACAAATAAATCTGCTACTGACAAAAATGACCATTGCAATGATATTATATGATTGCGCATCCTCTTTGGTCATTCCCAATTCATTTGTCCCATACTGAATAATAAATGTCCAACACATGATTTGGGCTCCAACATAAAAGGCTTGAGCAATTACTCCTTTTAAATATCGTCTATTTGAAAATAATCGGTTTAGCGTTAGTCTTATATCAAGTTTATTTTCATGTTCGTTTTCTGAACTCGGCATTTTTGCGATTGCAAAAATGACAAAAACCATAGCCACAATGATACCCAGTACCAGATAAGGGCCAATAATCACATTCAAGTCATTTTGCTGGATTTGGGTAAATAAACTGGGATCATTTCGTGCTAATTCCCGCCTCCCTAATTCCGTAGTGGGATTCAATTTGGCCAAAATAAATTCTTTTGCTACAAACATCCCCATCAAAGATCCCAAAGGATTAAAGGCTTGGGCTAGGTTCAACCTTTGTGTTGCGGTATTTTCATCTCCCATAGACAAAATATATGGGTTGGCACTTGTTTCCAAAAATGACAATCCGCAAGTCATAACAAAATATGAAAAAAGAAAAGCCTCGAAAACCATCATTTTACCAGAGGGGATAAACAAAAGACATCCAATCGTGTAAAGGGCTAAACCCATTAATATTGACTTCTTGTAATTAAATTTTTTGATAAAAATCGCCGCAGGGATGGCCATAAGACAATATCCGCCATAAAAGGCAAATTGTACCAATGCACTTTCGAAATTACTGATCAACAGTATGTTTTTGAATGCTGCGACCATGGGATTGGTAATATCATTGGCAAATCCCCAAAGTGGAAACAACAGCCCTACAAGAATAAAAGGCATTAAAAATGGTTTGGTTATTACCCGTATCGACTTTGCTGAATACTTATTCATATGGCTAAAATTATTCTTTATTTTTTCGGATTATAGGCTTTATTGAAATCGTTCATGCTTTTTGGTGTCTTATCCCATGGCTGAGCCGGCGTGGGATCATATTTCGGCCTGGCATCCTTTTCCGGGAATGAAGCTGCTGCAGCCATCAATTTATCTTTTGCAGCTATCACGTTTGCATCCGCACTTGACAGCAGGTCAATTTTTTCATCAGGATCAGCGTGCAAATCGATTAGTTTCTCAGGCTGACGGTCTTTTCCAACAAACAATTTATACTGTTTATCCCTGATCACACGGTCCCTGTATTCGAACATAGGCTCAACTCCTCTTTCTGTCAGCTTCGCAGGGTGCCCTCCCATGGCCATTATCCATTCCCTCTCGGAATCATTTGACTTACCAACCAGGTGAGATGCAATGGATTTCCCATCCAACTGCCAGTTTTCAGGTAATTCAGCACCGCCGAGTTCTGCGAATGTTGGCAGTAAATCTGTGAAATCTGATAATGCATCACTTACAATACCTGCAGGAACAATTCCAGGCGCATTAACGATAAACGGTGCATTTATACCTGATTCAAATGTAGTAGCCTTACCACCGCGAACTTCCCGTCCATCCATTTTATTCCTGAAATTCTTGATAGTACCATTATCAGTTGTCCAGATGATGATAGTATTTTCCCGTATACCCAAATCGTCAATCGCTGAAACAAGTTTCCCAGCCAGAGTGTCTACATAGCGAACCATGGCAACCATTGTTTCTTTTTTACCTTTCACATCCGGTTCATCAGGAGTGGTAGTCAATGGTGGATGGGGTAAAGCCATTGGATAGTACATCATCATCGGTTCATCTTTATTCTTTTTCATAAAATCGATAAGGAAATCTGTGAATACGTCTTCACCAAACTGACCTTCATAGGTTTTGCTACCTTCGCGGGTGTTTAAATATGCATCCCAGTATCTTTCAGCGCTAGCCTCAACACCGGTTTCATATCCCGTCCACATGCACCAGTCATCGAATCCATGTTTTTCCATGGCATCAGGTGTAACGCGGAAATCATTGACCTGCCATTTACCGGCTGCTGCTGTTTTATATCCAGCTGTTTTCATTACCTTGGCAAATGTTGTATTATGATTCCAGTCGAAATGACAACCAGCACCCCAGCGCGGCACATCCCAATGATTTACCCAGCCATTGTTGTAAGGATATTGGCCTGTTAAAAGTGTTGCCCTTGTTGGTGTACATTGGGGCATACAGTAAACATTCTCAAATCGCATTCCTCCTGCAGCAAGCTTATCGATATTGGGTGTTTCAATTCCTTCTGCACCGTAACAGCTTATCCATTCCTTTCCCAGGTCATCCGCCATGATAAAGAGTATATTCGGCTTTTGGTGTTTTTGTAATTTGCCGACTGATAAACCAAACCTAGTCAAAGCAACTGCTGCACTGCCCAGGCTCACAGTTTTCAAAAAATCTCGTCGTTTTATTTTTTTAGATAGCTTCATTTAAATTTCGGTTGGTCAACGCAAATCTTGAGCGAAATATGATCACGGAAGGTTGCCAGAGACTTCTACAGCGATGATTGACACCACACTGTCAGGAGCAAATTCTGGTAAACGTAGTGTGGTGGCGTTTCCCTTATTCTTAATTACTTTTACTGAACTTATACCATCCAGCAGCCAGGCTTTGGTAACAGGATTATCAAACGGCAATGTCAGTGTTTCTCCAGAAGCAGGCCAATCAAATACCCAAAGATAAAGTTTTTGTCCCATCCTGGTAATAAATCCCCAATCCGGTACTGTCGTAAAGGGACTACGCTTACTGCCATAAACCGCTTCACCATTGATTTTTATCCAATCACCAATCTCTTTCAATCTGTCAATTTCACCCTGGGGAATTTTTCCGCTCGGTTGAGGACCTACATTCAGCAAGAAATTACCCCCCTTTGAGAATACTTCTGCCATCACCTGCATTAATTCATTCCGGGATTTATAGAGTGCATCCGGTCCTTTGTACCAGAACCCACCGGATTTCCGTCGATTAGGATCAGATATTGTCATATTTGTCTCCCAGTAACCTGCCGGAGCAACTTTGGGTATTTTCTGTTCAGGAGTTGCAAAATTTCCCCAATCATGAACTCCGCGGTCATTGATAATCATTTCCGGATTAATCTTGCGCATCATCTGGACAATTTCCAGCATGTCCTCTTTTACCTGGGGATTATTAATTCGATGATGAATTCCATCAATTTCACGCGATACATAAGGCCATCTAATATCAAACCAAGCAATATCAATCGGGCCATAATTTGTCATTAATTCACGCATCTGCTCTTTTTGAAAATCGGCAAATTTAGCCCAATCCATCGGGTGACTAATTACCCTTGTTTCGTCAAAATCCCAGTGGCGTCGTGAAAAATATTTACCCTGGGGGTGATGCCAATCAATATGAGAATAATAATGGCCGACCGCCATGTCCTTTTCCCGAAATGCGCGCACAATTTCACCCGTGATATCCGGATTTGTACTCCCACTGTACGGACATTCAGGATTAGTAATTTTAAAATTGGTCTGATTGGTTTCAAAATTACAAAACCCATCGTGATGCTTGGTGGTAAAAACCACATAACGCATCCCGGCATCTTGAGCTACCTGTGCCCATCCATCGGCATCAAATTCAATCGGGTTAAATGTTTTATAAAGCTCGAAGCGTTGATCCCGTTCTGCAGGTGAGTCCTTTTTAACGATCTGCCAGATAGCACCAATCTCAGTCTGTGACCAGGGACCCCAGTGAATAAACAGACCGAACTTCCAATCATTCCATTCCTCCATCCGCTCCGATGGTAAATTCAGTATGGCTTCAGGATTTACGGGTTGTTCAGTTTTGAATTCCTGTCCAAAACTCAAAGAAATGCTAATGAAGGACATCAATACAAATAGCAAAACATATCTGATTTTGTTCACTGTAAATTCCATTTCAAAAATCATAAAATGAGCACACCGCATATCAGAGAGTTATTCTGAAAGTAGATAGAATTTCCGTGCAAATTATGTATCCCAATACAGCTGCCGAACCTGCATCAGTTCGGGATATTTCTCATCAGTATCATCCAATTCAGCTTTTGCATGCAAAAGCTGAACTTTTAACTTTTCAATAATACCTTTGTGATCAGGATCATCATATACATTGCGCAATTCTTGTGGATCATTTTTCAGATCATATAATTCCCAACCTGGCTCAGTAGGTTTAAATAAATCCAGATCAGGACCTTCATTATCAAGTGTTTTAGAGGTCGTTTTCCCAACCTTTCCAAGCGCAAGACCATAGAAGAATATTAGTTTATATCGTTCTGTTCGTATTCCGTAATGTGCAGGGACGTTATGGTGAGCCATATGCATCCAGTAACGATAGTACATAGATTTTCGCCATTTACGGAATGTATAACCCTCCAATATTTTCCGGAAACTGCTTCCCTGCATATCCTGTGGAGTAGATATACCGGCAAAATCCAGAAAGGTAGGGGCAAAATCAGTGTTTATGATAATATCATTTGCTACAGACCCTGGCTTTATTTCTGGAGTATATTGGATTAAAAGCGGCATTCTTAATGACTCTTCATAGAACCAACGCTTGTCGTAATAATCATGTTCACCTAGAAATTGTCCCTGATCAGAAGTATAGACAATAACGGTATTATCTGTAAGTCCGGTATGATCCAGATAATCCAAAAGTCGACCCACATTTTCATCAATTGCTACAGCACAGCGCAGGTAATCCTTCATATACTTCTGATATGCAGCTTTGGTGATCTCTGTTTCATCCATACCGGAAGTTTCCAGTTTGCCAGTGGGCCATAGCTTGCCTCGTTTACCAATCTTTGACATGCGATCAGCCAATTTTCGGATATTAGAACCGTGTTTCCGGGAACCAATGGATCGATGGGTCTTATCCTCCCACATGCTGGGTGGTTCGGGGATGTCAACGTTATCAAATAGATGTTCATTACGGGAAGGATATTCCCATAAGCCGTGTGGAGCTTTGTGATGGCACATGAGAAAAAAGGGTTTGTCACTGCGCCGGTTCTTTAACCAGTCTATGGATTTATCAGTGATAATATCGGTAACATATCCTCTGCTGATCTCACCCCCTTTTTTGCGGTCTTTCCACTCCTTCCCACTTTCTTTTAAGTATGGATCAAAATAACGTCCTTGGTTGGGCAAGACATTGTAATAATCAAATCCACTGGGTTCAGTGTGAAGATGCCATTTGCCAATAATGGCAGTCTCATAGCCAGCTTTTTGTAGGTGTTTGGCAACGTTAGGTTGATTACGATCAAAATTGTCATCCAGCGTAAACACACCATTATGATGGCCATACTTGCCCGTCAAGATGCTGGCCCTGCTGGGTGTGCAAATAGAATTTGTACAAAAGGTCCTATTCAACCGAATTCCATTCTTAGCTATACGATCAATATTGGGAGTACTCACTGATCCTGCCAGATGACTGCCGTAACAGCTGATGGCATTTGCTGCATGGTCATCGGACATGATGAAAAGAATATTGGGTTGTTTACGATAAGTGGATAACCTTGGAATACGGCTTTGTAGTACCAATGCCGCCGAGCCTAATCCTGCAGTTTTTAGAAAATTACGTCTGGTATATTTAACAGATCTATTATATATATTTTTTACGATTTCTTTAGTTTTACGATAAGCCAAAACAATGAACCTAAATCTTTAACAATCTTCAACTTATTTTATTTGGCGCCACAGGATTCTCTTACTATCAATTTTGGATTCAAGATTCTTTTGTTGTGTGGATCCACAGATTCACCATGAATCATCTTTAACAAATTTTTAACTGCTAATTTACCAATCTTATCAGTGGGTTGATGAACTGTAGTCAGGCTATTGGGTGATAAGCTTCCAGAGGCAATATCATCAAAACCAATTATGGCAACATCTTCAGGTACTTTTAATTTAAATTTAGTCAATGCATCTATAAAGCCCAGGGCTGAAAGGTCATTATAAATGAACATGGCACGCGGACGGACTGAACGATTGCAGAATTCCTTGCCAACATCATATCCTGACTTGAAGTCGTCACGTTTACCATTAAGTTTAATTCTGTATAAGTAATTTTCATTTACCGACAAATTATGCTCAGTCAAAGCCTTGACATATCCCCTCTTTCTTGCTTCACCAATCAGATTACCTTCTTCCCCATTTACATAGCCGATATCGCTGTAACCAGTTTTAATCAAGTGCTCAGTGGCGATAAACCCGCCATTTACCTGGTCAGTGCCCACGAAACACATCGATGGATCTTCAGTATGAGAGACCATTACACATGGAAATTGTTTTTCTTGTAACTCAGTAATAAGAAAACTGGTAAATGGACTGTGGGACATGGAACCAAGGATCAGTCCACTTACTCCCATATCAATAAAATATCGGATTTTCTGCTCTTCCCTATCACGCTGATTATCAGATGAATACAGCATCATATTACATTTATTTTCTGATAGATTGGATTCAACACTGGATACCATATTCTGATAATAAGGATTGTCCAGATCCTTTAAGATATAGGCAATAGTCAGGTGTTTTGAATAGTCAATTTTAGATGGACGGCGCGCAACGAAGGAACCTTTCCCTACACGGGCAAACAAAATTCCTTCATTTATCAGATCGGACAGCGCCTTTTTAACAGTGATAAGGCTGACATCATATATTTTCACCAACTCATGCTGAGTTTCCAGTTTGTCACCAACCTTCAGCTTTCCCGATCGAATCCGGTTGATTAAGTCTTCATATATCTGTTTATACAAAGGTTGTGGATCACGATAATCAATACCCATAATACTGTATCCTTTTTTAATTAATTGTGTCTAAATAACAGTTAATATCTATATTAAGTATATTAAGTATAATAAATAATCCAAATATTTTAATACTACTTTTTGTAACGAACTCTAAATCTATAGACTATATTATCGATAGAATTTTAATAACCGATTAACAGTAGTGTCCTAATTAGTACCACAACATTTCTTATATTTCTTTCCACTACTGCAAGGGCATATATCATTTCGCCCTACTCCAGCATAGAGATCGTCAGGCGATTCAGGAGTCAGATTCGACCTTGCCATGATATTCGCAGCCGGGCGCCCACTTCTAAGCTCACCGGCCATGGCTTTCATATATTTCTCTGTATGCCCAAAAAAGATCTTGTATCCGGCGCATAGATAGTTCAGACCATCTTCGCCATCAGGAGTTTTTATGAAACGCTGTTTTGGGCAGCTGCCGTTGCAAACCTGCCTGAATTCGCAGCCAAGGCAGTACTCGGGAAGCGTATCGCGCTTGTCCGTTCCGAACTTCCGCTGTTCCGGGCTTTCCGCCATTTCACGAATGGTCGTGTCGGCGACATTGCCAAGGTTGTACTCCGGGTAAACAAAATGGTCGCACGAATATACGTCACCGTTGTGCTCGATGATCATCGCATCGCCGCAAGTTTCGGCGAAGATGCAGATCCCTGGGCTCTGGTTCATCCACCCGGCGAGGGTCGTATCGAATATCTGAACGAAATACTGCCCGATGTCTTTCTGAACCCACTGATCGAAGATACTGTTCAGGAACCGGCCGTACTGCTCGGATCCAACTGACCACCCAGTGACGGTTGCGCCATCGCGAAATTCGGGTCCGACAAGTTGCAGAAATTGAACGGGAAGATTGTCGGCAACACGTTCGACTACCGGGATAAACTGCAGGAAGCGGCTACCCACTTTGCGCGTCAGGAACTGATATATCTCTTTCGGATGATCGGCGTTGTGCTTGTTCAGTACGGTGAGAGTATTAAATTCGACCTTGTGCTTCTTGAGCACCTCGATTCCGGCCATCACCTTGTCCCAGGTCGGTTCGCCATCACGACTGACTCGATATCGATTGTGAACATCTTCAGGTCCGTCGATCGAAGCGCCTACAAGAAACTTTTCTTTGGCTAGAAACTCGCCCCACTCATCATTGAGAAGGATAGCATTTGTCTGGAAAGCGTTTGAAACCTGCTTATTACCGGCGTACTGCTTCTGGAGCTCCACAGCCTTGCGATAGAAATCGACACCCATTAGTGTCGGTTCCCCGCCCTGCCAGGAAAAGTTCACGACCGGAATGTCCTGAGCCTCGATGTACTGCTTCACATACGCTTCGAGCTCTTCATCGCCCATTTTCCACTGTCCGCGAGCTTTATCTGGGTACAACTTTTCTTTTTCGAGATAGAAGCAGTAAGTACAGTCAATGTTGCAGATGGCTCCACTCGGCTTCGCCATAACGTGCACGGCGATCGGTCGTTTCATCTACGGGCGTGAGCGAGTAGTGGTCATTTGGTCAAGAATGGACGAAAGTGCCTTTTTAAACTTACTGTCATTTTCAATATCTCACCTTCACCTTTAAGGCTCCTTCCACCGGATCTTCCGAAGCAATAACAACATAACCACCACCGGAACCTGAAAATACTGCACCAGGATGGTCATCATATTTTTTAATCTCTTCCCAACAGTAATCAGGCACAGTCAATGGAAGTATTTCAGACCATGCTTCCAAGGTCGTGGTTAATGCTCTCCCGAGTCCCTTTACATCGTGCTTCAAAATACTCTCCCAGCATGATTCCCCGGAATCAGCCAGTTTTTTTACTCCTACTTCAGTGATGTTCTGTTCTAATAGAGGATTATAACCATCTGGACGTTTACGGAAATAGACCATATGCAGGACATTTGACAGCCAATCACAAGTTTCTTTATCTACAGCAGAATTAATTGTGTGAGGCCAGTAATTACCATCGTAGCAAAGCTGATTTACACCCGGCATGAACAGACCCAACTGATCCTGTGAACCAGAAACGTAGGGTGAGCCTGGAGGATTTTCGGCTCCAAACAGGATCTTTGCATTTTCTTTTGGATCTCCCCCTGGCAGTCTATTACCCCAGATTTTTTTGGCAACTTTCCGTGAGCTTGAAGCCATTCCACACCGATCCTCAAAGACAACTGTTGGCCATAATGCCGCCACGACAACAGGACCGGGGTAAATTTTTGACACCCATGGTTGATCTAGCCAGCCACCAGCCAGGCAGACGCGCGTCGGTAAACTCAACTCACGTTTAATTTCTGTACTTGATTGGGGCTGTAATCCATCTTCAGGAATACGCTCAAGCAATACAAGTTCAACGCCGTATTTATCACATAATTCCTGTTTTTGTTCATCAAAACCATCATGATTAACCACGAAATAATCTGGCTTGACACGGGCCATCCCCGGTTCGTAATCAAGCATACCCGATCCGGTAGCTACAAATGCCTCCTTAACATATTTTACGGCATTGACCATATAGACCCGTTCCTGTTCTGAGAAATGGGGTCCATGATCCTTCAATAACTGAATATTCTCATCCGAACCCACCGACACATAGAGGTCACCATAACGAGCTGCCTCCTTAAAAAAGGCTATATGACCACTGTGGAGCAAATCATAACAGCCGCTAACCAATACTTTTTTATTTCTCATTTCAAATCTTTCCTCAGATGCTTCTTAGGCTTTGGTCATCTGTTCCTTTATCCAGACATAGGTCTTCTGCATCCCCTCCTTTAATGGAATGGAGGGTTCCCAATCAAGATAATCCTTGATCAGGGTGTTGTCACTGTTCCGGCCTCGAACACCTTTGGGTGCATCCAAATCGTATTCCCTTTGCAGTTTAATACCAGCGATATCCTCCACGATGTCAACTAGCTGATTGATGGAAACCATTTCGCTACTGCCCAGGTTAATTGGCTCTTCAATATCACTGTACATAATATCAATAATACCCTTGACACCATCATCAATGTACATAAAACTACGTGTTTGCTCTCCATCACCCCATATAACAATATCTTTTTTACCAGTAAGTTCAGCTTCAATAGCCTTTCGGCACATTGCAGCCGGCGCTTTTTCACGTCCACCATCATAGGTCCCATAGGGGCCATAAACATTATGAAAACGTCCTACCCTTGTAACTATACCAAAATCTTCTGAAAAATGTCTGCACATTCTTTCACTAAATAGTTTTTCCCACCCATAACCATCTTCAGCCAAGGCAGGATAAGCATCGGATTCTTTTAACCCCGGATTATTTGAATCAGTCTGCATATCGCCATTATAGACACAGGCCGATGAAGCGTAAAAATATCTACTGATGTTGTTGTCTTTTGAAGCTTCTAGGAGGTGTGTATTTATTAATACACTCAACATACACATTGCTTTATTATTTTCAATAAAACCCATCCCACCCATATCAGCAGCCAGATTGAAAACTTCATTACAACCGTCTACAGCAGTGTAACAGCTTTCACGATATTGAAGATCCAGCACAAGGTTGGTAACCCCCTCTGTGATCTGATACCATTCTGTTAATGGTTTTTTATCTACTGCAACAATTTCATGCCCTTGTTCTTTCAGTTTTTTTGTCAGTTCCCCAGCAATAAATCCGCCGGCACCAGTGACCAGTATTTTTTTCATTCCATATTCCTTTATTTTACAATATTTGTTTTACGCTATACCCCAGGGGGAAAAGAGAACCAGTACGCCAACCCAGAAGATCCCAAGAGCAATCAATGCATATTGATACTTTTTGGTTTCTTCAGGCGTCATCTGATCATCTTTTGACTTACGTGCTTCAAAAATAGCTTCAACCTGACTCAATTCATCTGTAGTCTGTCCTGTTTTCTTGCTAACAATCCACATGACAATAACACAGGCAACTGTTATGAGGAAACCGACATTAAATTTGTTGAGAAAGTACCAGTTAAAATCATCTCTAACGCTAAACCCATCTGCACCAAAAAATGAGATAATGCCATTAAAGGTATCCGGTCTCTGAAGCATGATAAATCCAACAATTCCAAGGACAATACCTGTAATAATGGTAGCTACAGCCCCCTTGCTATTGGCTTTTTTGTAGAATAGTCCCGCCAAAACAGACACGACTATTGGCGGAGCCAATAATGACCAAAGCAGCATAAGATAGTTAAACAATCCTTTAAATTTCTGAATAAAGGGTGCCCATAATATCGCAAAGATCAACAAAGCTAGAATTGTATAGCGCCCATATTTCAGCATTTTGTCCTGATCCAGAGTTGTTTTGTCCCTTTTGGCAATAAAATCAATAGTGATTAATGAACTGGCGGCACACAGACCGGAATCCACACTTGACATGATGGCAGCCAGAAGACCTGCCAAAGCAAGCCCCAAAAAGCCCATGGGTAATACTTCGATCATCAATCTAACATAGGCTTGATCTTGATTCAGTTGCAGGCCCATGTCTGCAAATAGTTTAGCAGCAACCACACCGGGGATGGCACAGATGAACAACGCCAGAATCTTCAAGAATGCGGCAAATATGGCGCCCATCTTAGCATGATAGCTACTCCGAGCTGATAGCGCCCGTTGAATGTAATCCTGATCTGTACAGTGTCCGTGAATGCCAAGAATAACGACTCCGGTGAGAATCGATATCCAGCCAAATTCATGGCCAATGGGATGGACCAATGACCACATAGAACCACCATCAGGG
>Ga0208132_1000263_pt1 | contig 25545 bp, 26 predicted proteins | sample ETNtaG_16_FD_185785 | JGI IMG/M metagenome (GOLD analysis project Ga0208132, IMG submission 185785) | Marine microbial and viral communities from oxygen minimum zone, Eastern Pacific Ocean - ETNP201406SV199 (SPAdes) (version 2) | ecosystem: Environmental > Aquatic > Marine > Oceanic ... | reverse complement strand
GTTGTTGAGATTTTGGATAGTTATGATTTTAAATACTCGATAGAATGGCAGCATTCTGGTGGTCCTTTTTTAACTCCAAAGGGAGGGCTTGTAGAGGCTTGCGCCGAGGCAATTAGTAAAGTTAAGTATATAGAACCAGAATTATCTACCTCTGGCGGCACTTCTGATGGCCGTTTTATCGCTCAAATGGGTGCCGAGGTGGTTGAAATAGGTCCGATTAACGAGACAATTCATCAGGTCAATGAGTGTGTATCGGTTCAGGATTTAGATGACTTGACCAGAGTTTATCAACAGATTCTAACAAACATTTTATTGTAGTCATTATTCTAGCTAATGCAGTTTGATATCATAACTCTTTTCCCTGAAATGTTTTCAGCCATCAAGGAAGAAGGAATCATTGCCAGGGCTATAAAGAAGTCTCTTATTAGTATTAACACCTGGCAGTTGAGAGATTTTAGCTCGAACAAATACAAAAACGTTGATGACAAGCCTTATGGCGGTGGTGCTGGGATGGTTCTTCAGGTAAAGCCCATAAGGGATTGTATTGCTGAAATAAAAAATTCCACGCCTAAAACTAAGGTCGTATATCTTTCTCCTCAAGGTCGTCGACTTGATCAAGGTTTAGTAGAAGAACTAATTAAATTAGAATCTTTAACTTTGCTTTGTGGACGCTATGAAGGGATAGATGAAAGGGTAATTGAAAACGATATTGATTTGGAAATCTCAATAGGAGATTACGTGATTAGCGGAGGAGAGCTGGCCGCGATGGTTGTGATTGATGCGGTTAGTCGACATTTGCCTGGAGTATTAGGTAATGAGGGCTCATTGAAAGACTCTTTTAAAGAAGATCTGCTTGACTATCCCCACTATACAAGGCCTGAAGTTATTGACAGTCAAACAGTGCCTGAAGTGTTGCTTAGCGGAAATCAGGCGAAGATAGATGAGTGGCGTACAAAAGAGTCCCTGAAAAAAACAAAGGAAAAAAGACCCGACCTAGGCGAAAAATAAATTTCCATTTCTAGTCATGCTTAAATTGTTATTAAATGACCAATCGTATATAATTTCTGCAATCTTTTGAATTAATCATAAATATGAACAATAGCCATCCTTTTATTGGCTCTAGTGTAGCCTTAATAACGCCGATGCTTAATGACGGTTCGATTGATTATCCAGCTCTTGATAAGTTAATAGATTTTCATATTGAAGCCGGGACAAGCGCCATCGTTTCGGTTGGTACAACAGGCGAGTCGGCAACTATTGGTGTAGCAGAGCACCTTGATGTTATTCAGCATACTGTAGAGTATGCAGCTAATAGAATCCCAATAATTGCAGGGACAGGCGCAAACTCAACTTCAGAAGCTCTTGAGTTGACCAAGGAGGCTAAGAGAATTGGCGCTGATGCATGTTTACTTGTTACACCTTATTACAATAAGCCAACACAAGAGGGACTTTATCAACACCACAAGCTTATAGCTGAAAGTGTTGATATTGACCAAATCTTATACAATGTCCCTGGACGGACAGCTGTTGATATGTCGGTGGAGACTACCGCCAGACTTGCTGGGGTTGACAACATTATTGGAATCAAGGATGCAACAGGCAACTTATCGGTTGCTAAAGAACTTGTTCGTAAGTGCCCAGAAGACTTCCTGCTTTTAACTGGAGATGACGGAACCGCTATAGATTTTCTACTTTGTGGTGGCCATGGAGGAATTTCAGTCACAGCGAACATTGCGCCTGCAGAACTACAAAAAGCTTATTTGGCCGCTATTTCAGGTCAAAAAGAGCTAGCAAAGGAACTTAACGATCAACTTGTAAATTTACATAAAAACTTGTTTATAGAGTCAAACCCCATTCCTGTTAAATGGGCTTTACACAAGATGGGCAAGTGCCGAGAAGGAATCAGATTGCCATTATTAATGCTTTCAGAAGAGTCGCAGCCGGTTGTTTTGAATGATTTAGAAGAATTAGGAGTTCTATGAAAACTATTAGCCGATTACTAATTATTTATTTTTCAGTACTATTGACTAGCTGTTCAATGCTGCCAGAGCCGGTTAAAAAGATTGGTCTTGGCGACCGTGTACTTAATTATCAAGGCGAAGATACGGTAAGTTCATTAGTAATACCGCCCGATCTTACTGAACCCAGCTTTCAAAGTGATTTTAATGATCAGTATTCAAGTGAGAATCAGACATTTGAAGGCGTCAAGGTGGACAATGTAGAACTTAAGCGTGATAGCTTTCGTCGATGGCTAGTTGTTGATAAAGCTCCTAGCGAAGTTTGGCCATGGGCAAAAGAGTTTTTAAGGTCCTATGGATTCAAGATTGAAAAAGAAGACCATAAGATAGGCGTAATGGAGACAGGTTATTTGGAAAATGACATAAATGTACCAGAAAAATCTTTAGGGGCTATTCGTGCCATGCTATCAAAAGCCTTGAAGACAAAGTATGGTTTGCCAATAGCTGATAAATACAGGATTCGAATTGAGGAGTCTGCAAACAAAAAATCTTCAGAAGTCTATTTAACGCTTAACTCGATAGAAGAAGTCGTCAATGGAGGTATGAGGGTGTGGCAGGCACGCGCCAAAGATGTTGAATTAGAAACAGAAATGCTTCTAAGGCTTATGATCTTCCTAGGTAGTGACAGGTCTGAGGCTATCGAAAAAATTATAAATAGCCTCGAAGTTGATAAACCGCAAGTGACGGTAAATAAGGCTGAAAATGGCTATGCAGAATTAATATTTCCATTCAATCAGAGACAAACCTGGGGCTATCTTGGATGGGCACTTGATGAGTTAGATGTTGACATAGAAGATCTTGACGTTACAGAGGGCAGCTATTATGTAAACATTGTTACTAATAAAGGTTTATTTGCTAGACTAATTCCTTCATCTATTCAAAGCAAAACATACCAACTATTTGTAAAAGAGCTTGACAAGGCAAATTCAATAGTTGTATTTAATGACTTAAGTGAAGAAAATAAACAGGGTACAATTGACTTTAGTTTTGATTTCTTTAATGAGATTGCAGCTAAATTCTAATATTCATTTTAGTGGTATTCCTGCTAACTAACTTTCTCTGAATTATGCTTTCCAAAAGCAAAGTTGAACAGATTGCCAGTCAAAGCATTTTGATTGAGGATCTATCTGATGATGAGTTGGCTGATTTTTGCGTCATTGCCAATCAATCTTATAGAGATGGAAAACCAATTGTAAGTGATCAAGATTATGACTTTGTTTTTCTCGCAGCACTCAATTCTAGACAACCGAACCACCCCTTTCTTCAAGAACTAGAAATTGAGCACGAAGGTTTTTCAGAGGAAAAAGTTAAATTACCAGAGAGGATGCTCTCAACTAACAAAGCCTATTCTTGGGTAGATATTCAAAAATGGCTTGAAAGGATAGCCAAATCAGCTGAAGAAATTAACCTGTCATTAGATGACATCGAATTAAAGGGTACCGCAAAGCTTGACGGTTTTGCAGGTTACGATGATGGAGTCAAGCTCTATACAAGAGGTGATGGTAGCAAAGGAAGTGATATTAGTAGAGTTTTTGATAGGGGCCTGAGTTTATATAAAGACGCTAAAAGAGGGCTAGGAGCAGGGGAGATTGTAGTCAAAAGGAGTTATTTTGAGGCTCATCTCAGTCAACATTTTGAGTATCCTCGGAATTTTCAGGCCAGCTTAATCAAAGAAAAGGAGTTAGATCATTTTGCCGAAAAAGCGATAGCCGATAAGGCAGCGCTATTTGTACCTTTCAAAGAACTGCCAAATTGGTTAGGAGGTATTTCAGCACTAACTGATAACTTTGATACGATTGTAGGCGAGTTAGAAGCTGGCGTTGATTTTGATGTTGATGGCATTGTTTTTGAAGTTGTAAATGCTGAGCTAAAAACACACATGGGTGCTAATCGCAAATTCCATCGTTGGCAGGTCGCCTATAAAGAGAACAAGGAAAAAGCCCAGGTTGAAGTTTTATCTGTCACCGCACAGGTTGGTAGAACAGGAAAAATTACCCCTGTTGCAGAGTTAGAACCTACGCAACTTAGTGGCGCCACAATCTATCGTGCGACAGGCCATCATTATGGTCTTGTCAAGGAACAAGGATTAGGCGCGGGTAGTGTTGTTGAGTTAACGCGTAGCGGCCTCGTTATTCCTAAAATTAATAGAGTTATTGAACCTGCAGAAGTATCTATCCCTGATCAATGTCCTAGCTGTAAATCAGAACTTGTCTGGGAGTCAGATTTCTTAATGTGCATGAACCATGAAAACTGTAAAGACCAAATTGTAGGCAAGATGAGTTATTTTTATAAGGTGCTTGCAAACAATGATGGTTTTGGTTTGGCTACCATTCAAAAGCTTTATGATCATGGAGTACGTCAGGTCAGTGATATTTATTTGCTAACTCAAGAAGAATTAATGGAGATAGGTTTTGGTGAAAAAACATCACAAAATTTGATCGATCAGTTGGGAAGGTCTCGCCAAGAGAGTATCGAGGATTGGCGATTTTTAGCGGCCTTTGGTGTTCCTAGACTTGGTATGGGTAATTGTGAAAATCTACTCAAGTATTGTGCGTTGGGCAGCGTTTTTAATTTGTCGGTCGAAGATATTGCAAACATCGAAGGTTTTGCTGAACTAACGGCAGAGCTGATTGTGAGTGGACTTTTTTCGGTTAAAGAAGAATATGAAAAATTAATTGCTGGTGGTTATACTCTGGAGTCGACATCGTTAAACTCTAGTGACGCTCAAGACAACCATCCGCTTCACAACAAAAGAATTGTATTTACTGGCACAATGTCTCAGTCAAGAGCGGGCCTAACAAAACAGGCCAAATCCTTTGGCATCAAGGTAAGCTCAAATGTTAGCACTAAAACCGACTATCTAATCACTGGAGAAAATGTAGGCCAGTCAAAGCTCAAAGCTGCAAGAGGAAATGATATTTCAATCTTGACTGAGAATGAGTATTTGCAGATACTAAAAAATAAATAAGTTAATAGTGTATAATCCATCAGATTGACGGCTGACGCTGGTCGTTGAGAAAGGACAATGACGTTTATTTTGGCAAATATGCTCGGATAAGCGTTTTTTTTCGTCAGTTTAAAGTTGAACTGCAACGGTATAGAGGCCTGCTACCTTATTTTACTTATAAGGTAGCGGGCCTTTTTTTTGTTTTTTTATAGGAGTACTAATATGAAAATGATAATGGCAGTTATCCAGCCTAAAAGGTTAGATAGCGTTAGGCAAGCACTTGCTGAGATTGATATTACTGGTGTGACAGCTACTGAAGTTAAAGGCTTTGGTCGTCAAAAAGGACACACCGAGCTTTATCGCGGTGCAGAGTTTGTAGTTGAGTTTCTACCGAAAGTTAAATTAGAAATCGCTATTGCAGCAGAACAGGTCGATGCGGTAATCGATACGATTGTTGGAGCTTGCAAAGTAAATGGTGGAAAGATTGGCGACGGCAAAATTTTTGTAACAAATCTAGAACAGGTGGTCCGTATTCGTACGGGCGAAACTGGTTCTGAAGCATTATAGGGGGAGATATGGAAAATCAAATATTAGAATTACAATATGCAATTGATACCTTTTACTTTTTAGTAATGGGTGCTTTAGTGATGTGGATGGCGGCAGGCTTTTCGATGTTAGAAGCTGGACTTGTTAGAACCAAGAATACAGCTGAAATATTAACTAAGAATATCGGTCTATTTGCAATTGCTTGTACGATGTATATGGTCTATGGCTACGATTTAATGTATGGCGGTGGAATATTACTAGCTGGTATAAGCGGTGAAGGCGAGACATACTCAAATGCCTCGGACTTTTACTTCCAAGTGGTATTTGTTGCAACCGCTATGTCGATTGTTTCGGGTGCTGTAGCTGAACGTATGAAACTATTCTCGTTCTTTGTGTTTGCGGCTGTTTTTACTACCATTATTTATCCCATGGAAGGTCTATGGACTTGGGGTGGGGCAAGTGTTTTTGGTTTGTATAGCTTGGGTGATGACTTTGGATTCTTAGACTTTGCAGGTTCAGGTATCGTTCATATGGCTGGTGCTGCTGCAGCTCTTGCGGGTGTGTTGATATTGGGTCCTCGTACAGGAAAATACGATGAAAAAGGCAACTCTAAACCAATGCTTGGTGCTAACCTTCCTTTAGCCACCTTGGGTACTTTTATTTTATGGTTAGGCTGGTTTGGTTTTAATGGTGGTTCTGTACTAGCAATGGCCAGCAAAGAGAGTGCCGATGCTGTAGCAATGGTATTTTTAAATACCAATGCAGCGGCAGCAGGTGGTGTTATTGGAGCACTCTTGTTAGCTAAAGCATGGTTCGGCAAAGCTGACCTAACAATGGCCCTCAATGGCGCCCTAGCAGGACTGGTGGCAATTACCGCTGGCCCAGATACTCCAAGCGCACTAGTTGCAACTCTAATCGGTGCTGTTGGCGGACTGATCGTGGTAGTTTCGATTGTTGTCTTAGACCGTGAATTAAGAATTGATGACCCGGTCGGTGCAATCTCAGTCCACGGTGTAGTTGGTTTGTGGGGTTTATTGGCGGTACCGTTAACAAATAGTGATGCCTCGATAGTTGGTCAACTTGTTGGCGCAGGTACCATCTTTGTATGGGTGTTTGTTACTTCACTAATATTATGGATAGCACTGAGAGAGACAATGGGTATTCGCGTCTCTATAGAGGAAGAGGAAGATGGTGTTGACATTACTGAGTGCGGCTTAGAGGCCTATCCAGAATTTGTAACTAAGTAAGAAGTTTTACGATTTCGATGTGAAGTGCAGATGCGTTTCACATTGATATTCCTGACATATATCCATCACATTTGTGTGTCGGGGGTTTGATGGCTTAGCTGGTGGCGACTTCTCCTGCCACCAGCAACAGCTTAAATTTTATTTTGTATGCTTTTGATAAGTGGCAATAACTTAGAAAAAGCTTTATCTATAAATCTATAAGCTATATTTATAAAACTACCCACTTTAGGTGTATATTGATGTTAAATAATGATTTTCACAGTATTAACGAAGTAACAATGAAGCAGTCACCACTTAAAATAATATTGGTTGATGAGAATATGGGTCGTTCCGCTATTCTTCGTCGCGCACTTCAAGACAAGGGGCATGAAGTAATCTGTCGCCTTGAAGGTAGTTCTAACCTCGCAAGCAGTAATGAAATTACGCATGCAGATGTGGTTATCATTAATGCAGATATTCCAGATGAGGCCATTTTTGCAAATTTGAGGGATGTTAACAATACAAAGCCAAAACCGATAGTCATGTTTACTGAAAGTTCTGGCGACAAGATGACTGGAGACGCAATCAAGTCGGGCGTTAATGCTTATATTGTGGACGGTTTGGAAGAAAACCGAGTGCAGCCTATTATTGATGTCGCGATAGCTCGTTTTAGAGAATTCCAGGCACTCAAAGATGAATTAGATGCGACCCGGAGTCAGTTGGCTGGAAGGAAAGCTATCGAAAAAGCGAAAGGCATACTAATGGAGCATAAGAAAGTTAGTGAAGATGAAGCTTACCAGTCACTGCGTAAAATGGCAATGGACAAGAATACAAGAATCATCGATGTGGCAGAGAGCGTTATAAGTGCCTTTGAGTTATTGGACTAGCTGGAGGTTTATTTTTCATCCTCCTTGGCTTCTTCAACTACCTCGGATTCAATTACATCTTCATTAGATTGATTTTTTTCAGCACTTGAGTCACCCATAGATTTCTTAAACCCTTTGATAGCACCTCCAAGATCGCCGCCAATGTTTTTCAGGCGCTTACCGCCAAAGATTAGAATCACGATAACTAAAATAATGATTAATTCAAACGGTCCTGGCATTCCCATGATTATTCTCCTTTTTTAGGTTTTTTTACTTCTATTGCGCTTTTCTTCTAGTCCTGAAATACCAAATCTTCTGGCCAATTCAGTCTCGATGTCACTAACACTAATATTTTTATATCTCAACAGCACTAGAACGTGAAACCAAAGATCTGCCACTTCATGGATGATTTTATCATTTCCATCACCTTTAGCTGCCATAATTACTTCGGCAGACTCTTCCCTAATTTTTTCTAGGATTTGATCGGTTCCCTTGTTATATAAAGAGGCTACATAGGAGTTTTCAGCGGATGCTGATTTACGTTGCTCCAATATCTCTTCTAGAATTGATAATACATTATCCATAAATTTCTTTTGGGTCTTTAATAACGTCAGAAATACAAATCCATTCATCATTTTCTAGTTTGTTGTAAAAACAATTAGCGCGACCAGTATGGCAAGCTATATCGCCATACTGTTTCACTTTAAGCAATATCACGTCTTGATCACAATCAGTGAAGATTTCAATTATCTCTTGGTTGTGACCAGATTTTTCACCCTTGAACCAGAGTTTTTTCCGCGACCTCGAGTAGTAAACTGCTTGTTGTCTTTCGATGCTCAGAGATAGCGCTTCTTTATTCATCCAGGCCATCATCAGGATTTCACCTGTTTTGTAGTCCTGAGCAATGGCAGGAACTATACCAGCTTCATTAAATTGGATTGTTTCTAAGGCGCTCATTATTTATACATTGTTATATAATGGGGTAATTTTACCGACCCCATACATATAGATGAAGTTTTTTGTTTGTTGCCTTGTCGCAATCATCCATACTATAACTTTTGCCAATGACTCAAAACAAAGCCTATTTGTTGTTGATGGTGATAGTGTTAATGTAGACTTGGTGGTTTTTCTTGATCTTGCTAAAGAACCAATAATATTAAAAGGCAATAGAGGTAACTTAAAGTTAAGAATTGCTGGAATTGATACACCTGAAATAAAACAAACTTGTGAAATAGTGAAAGGTCAAACAATAGATTGTGGCACATTAGCGACACAATTTCTCAAAGAACTATTAGAAAGTGTTGATGGTGATTTAGTAATTGAGCCTGTTGGTGTGGATTATTACCAAAGGATACTAGTTAGACTTTACAAGGGAAAGGTAAACATTGGCAAAAGAATGGTTGGGCAGGGAATGGCCTATTCATATGACGATACCTATATCAAAGAAGAACTAGTTGCCCGTGAAAAAAAGCTAGGTTTTTGGTCTTTTAATAGTCCTCCAATTAATCCAAAAGTGTGGAGAAAAACGCACTGACTTCTCACTCTTAATTTTATAACTCTTTATTACTTAATAGCCCGCTTTAAGGCTAGCTTCAATAAACGGATCCAAGTTCCCATCCAGCACATCTTGTGTATTGCTACTTTCCATACCCGTTCTTAAGTCTTTAATACGCGACTGATCAAGCACATACGAGCGAATTTGGTGTCCCCAGCCAATATCTGACTTTAAATCTTCGAGGTCTTGTTTCTCACTATTTCTTTTTTGCACCTCAATTTCATAGAGTTTGGATTTTAATTGTTTCATTGCCTGGTCTTTGTTAGAGTGTTGCGAGCGACCATCTTGGCACTGAACAACCGTTGATGTTGGTAAATGAGTTATCCTTACAGCCGATTCTGTCTTATTGACGTGCTGACCTCCGGCGCCTGATGCACGATAGGTATCAATACGTAAATCCGCAGGGTTGATATCAATCTCAATGCTGTCATCTATCTCTGGTGCGACAAAAACTGATGAAAAGGACGTGTGTCTTTTACTGTTCGCATTGTATGGTGATTTACGAACTAGCCGATGAATGCCTATCTCACTTCTTAACCAGCCGAAGGCATATTCACCTGCGAAATGAATGGTAGCGGATTTAATTCCGGCAACTTCACCTGCTGAAACTTCCATCAATTTAACCTTGTATTTATGTTTATCACCCCAACGTAAATACATTCTTAGCAACATCTCTGCCCAGTCTTGGGCCTCAGTGCCACCAGAACCAGATTGAATATCCAAGTAGGCTGAGTTTTTGTCCATTTCTCCGTCAAACATTCGCTGAAATTCAAAGGAGGCTATCGATTTTTCCGTTTTATTTAAGTCAGCAAGTATTTCCTTGAGTGTATCTTCATCATTTTCAAGTGCTACGATGTCTAGCAACTCCTTGGCATCATTAAGAAGATTGTGTAATTTAGAAAAACTATTGCAAGTATTTTCAAGTTGAGTTTTTTCTTTACCTAATGATTGGGCTTGTTCAGGATTAGACCATATCTCAGGATTTTCCAGCTCACGAAGGACCTCCTCAAGGCGTTCTCTTTTCTCTTCCAGATTCAAGTGAGATGACAAAACATCTAGCCGCTCTTGCAGGTCAGTAATTTTTTGATAAGTTGCTGAAAGCTCCATGTTTGTATTTTAAGCTACATAAAATAAAAAAGCCCCAAAAAAGGGGCTTCATTTATTTCTTGTTTGGCGTCTTATTTTCTAAGTCCTAAACGTGAAATTAAATTTGCGTAAGAGTTGATATCATTTTTCTTAGAATAGGAAAGCAATTTTTTACGCTTTGACACTAGTCTTAACAGACCTCTTCTTGAATGGTGATCTTTTTTATGAGTCTTAAAGTGGTCAGTTAAATGCCTAATGCGAGCAGTTAAAAGTGCAACCTGTACATCTACAGAACCGGTGTCACTATCGTCCTTCTGGTATTCTTTAATTATAGCTTGTGTATCAATTGACATAGTTTACGTATTGTGTATATCCAAAATTAAGTTGCGAATTATACGCTAATTTCTTTCATTGTACTATTTCTAAAGTAACAATTTTAATTATCTGGATAAAGACTACTTTCATCTTCTGGCCTTGTCTTAAAACGTCGATGAATCCAGAGGTACTGTTCTGGGGTTTTTAGTATCTGTTTTTCAAGAATTTGATTCGTTCTTTTGGCATCATTCAAGGCATCCCCGCTTGGGTAATTATCAAGTGGCTCTTGGAAAGTCATCTTGTAACCCTGATCGGTTCTAACAAATGAATAAGGAATAACCCGGGTGTTGTTATTTTTTGCAAATCTTGCTGTGGCAGAGGCTGTGGCAGCTTGAATGCCAAAAAGCGGTGCAAAAATACTATTCTTCATACCTAAGTCTTGATCAGGTGCATACCAAATAGGCAAGCTATTACTTAAAGCTTTGACAATTGTTCTTGTGTCGGTGTTCTTAATCATCACTGCACCATTTTTTTGATAACCATTAACCATAATTTGGTCAAACAATTTGTTGTTTTGTGGTCGATAAACATTGGCAATTTTGTGTTTGATTAGAAGGGCTCTACTGCCTAGCATTAGTGGCATAAAGTGTGAACAGAGCAGAATAATACCACCCTCTTTTTTTAATGAATTAGTGAAAAAATGTTCATTCTCAATAGTTAAGGTTTTTTTAATTTTTTTGTCACTTGCATAATAGGCATTTGCAGTCTCAAAGAAACTTATACCAACTGCCTCAAAATGCCTTTTAACCGTAGTTATTACTTGAGCTTGTCTTTTTTCTGGAAAGCAGTTAGAGATGTTTGTATAGGCAACTTTTCTTAATTCAGACATTATAGAATACAGAAACTTTCCAATGATTTTTCCTAAGAAGACTTGGGCGCTGAAAGGCAAAAACACGCTCAGTCTCATTAAAAAGACCAAAATCCATGTATGGAAATATTTAGGGTGAAAGAAATTATTTTTTAACATTAAAATAAAAGTATTTGCTAGTAATTATTGCGAACTAAATTATGCCATTTATTGACAGAGATTTTATCAATGATTTATCAAATAGAGTAGATATTGTTGGTCTAATTAATAAGCGTGTCCCACTAAAAAAGGCAGGAAAAGACTACAAAGCCAGTTGCCCGTTCCACGAAGAAAAAACACCATCATTCACGGTGGTTCCTAGTAAACAGATTTTTCATTGTTTCGGTTGTGGTGAAAGTGGCGGGGCGATTGACTTTATTAAGAAGTTTGATCACTTGGATTTTGTCGCCGCAGTAGAGGCAGTTGCTGGAGAATCCGGTATTTCAGTTGTTTATGACAAAAACGTTAAGCCTATTGATGCTAGCTTTAAACGCTTCAATGCATTGATGGCCAAGGTGAATGATTATTATAAGTCAAAACTAAAACATTCGAGTTCTAAAAACAGGGTGGTTGGTTATGCAAAAAAACGTGGCATTAGCGGTGAAATTGCTAAGCGATTTGAGCTAGGATATGCAGAAGATGCTTGGGCCAATCTTTATGAACATTATAAAGATGATGAACAAGCTATATTAGACCTTGAAAAAATGGGGCTTCTAGTTTTAAAGAAGGACAAGAAAAGCGATTACTACGACAGATTTCGTAATAGATTAATTTTTCCAATCCATAACGCCAGAGGAAGTGTAATTGCCTTTGGCGGTAGAGTCTTGAAGGACAAAGACAGCCCTAAATATCTAAACTCGCCCGAAACTCCTTTGTTCTCAAAATCAAATGAATTGTATGGGTTGCATCACTGCCGAAAATACAGTCGCAGGATAGATTACATACTGGTGGTTGAGGGTTATATGGATGTTATTGCACTACATCAGCAAGGCATAACTTGCGCAGTAGCAACCATGGGGACTGCAACTACACCAATTCACTTGAAAATTTTATCTCGCTCAACAGACACCATTGTTTTTTGTTTTGATGGCGATAAGGCTGGTCGAGCTGCAGCTTGGAAAGCACTACAAACTTCGCTGCCAATGATTACCAGTGGCCTGATAATTAAGTTCTTGCTTTTGCCTGAAGGTGAAGACCCTGACACAATGATTAAGCGAGAATCGCCAACGGCATTTAGTAGGAGAATCGAAGAGGCACAAACCTTGTCTAGTTTTTTATTTGAACACATTAAATCTGAAGTACAATTTGAAACGATCGAAGGTAAGACACAGTTTCTTGAGAAGACTTCCGTACTAATTCACCAAGTTTCTTATCAGGTATATAAGCAACAGTTAATTGAGGGCGTTGCCAAAATAATCGGTCAAGACGTTATTCATGTTGAGAAAGCCATTAACCAAAACAAGCCAGTAGTGCAATATATGCCTGATGACATTTCAACTGAGAAAAGATCTTCTGCAGAAAATCAGGAAGATAATATTACTGATACGGTAAGAACAAGAAATATAAATATGAAGGGCTTAATGTCTAAAATGATTTCTTGCATACTTAACTATCCGTCCTTGGCTAACGATGTTGTTGAAGAGAGAGCAAAACATTTGCCCGAATCTAGAGTGCTAATGGAGCTCATTCACTCAGCTCAAATTGATCCGGATATTACAAAAGAACTTCTTATACAGCCCTTTGAAAATAAAATAAAGATTCATAAAAGACTTGAAGAGTTGAGCGTGCTGGAGCCTTTTTTAAGTGAAAATGAAGCTAAAGACGAATTTCTAAGCGCACTAACTGCTGCTGAAAAGCAACAAGAAAGAAAAAAAACAAGTAAAGACATCTCATCAGCAAGAACTAACGCGGAAGAAAAAAAAATCATGGACGACATACGCCGTCGTAAAGTTCCAGATGTATAGAATTAAGTGTCTGACTTAGGTTGAAGCGTTAAGTCGTTATTGAGAATTTGTTCCATCGCATCACGAAATGCCATCGATGCAGAGTTCGAACCTTCGCAACGAATTTTTAGTGCAGGATCCCAAGAAGCAAAGCATTGTTTTGGATGGTCTAACCTAACTGCGATGATGTATTTAGGCTCGATAACCGGTGAAAAGCCGACAAAATAGGTTCGCTTTGCGCCATCCTTATTGTACTTGCCATCAATGACTATTTCGGCTGTACCTGTTTTACCTGCAATATCATAGCCATCAATAATAGCTCTATAGCCAGAACCTTCCATTGATGCAACTGAATCTAGGATTGAGGAAATTTTCTTTGTTGATTCAGGACTAAAGACCTGTTGTTTTCGGTTATTATTACTGTTGTTTATTACCAGTTTAAGTTCTGGCAGAGCGCCTTCATTTGCGAAAACTAGATAGGCTCTTGCAAGCTGGGCCAAGTTCATATTCATGGGACCGTGGCCAAAAGCTAAGCTCCTCTTGTCAGCTAGACCCCAACTGCTAGAATGTCTAAGAATGCCTGGATTTTCTATACTAGGCATTAAACCTAGAGAGTCACCAAATCCAAGCTTACTCCAGGCATCATAAAAGTCTTCATTTTCGAGTCGCTCAGATATATTAACAGTGCCAAGATTATGAGATTTTTGCAAAATCAGTTTTACAGTCATCTCTTTATATTTTTCGTCTGGCCGTATATTGCCAATTCTTTCGGTAACGTCAATCAATTCATCATCCGTTGCGCTAATGACACCTTTATCTAGCGCTAAAAGCATTGTGAACGGCTTCATTGTCGAGCCCGGTTCAATTTTGTCTGCTAGGACACGATTGCGATACCCTTCTGCGTCAAAGTTTTGGCGATCGTTAGGGTTTGCTGAAGGGTAATTGGCCAAGGCTAATATTTCACCGTTTGGAGCTAAAACAATAGCCGAGGCAGATTTTGCTTCATGAAATTCAGCTGAATTTTTGATAGCATTGTATAGATAGAACTGAATATCTGCATCAATAGTCAACTGTATATCTTCACCATGCTCTAGTGGCTCTATTATTTCTGCATCATAATATATATCGGAGTTCGATTTATTATCGGCCAATCTTTTTTTGCCATTCATACCAGCCAAATATCTATCAAACTCCTTTTCAACCCCAAAGGCGCCATAATTGAATTCATTAACTCTACCTAAAAGTGCCGCTAAAGATTCATTCTTTGGATAGTAACGAAAGGACTCTGTTTCAAGAAAAACTCCAGCAATTTTTTGTTTAGAACATTTAATTTCTTCAACTTTTTCTTTAATTGGCATGATGAATCCAGCTAGTGATTTAGTTTTATCAAGCCAACTATTTTTTTGATCAACCATTGAACTCACACATACTTTTTGAACATTTTTCTTGAGTTCTGAAATTTTATTAATTATTGGATCAGTTACTGCTAGATTTTTTTTAATTATCAGATACCTTCTGCCCGCTAATTTCTTCTTCTCCAATATTTTCCTTAATTCATAGCTTGGCATTGACAATGCTTCCGCTAAAAGTGCTATGTATTCATCTTGCACCAAGGATGGGTCAATATTAATTCTTTGTTTAATTAAGTCGATTGCAAGAATATTGCCATTTCTATCAAGAATACTTCCCCTAATAGCGTTCTGAGTTATCGTTTGTATAGATTTACTTGAGGCCTTGTTAAGAAATGTAACTTCTTCCAATTCGCTTGAATGAATGGTTGTTGATCGATAGATAAAAATAATAACAAATGCATAAAACAAATATTTGACAATTCCCTGTCTAGTTCTGTAATTTTGAACTCTAGCAAATATCATAGTGGAAGTTTATTTATTTTTTTTGGGCTATCCATTATTAATATTTCTTTTGATTTGTTGTAAATATCCAACCCACTTAAAAGTTCAGAATATTCCACCTTTAATTGTCTATTGATGGCGTTAATTATTTTCTGATTTTCAAAAGCCTGTTTTTCAGTTTTATAGAGAAGATATATTTGGTGATGCCAATTAATAGTCATCAACGACATTAGGACAAGAAAAATGATTAAGGCGCTATTAATTAACCAAGTTGTTTTAATTAATCTCAACATTTTTCCGCCAAGCGAAGAATAGCGCTCCTAGAGCGCCTATTACTTTCAACTTCATTTTTTGTTGGTTTCAATTTTCCTAGATCGTTGAACAAGCATTCGTCAATACCTTTAGAAATAACCGGGAGACCTTTGGGCGTTTCTTTAGGCCGTGAATGCTTTCTAATGAATTGTTTAACAATTCTATCTTCGATTGAATGGAAGCTTATGACGCACAATCTCCCTTTAGGCGCTAAGATATCGATTGATTGTTCAAGTGCCGAAGTGAGTTGCTTGAGCTCATCATTTATCACAATTCTAATTGCTTGAAATGAACGAGTTGCAGGGTGTTTTTTCTTACCAGAACGGACCACTGTGGTAATAAGATTGGCAAGTTCTGTGGTTGAATTAATATCTTTATTTTGTTGATATTTCTTGATTGTAGCGGCAATAATTCTGCTCCTTTTTTCCTCACCATAAAGATAAAGTGCATCTGCAATCTCACCCTCGCTAGTTTGCTTCAGCCATTCTGCTGCAGTCAAACCTTGGGTTTGATTCATGCGCATATCAAGAGGGCCATCGCTATTAAAACTAAAACCCCTATCTGCGTTATCTAGTTGAGGTGAAGATATACCTAGATCCATTAATATTCCATCTATCTCGCCTGTTAAATTCAAACTATCAAGTTCATCAACTAATTTTGAAAAATTCGCATGTAGGAGACTTAAACGAGAGTCTTTAAAGTTTGATTTAGCATAATCAACTGCATCTATGTCTTGATCAAAAGCGATGACTCTACCTGATTCTCCAAGGCAATCAAGCATCCCCTTTGTGTGTCCGCCTCTACCAAATGTGGCATCCACATAAATACCATCAGAGCGAATATTGAGCCCCTCGATTGACTCGCTGAACATGACTGAACTGTGATGATTTGAGGTTGCAGCGCTATCAGATTTACTCTGCACCATTACCCTACAATGAAAGCTTTTGAATTTCTTGAGGGGTCTCTACTTGAGTACTCAGTCTTTCGAGTTTATCAATTTGCTCAGCCCAGATATTTTCATCCCATATTTCAAAGCTATGACCCTGACCACTTAAAATAACTTTCTTATTCAAGTTTGCATGGTTTCTGTGCGACAGTGGAATTAGTATTCTGCCAATCTTGTCTAATTCACATTCATTGGCGTGTCCAATAAGTTTTCTCGAGAGTCTTTTTGAATGGACATTTAGAGAAGGAAGTTCGGCTATCTTTCTTTCCAGGTTTTGCCAATCCGACAAAGGATAGAGTAACAGACAGGGGTCATCGGGATGAATACTAAGGACCATTTGCCCAGAACAAGCCTTGGCGATTTGGTTTTGATGGCGGGTAGGAATCTTTATTCTTCCCTTTGCATCAATGGATAAGAGATGAATTCCACGAAACATTAATCCATTTTATACCATTCTTTACCATATATCACCACAAAATTTTATACATGGCGCAATCCCATATATCTGAAAAGAAAGCAAATATTAAGAGGTTTTTTAATAATACAAATTATTTTTTATTGAAAATTAACTTTTTTTATGTAGAGTTAATTTTTCAATTAAACTAATACACTTAATAAAAGATTGATTTACTAGAAAACTAAATTTGTAAAGGAGAATATATGAATAAAAGAGTGGGAATAATTGGAGCTGGGCCAAGCGGTCTAGCACAACTTAGAGCTTTCAAGTCTGCAGAAGAGAAGGGTGCAGATGTCCCCGAAGTTGTTTGCTTTGAAAAGCAAAGTGATTGGGGCGGCCTATGGAACTATACCTGGAGAACTGGTCTAGACGAGAATGGTGAAATTGTCCACAGCGGCATGTATCGTTATTTATGGTCTAACGGGCCAAAGGAAGCCTTAGAGTTTGCAGATTATTATTTTGATGATCATTTTGATTATCCGATTGCTTCATATCCCCCAAGGGAAGTTCTATTCGACTACATCCAGGGAAGAGTAATTAAGGCAGGTGTGAGAGATAAGATTAGGTTCAATACAGTGGTTAGAGAAGTGTCTTTTAGTGATGACACAAAAATGTTTACGGTAAGGGTGCACGACTTTGAAAATGAGAAATCCTACACTGAAGAGTTTGACTATGTGGTAGTGGCATCGGGCCACTTTTCAACACCAAACGTTCCCGAGTATGAAGGCTTTAGTCACTTTAATGGCAGAATACTGCATGCACATGATTTTCGTGATGCATTGGAATTTATAGGCAAAGATATTTTAGTTGTTGGTAGCAGTTATTCGGCCGAAGATATTGGTTCACAGTGCTACAAATATGGTGCTAAATCTATTACCAGTAGCTATCGTACTGCGCCAATGGGCTTCAAGTGGCCAGATAACTGGGAAGAGAAGCCCGCTATAGAGAAAGTAGATGGTAACACCGTACATTTCGTTGACGGAAGCAGCAAAGACGTTGATGTGATTATTCTGTGTACTGGCTACATTCATCATTTTCCATTTTTGCCGGACTCGTTGCGTCTAGAGACAAATAATATTCTTTATCCTTTGGGAATTTATAAAGGAGTTGTCTGGGAAAAGAACCCTCAGTTAATGTATCTCGGTATGCAAGATCAATGGTACACATTTAATATGTTTGATGCTCAAGCCTGGTATGCAAGAGATGTTATTTTGGGTAGGATTAAGTTGCCTTCATTTGAGGAAATGAAGGATCATACTAAGGAGTGGCATGCGCTAGAAACAGCAGATCCAAGTGTAGCTTATGCCTACAAATTCCAGGGCGACTATATACAGATGTTGGTTGATGAAACGGATTATCCTAATTTTGACATTGAAGGTATGAGACTAACCTTTCTAGATTGGAAGAATAACAAGAAAGAGGATATCATGACTTTTAGAGATAAGTCGCACAAGTCTCTGATGACAGGCTCTGAATCGCCACCCCATCATACTCCTTGGATTGATGCATTGGATGACTCGATGGAGGCGTACCTTAAGCAAGAAAAATAATATTAAATTAATTCAACTATTTATTGAATTAAATTAAATTTTTTTAAAAATAACAAGTAATTGTATGTATTTACAAATCTAAAAGAATCTATTGGCGTTGAAAAAATAATTAGCTTTATCGAAGAAGAAGGTATGTTGTAGCTCTTGACTGAAATGTCTACGGATTGATGATAATTTCATGATATGAAAAATAGACATCTGGAGATAGAATATTGGCTATTAGTAAGCTAAAATCCGCCTACTAAATAAGGAGTTGAAGTTTTCATTCAACACTATAATATGGGTGCTAAGGATAAATTTTTTCTATTACCTCTTTTTTATTGAGTAGTATGAAATACCACATAATTGATAAGGATTCGATAGAATCTGTCTTGGAGCGAGCAGAGCAGTACCGCTCACTACTGCAGCCAGAGATGGCTATAAGTATCTGTTTGGATATTTTTGCAGTTGATGAGGATAATCAAGATGCGCTTGTAATTTATATTCTTGCATTGACAGACCAGTTAGCTCAAGCAGAATCGAAAACACACCACAAAAAGATAACTGACAGTATCAAGAAGCTAAAATCTGATTTTCATCGCCATTACTACACTGGAGTATTTCTAGAAAGGCGTGCAAGGAGCCTTCTCAAACACTCAATGTCTCGTTCATTTGCATATGAAGCATTTATGGAAGCTATTGCAGAATTTGAGATTGCTGAAAAGATGGCGCCAGCACATTGTGCTGACCCAATTCTACGCTATAACAGCTGTATCAGAACGATAAAAAAAGAGCATTTACAGCCTCGACAAGAATTCGATGAACTCTACTAATAATCGTACCATTTTGCTTAAAAAGATGATGGCCGTTGCTGGCTTGACTTGGTTTTTCTATATCGTATTTCATCTATTTAGTGTATTAACTTTTCATTCCGGTGAAGCTTCGTTTAATGACTTTTTCATGTGGCTTAATGGTTCAGTGTTCTATCCTGTTTTACTTGCACTGTTAGGTTCAACAATACTATTTCATGTTTATATTGCTATTACTAGGCAGCTAAATAATAATTCAAGTGTAGGTGAGCGCTACAAAAAACCATACCCCAAAGCAATTCCCCGTACTGTAGCATGGTTGGGAGCCTTCGTTATGTTTGGATTCATTATCATTCATAGTTTTCAAATGCTGACCACAAAAACTGCTGACCTATATTCACAATTACACTTGATTTTTAGTCACCCCATGATGTTGGCGATTTATGGATTTGGAATTTTGGCATTATCAACACACCTTCACCATGGGCTAACAAATGTGTTACAAACTTTGGGCTTTTCAAGTAACAAACCGCACAATCTAGCTCTGGTTATTGTTGTTGCAATAGGGCTCGGTTTTGCCTCCATTCCAATCGGTATTTTGTATGCATAAGTTTAATCCCTATGAACCCACAGGCCCTCTAGAAAATAGATGGGAAAAACATCTATTTGATCTCGCTTTAATTGCACCGCAAAATAGAAAAAAATACAATATTATTGTAATTGGTACAGGTCTTGCTGGTGCATCCTTGGCTGCTACATTGGGTGAGGCAGGCTACAATATCAAGTCATTTTGTTATAACGATAGCCCAAGAAGGGCCCATTCAATTGCTGCACAAGGCGGCATCAATGCAAGCAAGAATTACCAGAGTGACGGCGACAGCACTTGGCGCCTTTTTTATGACACAATGAAAGGGGGAGATTTTAGGGCTCGCGAATCAAACGTCTATCGTCTCGCGCAAATGAGCTGTAATATTATTGATCAGGCGGTTGCTCAAGGGGTTCCCTTTGCGAGAGAGTATAGCGGATACTTGGCCAACAGGTCATTCGGCGGAACTCAAGTTTCAAGGACATTTTATGCCCGTGGCCAGACCGGTCAGCAACTACTGTTAGGGGCATACAGCGCGATGAGTAAAGAGGTTGCTTCAGGACGGATAAAGCACTACTCAAGGTCTGAAATGCTAGAACTCGTCATCATTAATGATAGAGCTAGAGGTGTTGTGGTTCGCGATTTGGTTAGCGGTGAGATTTCAGCCCATACTGCAGACTGTGTGGTCATGTGTACAGGCGGTTATAGCAATGCCTATTACCTTTCAACAAATGCCAAAGGCTGCAATACTTCAGCAACTTGGCGAGCATACAAGAATGGAGCTTACTTTGCCAACCCAAGCTTTACCCAAATCCATCCAACTTGCATCCCACCTACCGGTGAGAATCAATCAAAGTTAACTTTGATGAGCGAGTCATTACGTAATGACGGCCGAATATGGGCTCCAAAAAAATCCTCAGACTGTGAAAAAAATCCAAATGATATCAAGGAAGAAGATAGAGATTATTTTCTTGAGAGAATGTATCCTGCTTTTGCAAATCTTGTTCCTAGAGATGTTGCCTCAAGAGCTCTTAAAGGTATATGTGATGAGGGAAGAGGGATTGGTGCCAAGGTCCACAATCAAAGACTTGGTGTTTACCTTGATTTTTCTAGTGTTATTGAAAAAATAGGAATTGAAAAGGTAAAGGAGAAGTATGGCAACTTGTTTGACATGTATGAACGTATTACTGGCGAGAACCCTTACCAAGTTCCCATGAAGATTTACCCTGCACCTCACTACACCATGGGAGGTTTGTGGGTTGATTATAATTTAATGACAACCATTAAAGGCTTGTTCGCTACTGGAGAAGCAAACTTTTCTGACCATGGTGCTAACCGACTTGGCGCTTCTGCCTTAATGCAAGGCTTGGCAGATGGTTACTTTATAGCACCAAAAACTGTGGCTAATTATTTAGCCAGAAATCAATTTGAAGAAATCGATGATAATCATCCTGATGTTATCTCTGCACTTGATTCGGTAAGGGCACGAATAGATAAATTAATGAATGCCCCCAAACCAAAATACTCGCCTGATTATTTCCATCAAAAGCTAGGCAGAGTTTTATGGGAAGCTTGCGGTATGGCAAGAAAAAAAGAAGATCTTGAAAGTGCTATTGCAGAGATAAGAAAGCTAAAGTCAGAATTTTGGCAAAATATCAAGGTGACTGGTTTAGAGAAAGACTTTAATCAGACTCTAGAAAAGGCCGGCAGGGTGGCTGATTTTATTGAACTTGGACACTTGATGTGTCATGACGCTATCGAGCGTGAAGAATCCTGTGGCGCCCATGCCCGCCTTGAATATTTATCTGGAAATGGCGAAGCAAAGCGAGACGATGAAAGCTATAGTCACGTCTCTGCATGGGAATACAGTGAAGAAAATGAACCTATACTCCATAAAGAACATCTTCATTTTGAATTTATTAAACCAAGTGTGAGGGATTACAAGTGAATTTTATACTTCATATTTGGCGGCAAAAAAATGCGGACAGCAAAGGTGACTTTGTGACCTATCAGGTCAGTGATATTGACAGTGACACCTCGTTTTTGGAGATGCTTGACCAGCTTAATGAACAGCTCATTGAAAAAGGTGAAGACTGTGTTGTTTTTGACTATGACTGTAGGGAAGGTATATGTGGAGCCTGTTCATTAGTAATTAATGGCTATCCACATGGGGAAAAAAATGCCACAAGTACCTGTCAACTTTATATGAGGGATTATGCAAATCAAACAGAACTATGGATTGAGCCATGGCGCGCTAGAAGTTTTCCAGTCATTAAAGATTTGACTGTTGATCGAAGTGCTTTTGATCGAATTATTCAAGCAGGCGGTTTTATCTCTGCTAGCACTGGTTCAGCGCCAGAAGCAAACTCACAACTTGTAAATAAAGATGACGCTGATGCAGCTTTTGATGCAGCAACATGTATTGGTTGTGGAGCCTGTGTTGCAGTGTGTCCAAATGCATCTGCAAGCTTATTTGTAGCTGCAAAAATTAACCACTTCAACTTGCTACCACAAGGTAAAGTTGAAAGTAAAGGACGAACAATAAAAATGACTTCACAGATGGAACAAGAAGGTTTTGGGAGTTGCTCAAACCATCGTCACTGCGAAGCAGTTTGTCCACAAGAAATATCTATCAGCAATATTACTGTGATGAATAGTCTGTGTTAAGGTTGCTAATTACATAAATGTCACATTTATGTTGTTTTGATGGTCATATTAACATTTGTTAAATGACTTTTTTCTACTCTTTTAAAGGAATGTTATGAAAATTGTATTATTGGGTGCTGCTGGTGGAATCGGACAAGCACTAGGTTTAATATTAAAAACACAGTTGCCAGCTGGTTCTGATTTGTCGTTATATGACATTGCGCCTGTAACACCGGGTGTTGCTGTAGACCTTAGTCATATTCCAACCGCTGTAAAGGTAAATGGTTTTGCTGGTGAAGACCCCTCTCCTGCACTTGAGAATGCAGATATTGTATTAATTTCAGCAGGCGTTGCACGTAAGCCAGGTATGGACCGCTCTGACCTTTTCAACATAAATGCAGGTATTGTAAAAAACCTTGTCTCTGTTTGTGCTGATACTTGTCCAAAGGCATTAATTGGTATTATTACTAACCCGGTCAATACCACCGTTGCAATTGCCGCAGAAGTTTTAAAGCAAAAAGGTGTTTATAATCCAGCTCGCTTATTTGGCATCACAACGCTAGATATTATTCGTTCAAATACCTTTGTCGCTGAGGCCAAGGGGGTAAATCCTGAAGATGTCGACGTGCCTGTAATTGGCGGGCATTCTGGCGTTACTATCTTGCCATTGCTTTCTCAGTCTGGCTTTGAATTTACCGATGAAGAAATCGCTTTAATGACGACACGTATTCAAAATGCCGGAACTGAAGTTGTTGAAGCGAAAGCCGGAGGAGGCTCAGCCACCCTGTCAATGGGCCAAGCCGCCGCTCGCTTTGGTCTTTCTCTAGTCCGTGCTTTGAATGGTGAGGACAATGTTGTTGAGTGTACCTATATTGAGGGTCCTGGCGATAAGGCACGTTTTTTTGCACAGCCAGTCCTTTTAGGAAAAAACGGCGTTGAAAAGGTATTAGATTACGGCACCTTGACAACTTTTGAAGAGTCTACACTAAACAATGCACTTGATATACTTAGAGGTGACATTGCTAAAGGCGAATCATTCATATAATAATCGATGATTGGATTGAATAAATAAATACTTCAAACACGCCATAAACATCGATATAATTGCACCCTTTTTGCTATCTTCTATGTAAGCAATATGCATATTCAAAAAAAATACCAACTTGAAAGTTTTTGGACAGCACTTATCATTATTGTATGCATTGAACAGAGAATTATTCACTAGATCTTACGTTAAAGTTGCTGTGAATAAATAATAACCGATTGCAATTATGTCTGCACAATTTCATGAAAAATCCCTCGAATACCACCGCCAAGGAAAGCCCGGCAAGATACAGGTTTCATCCCATAAAAGTCTGAACACCTGGCAAGATTTAAGTCTAGCCTACACGCCAGGTGTTGCGGCACCAGTCAGAGAAATCGTAAAAAATCAGGATACGGTAAACAAATACACCGCCAAAGGAAACTTGGTTGCTGTAATTACTGATGGTTCGGCGGTTTTGGGATTGGGTAATGTCGGGCCTTCAGCAGCTAAGCCAGTGATGGAAGGTAAGGCAGTTCTATTTAAACGTTTTGCTGATATCGATGTTTTTGATATTGAACTTGATACTCAAGATATTGATGAAATTGTCAACACAATAAAAAATATTGCACCAACTTTTGGTGGCATTAATCTAGAAGATATTTCAGCCCCTCGTTGCTTTGAAATAGAGCAGAGACTGATAGATGAGCTAGATATACCTGTGTTTCATGACGACCAGCATGGTACCGCCATCATTATTGCAGCCGGCCTTTTAAACGCACTGGAGATCCAAGAAAAAACAGCCGATACAGTACAGATTGTTGTTGCCGGCGGAGGCTCAGCAGGCCTTGCCACATTGGAGTTGTTGGCAAACTTAGGGTTTAAGAGGGAAAACATGATTCTAGTTGATCGCAACGGTGTGGTGTCGGAAGATACAAAGCATAAGGTCAATAAATACAAGGCCGCTTTTGCAGTGGATACCAAGAAGAAAACACTGAACGATGCCATGAATGGGACCGATGTTTTTATTGGTGTTGCAAGAGGAGACCTTGTCACGCAAGATATGGTTAAATCGATGGCAGCAAAGCCAATAATTTTTGCATTGTCTAATCCTGATCCAGAAATATCACCAGAAGATGTTTATGCATGTAGAGATGATGTTTTAATGGCAACAGGACGAAGTGATTATCCAAACCAAGTAAATAATGTACTCGGATTTCCATACATTTTTCGAGGTGCTCTGGATGCCAACTCCAAAGAAATCAACATCGAGATGAAAATTGCTGCGGTCCATGCGCTGAAAGAGCTTGCTAAGCTGCCCGTTCCGGACTCTGTACTTGAAGCATACCAAATCGATAGCCTTAGCTATGGAAGGGATTACATCATTCCAAAACCATTCGATCCAAGACTAATCGACACTGTACCAAAGGCAATTTTTCAGGCTGCTGTTGCCAGCGGTGTTTCATGCTTAACTTAATCTTTCAATAACCCCGAAAATAGGCTATTTAATGCTTGCTAAGAAAAACTAGTTATGGGATAATGTCTGATTGTTTTTTTGGAGGGGTTCCCGAGCGGCCAAAGGGAACAGACTGTAAATCTGTCGGCTCTGCCTTCGAAGGTTCGAATCCTTCCCCCTCCACCAGAAAAACATGAGAATAGGAATTGCGGGTGTCGTATATCGGTATTACCTTGGCCTTCCAAGCCAATGAGGTGGGTTCGATTCCCATCACCCGCTCCATGTGGTTGGGGTTGTGCTCACCTAGCTCAGTTGGTAGAGCACTTGCATGGTAAGCAAGAGGTCACCGGTTCAATTCCGGTGGTGAGCTCCACTTAAAATAATGATTAGAGGAGATTAAGATGTCAAAAGAAAAATTCGAAAGAACCAAGCCACATGTGAATGTGGGCACAATTGGTCACGTTGACCATGGCAAAACTACATTGACTGCAGCTCTTACCAAGTGTATGGCTGAAGCGCGT
>Ga0208132_1000259_pt1 | contig 25633 bp, 28 predicted proteins | sample ETNtaG_16_FD_185785 | JGI IMG/M metagenome (GOLD analysis project Ga0208132, IMG submission 185785) | Marine microbial and viral communities from oxygen minimum zone, Eastern Pacific Ocean - ETNP201406SV199 (SPAdes) (version 2) | ecosystem: Environmental > Aquatic > Marine > Oceanic ... | reverse complement strand
CTTCAAATCCGATTATTGATACAGTTACAAATGTTTGGAAGACAGCGGACTGGCACGAAAGAGAAGCGTACGATATGTTTGGTATAATCTTTGAGGGTCATCCAAATTTAAAAAGGATATTAACACCTGAAGGTTTTGAAGGCTACCCTTTGAGAAAAGATTTTCCTCTTAAAGGCAGGCAGCCAGATTCTCTCAGGGAAGTTTATAGAAAAGGGAAAGAATGACGGAAGCAGCAACCCAACAGGTTATGTCTATCAATATGGGTCCTCAGCATCCGAGTACGCACGGTGTTTTGAGGCTCATTCTGGAACTGGACGGAGAAACTGTAGTTAAGGCTACGCCTCATATCGGGTTTCTTCACCGTGGTGTGGAGAAACTTGCTGAACATAAAACATACCATCAGTTTATTACCCTTACAGACCGTTTGGATTATCTGGCACCTTTGTCAAATAACCTGGGCTATGTCCTGGCCGTAGAGAAATTGCTGAAAATAGAAGCACCCAAGAGGTCACAATATATAAGGATAATTTTGTGTGAACTCACAAGAATACAGTCACACCTTTTATGGCTTGCAACTCATGCCCTTGATATAGGCGCAATGACAGTCTATTTTTATTGTTTCCGGGAGAGGGAGACGATTAATGACATTTTCGAAATGGCAGCCGGTGCCCGAATGAACCTTTCATACTTCAGGATAGGTGGTGTTGCCAGAGATTTGCCTGACGGCTTTGTTGAGAAGGTAAGAGAATTTGTTAATGATTTTCCTGCCAGAATAAGGGATTACGAAACCCTCCTGACTAAAAACAAGATATGGTTAATGAGGACAAAAGGTGTTGGAATAATTTCTGCTGAAGATGCAATAAATTACGGGTTAAGCGGCCCTAGTATCAGGGGTTCCGGAGTAAAGTGGGATGTAAGAAAATCTGAACCATATTCATCATATGATGAAATGGATTTTATAGTACCTGTAGGCCAGAACGGTGACGTATACGACCGTTATACTGTTAGATTAGAAGAAATGCGCCAGAGTAATGAAATTGTGCGTCAGGCTATGGATACTATACCCAAAGGTGAGTATATAGCAGATATTCCTGGTGTTACTCTGCCTCAGAAAGAAAACCTTAAGAAAAATATGGAATCATTGATACATCATTTCAAGGTAGTAACTGAAGGTATTTGTCCTCCTGCTGGTGAAGTATATGCCTGTGTTGAAGCTCCCAAGGGTGAATTGGGTTTTTACATAGTCAGTGATGGGACAAAGAATCCTTACAGGGTAAAAGTCAGGCCGCCTTCTTTTGTTAATTTAGAGGGCCTTCCAAAAATGGTTGAAGGCCGTTTACTTGCAGATGTAATTGCCGTAATCGGGAGCCTGGATATTGTCTTAGGAGAAATTGACCGTTAAATATTATAGAGATTGAAATAATGGCTAAAGCAAAAAAACAATCTGTAAAAGAAGAAACCGTAGATTTGACTATGGCGGAAAAAATACTGGATCAGTATTGGGATGTAGAGGGATGCTTAATCCCTGTTTTACAAAAGATCCAAAACGAATATGGCTATTTGCAAGAGCCTGTCATTAATCTTGTTTCAGAAAGATTGAATATGAGCCTTAGTGAGGTTATGGGAGTTGCCTCATTTTTTGCACAATTTCATTTAAAACCTCGTGGGAAACATATAATTAAGGTATGTACCGGAACGGCATGTCATGTCAAGAAGGCCAAGGGCCTTTCTGCCAAGGTTATAGATAGGCTTAAGATAAACGCGAATGAAACTACAAAGGACAGGATGTTTACCTTTGAAGAAGTGGCTTGCCTTGGCGCATGTGGAATAGCCCCGGTTGTTGTAGTTGACAAGGACGTACATGGTACCTTGTCTCCTGACAAACTTGGAGATGTTCTTGATGGGTACGCAAAGTCTTATGCGTAAAAGATGTTAAAGATATAGTAATTTTCGGAAAGATAGAATGGTTAGCAGAACAAAAACTAAAAAACGAAAAGCCAAAAGCAGTGGAAATGGTAAAGGATCAGTAATCTCTGTTTGTCTGGGAACAGGTGGAATAGCTGCAGGGGGCGATAAAGTTTTTGAGAAGTTTAAGAGAGTAATTAAAAACAAAAGACTGGATACAGCCATAGGGAAGCGTGTTTGCAAAACTGCAAAAACAGGTTGCAGGGGTTTGTGTGCCAAGGATGTTCTTGTAGACGTTACTGTGCCGGGTAAGCAGGCTCTTACTTACGAGAGAGTTACGGCTGAAATGGTGCCTCAAATTGTGGAAGATCACCTTGTGAACAAAACACCCGTGAAAAAGTGGTTGGCAAAGGGTGATTACCATAAATTTCATGATAACCAGCAAAGGCTTATCCTTGGTAACTGTGGGGCAATCGATCCGGAAAATATAGATGAATATACAATCAAGGGAGGGTATAAGGCTCTTGAAAAAGTGTTGACCAGAATGTCTCCAAAAGCCGTAATAGGCGAGATAAGCAAAGCCGGGCTCAGAGGTCGTGGGGGTGGCGGTTTTGAGACCGGCTGGAAATGGGAGTCATGTGCTAAATATGATTCTGATGAAAAATTTATTATTTGTAATGGAGATGAAGGCGATCCCGGTGCATTTATGGATAGAAGTATTATGGAGGGAGACCCTCATGTAGTACTGGAAGGTATGGTTATCGGGGGGTATGCAATAGGCGCTACGACAGGGTATATATATGTGCGGGCCGAGTATCCACTTGCTGTAGAACGTCTGCGCATGGCTATTAAACAGGCTGAAGAATATGGATACCTGGGTGATAATATTTTAGGCAGTGATTACAGCCTTGATATTACTATTAAAGAGGGTGCGGGTGCTTTTGTATGTGGTGAGTCAACTGCGCTTCAGTTTTCTATCGAAGGTAAACGCGGTATGCCCAGAACCAGGCCGCCGCAGTCAGTGGAATCAGGTTTATGGAATAAACCAACCTGTTTGAACAATGTTGAAACATTTGCTAATGTTCCAGTTATTATTAATAGAGGTGCGAAATGGTATTCAAAGATCGGTACTACAAAGAGTAAGGGTACAAAGATTTTTGCACTTACAGGAAATGTTAAAAATACAGGCCTGATCGAGGTTCCGATGGGCATAACCATAAGAGAGATTGTCTTTGATATTGGCGGCGGTATTCCGAAGAAAAAAAAATTCAAGGCCGTACAGATTGGAGGGCCTTCAGGAGGTTGTTTGCCGGAATCATATCTTGATAAACCCATAGACTTTGAATCATTGCTGGAAGCTGGAGCTATGATGGGGTCAGGGAGCCTTGTTGTGGTAGATGAAACCACATGCATGGTTGATATGGCAAGATTTTTTCTGGATTTCTGCGCAAAAGAGTCCTGTGGAAAGTGTCCCCCTTGCAGAGTTGGCACCACTCTTATGCTTGAGATCCTTATCAGGATTACACAGGGAGAAGGCAAAGAAGAAGACATGGATGTATTAGAGAAAATGAGTGATGAAATTAACACAATGTCTCTTTGCGGATTAGGACAATCAGCACCAAACCCTGTAGTGTCAACTCTCAGGTATTTCCGCGATGAATATATAGCGCACATTCGTGATAAGGATTGTCCAACGGCGACTTGTGTTGCGCTTTACAAATACACGGTTATTCCTGATAAATGTACAAAGTGTACGCTTTGCATCAGAAACTGTCCGGTAGATGCAATATCCGGATCGAAAGAGGAAGTTGCATTTATTGATAGGGAAAAATGCATAGAGTGTAATTTGTGTTATGAGAAATGTAATTTTATGGCAATAAAATGAGTGATATAAATCTTAAAATTGATGGTAAGAATGTGACTGTTTCTAATGACACTAGTATCTTTGACGCAGCAAATAATAACGGAATCTATATTCCGGGACTATGCTCTCATCCAAAATTATCTCAGTATGGCGGGTGCAGAATCTGTATGGTTGAGGTAACTGAACGTGGTAGAACAAGGCATAGATTTTCCTGTGCACTACCCGTATCTGAAGGTATGGTGGTAAAAACTAAAACCTCTGAGACTGTTAAATATACAAAATCTGTTATAGAGTATCTGCTGGCACACCACCCTCTTGATTGTCCGACATGTGATAAGTCCGGAGAGTGTGGATTGCAGGATATTACGCATGACCTTAAATTGTCCGCTGGCAGGTTTAAGACTGTGAGATTGGACGCACCGATGAAGAGGGACAACCCCCTCCTGGAATATAACACAAACAGGTGTATCCTCTGTGGTAGATGTGTTAAGGTGTGTAAGGAAATTGAGGGTGCCGCTGCAATAGATTATCAGAACAGGGGCATTAAGACCGTTATTGGTACTGCTTTTGATAAACCATTGGATTGCACTTTTTGTGGTGGTTGTGTATCAGTGTGTCCCACAGGTTCGTGGCAGGATAGAACACTTAAATACAGGGCCAGGCCCTGGGAATTGAAGAAGACATCAACGATTTGTACTTACTGTGCTGTTGGCTGTACTGTTGTAGTAAACACCAAGAAGAATGAGGTAATGAGGATAACCTCGGATGATGATTTGGGAATAAATGAAGGCAATCTGTGCGTAAAGGGAAAATTTGGACACGAGTTTATTAATTCAAGTAGACGGGTTAAATCGCCCTTAATGAGAAAGAATGATATTTTGTGTCCGGTGACATGGGAAAAAGCCCTTGACCACGTATCAAAAAAATTCACTGAAATTATAAATGAGCGCGGAGGAAAAGCAATAGGTGGTATCGGCTCTGAGAAATGTACTAATGAGGATAATTATCTGTTCCAGAAGTTCTGCAGGACTGTATTAGGAACCAATAATATAGACAATATTTCCAATATAAAGTCGCCTTCGCTAAATCGATTGATTGACGAATCTGTTCAGTATGGGATTGCAGCGGCGTCAGTGGAAGATATAGAAAAGGCAGACACGTTGTTTTTTGTGGGGGCAGACGTAGCTGAAGCACATCCGGTAATAGGTAGCATGGCAAGAAAGGCAATACGTGCAAATAATGCAAAACTAATTGTAGCGAATACAAGAAATATTGAATTTAAGAGCATTGCCAGGAAAGATATTCGCATGCAATATAGAATAGGAACACAAACACAATTAATTAATACCTTGAGTAATATAATTGTTAAGGGCAATCTCGTTAATTTGAAAAAAGTAGAAGCTTCAACAGAGAATTTCAAAGAATGGTACTCATCGTTAAAGAAAGCTGATATGGGTATAAGGAAGGTCTCCGTGCTTACAAATGTTTCAGAGGAGGCGATAAAGAGCGTTGCAGGCTTATTGGCAAAGCCAGGAAAATGTTATATTATCTGCGGCAAAGATATAGAAGAGGATCCTTCGGCTGAGAATACGATTAGGGCGTTGATGGACCTTTGTGCATTGGTAAATGCTGGCGGTTCTGATAAGGTTTCGCTTGTATTCTCCAGGGCTAACAATAATTCTCAAGGTGTGAACGATATGGGAGTTGTCCCTGACTTTCTACCCGGTTATCTGGATATAGATGACCAGGAAAACAGAAAAAAGTTTGAAGACTCATGGCGTGTGAAATTGTCCGATGATGTCTCTATGGAAGACTCAGGTAATGTTTTTGATCTCGCCGCAAAAGGTAAAATTAAAGCGCTCTATGTCATGGGAGAAAATCCCATCGTGAGTTCTCCAAATGGTAAAAAGGCAAAAGCGGCTTTTAAGAAAACCGATTTTGTCGTTGTTCAGGATAGCTTTTTAACAGAAACTGCACAACTTGCAGATGTTGTTTTTCCTGCATCAACATATGTTGAAAAGGAAGGTACATTTACAAATATGGGAATGACTGTGCAGGGGTTAAACAAGGTTATAGAGCCAGTGGGAGACTCCAGGCCTGATTGGCAGATAGTGTGTGAGTTGGCAAAAAAGATGGGGCATCCATATTATTACATCTCTCCTAAAGCAATTAAAGATGAAATTGGGAAATGTGTTTCGATATATGAAGGAATTGAAAATAACAATTTGGAAAAGGATGGTTTCCGCTGGGTATCTTCAGAATACGGTAAATTTGAACCTTTAAAGTATAGTTTTTCAATTTCTACAAAGAAATCTCCTGCTATAAAGAGGAATAGAGATTATCCATTTATACTGTTAACAGGTTACAGTTTAAGGCATCAAGGGACTTATTCGAGAAACTCGAGTTCTTTAGTTGCCCTTGCCTCTGAATGTTTTATAGAAATTAATTCAAATAATGCACGGAGGACGAAGATTGCAAATGGAGATATGGTTAAAATAGAGTCTGCTCAAGGCAAGATGAAGCTTAAAGCAAAGGTTACGGGCAGGGTGCCGGAAGGTGCTGTTTTTGTTTCGGAGGATTATGAGTGGGCACCTATTAACGACCTGCGTGTTAACGGTTATACAACTGTAAGAATTTCTAAAACAAAATAGTAAAAGATGCAGAAAACAGGACAAACATATTTTTGTGAAGTTTGCAGGCAAAAAGTTGTAGTCGTTGAAGATGGGTTTGGAGTGCTTGTCTGTTGCGGGCAGGAAATGAATCTGGTTGCTGAGAAGAGTATGATGGAGACCTGGACATCAGCACATCCTAAACCAGAAGGCGGCGTGATTTACGTTTGCAAGGAATGCGGGCAGAAGATAGGAGTAGTAGAAGAAACTACCGGTATATTGGAATGTTGCGGACAAAGAATGCAACGAGAGAGTGATAGCTAGGCTGTATTAGGGGAATTAGATAATGGTTGAAGCACTTATATTTCTTGTACTCGCGACGATTAAGATAGGCGTAGTCATTGGGGTACTGTTACTGATCATTGCATACCTTATATGGGTGGAAAGGAAAGTAATGGCTCATATGCAGGTCAGGCTCGGACCAATGAGAGTAGGATGGCATGGATTGCTTCAGCCTATTGCAGATGGACTTAAATTAATTTTTAAAGAAGATATCATTCCTGACAAAGCCAGTAAAATTGTATTTGTCCTGGCACCCGTGATATCTGTAGTTCCCGCTCTGATGTCCATAGCAGTTATTCCTTTTGGGGACACGATAAGCATATTTGGCCTAAGCATTGATATGGTGATAACAGACGTAAATATAGGCATACTCTTTATCCTTGCTGTTACTTCGGTAGGTGTCTATGGTGTCATACTAGGGGGCTGGTCGTCTAATAATAAGTATTCTTTGCTTGGTGCATTGAGGTCTTCTGCTCAGATGATAAGTTATGAACTTTCACTGGGTCTGTCATTGATAGGCGTTATTATGATTTCTCAGTCACTAAGCCTTGTAGATATTGTCGATTCTCAAGCTAAATACTGGTTTGTTATACTACAACCTTTAGGCTTTTTAATATACGCAATAAGTGCTATTGCAGAGACAAATAGATGCCCGTTTGATTTACCAGAAGCTGAGACCGAATTGGTTGCGGGTTTCCATACAGAGTATAGCAGTATGAAGTTTGCATTATTCTTTATGGCTGAGTACGCTAATATTATTACAGTGTCCGCGATCGCCGTCACTTTCTTCTTTGGCGGCTGGAGAGGCCCGTATCTACCGCCTGTTGTCTGGTTCTTGATTAAGATGGCTCTGTGCATATTCTTCTTCATATGGTTGAGGTCTACTTACCCCAGATTCAGGTATGATCAGCTAATGAAGTTTGGATGGAAAATCCTGCTTCCGGTTGCATTAGTAAACATTTTAATAACAGGGCTTGTTATAATCTTGTTATGATTTATCAGGTTGTGAGGAAAAGTTAGTATGATAAGACCATTAATACAGGGTTTAGCGCTTACATTAAAGCATTTCCTGAACCCATTTAAAGTAGTGACGATGCAGTATCCTGACGAAAAATGGACGCCTTATCCGCGTTTCAGGGGCTTGCATGAACTACAAAGGGATGAAAACGGAAAAGAGAAATGTGTAGCTTGTGGTCTCTGTTCCACAGTTTGCCCTGCAGAATGCATTGAACTTGAAGGTGATGAAAATAAAAAGGGCGAGCGTTTTGCAAAGACTTATGAAATTAACATGCTCCGTTGCATTTTCTGTGGGTACTGTGAGGAAGTATGTCCAGAGAATGCTATATTCTTAAGGCAGGATTATGAGCTGGCTTCTGAAAACATTAAGGATCATATTTACAATAAAAACAAATTATTAGTTCCGTTAAAGAAGAAAAAATAACTAATTTTAGGGTGACATTCTATGCTGGAAAGTTTGCTGTTTTTAATAATGGGTTCGATAACGGTTGTCTGTGCTCTTTGCGTAGTCTTCCAGAAGAATCCTATATATAGTGCAATTTTTCTTATTCAAACTATGGTTTCCCTGGCAGTACTGTACGTTTTGCTACATGCACAGTTTATTGCTGCGATACAGGTGATGATATATGCTGGTGCTATAATGGTACTATTTATTTTCGTAATAATGTTACTTAATTTAAGCAAGGCAGATGAAGAAGGGGAGAGGGACAATCTGTTTTTCCAAAAACCTTCAGCCATTATTCTCGGTTTTATACTGGTAGTTATGATTGGTGCTGTTACCTTGAAAACCGTTTCTCAGGGTGTCAAAGGTGAGTATACGCCGGAAACTATAAGTCAGATCGGAAATACACAGCTTGTGGGTAAAATGTTGTTTACTAAATACGTTTTTCCTTTTGAAATTGCTTCAATTTTGTTATTTGCGGCCATTATCGGTGCTATTATATTAGCGAAAAAACGAATTATTGAGGATTAAAAGGTATAATGATTCCATTAACATGGTACTTAATATTGTCCGGCATTCTGTTTTCAATAGGGGCTGTAGGCGTTTTAATCAAAAGGAATGCCATAGTTATTTTTATGTGTATTGAATTAATGCTGAATGCAGTAAATCTTGCGTTTATTACATTTTCTCGTCAACTGAATTCTATGGATGGCCAGATTTTCGTCTTTTTCATAATGACGGTTGCAGCGGCAGAGGCGGCAGTAGGGCTGGCAATAATAATCGCCATTTATAGAAATAAAGCGACTGTCAATGTTGATGATATTAACTTAATGAAGTGGTAAAAGGATAGAATAATGCCGTATTTCTTTGGTTGCTCATATTTGGATTTGATCGGATATGTACTATTGTTTCCGCTTGCCGGGACCGTGATAAACGGACTTCTAGGGAAGAAGCTTAGTAAGCTTGTAGTCGGTATAATTGGATGTACAGCGATAGGATTGGCATTCATTCTTTCATTTTTCGTATTCATTGACTTGCTGCACCTATCTCCTGCAGACAGGGTGTTTGAGAAGGACTATTTTACCTGGATCGGTTCTGGCTCACTAGAGGCGATTGCCGGTTTACAGGTAGACCCGCTTTCCGTAGTGATGATAATGATGGTATCGGGCGTTGGATTCATTATCCATGTTTATTCTGTCGGGTATATGCAGGATGACGATGGATTTTACAGATATTTTACATATCTGAATTTGTTTACCTTCTCAATGCTGCTGCTTGTCCTGGCTAATAATTTCCTTCTCATGTTTATAGGCTGGGAGGGGGTTGGTTTGTGCTCATACTTGTTAATCGGTTACTGGTTTGAAAAGAAATCTGCATCCAGTGCAGGTATGAAGGCATTTATAGTAAACCGCGTTGGTGACTTCGGCTTTATTCTTGGCATTATGCTGATTTTCGTCACCTTTAATACTATAGATTTTACCGAAGTCTTTCATGCAGCGCCTGAACATTTACAAATGGGTGGTTTTATAGCGACAATGATTACTCTTTTATTGTTTGTAGGTGCTATAGGTAAATCTGCACAAATTCCACTTTATACCTGGCTGCCTGATGCTATGGAAGGTCCAACCCCGGTCAGCGCACTCATACATGCTGCGACAATGGTGACTGCCGGAGTGTATATGGTTGTAAGATGTAATGTGCTGTATACTCTAGCACCATTTTCATTGACGGTTGTGGCGGTAATAGGAGGGGTTACAGCGTTATTTGCTGCAACTATAGGTCTTGCCCAGAATGACATTAAGAGGGTTCTTGCATATTCCACAGTCAGCCAGATAGGGTTCATGTTTCTAGCCTGTGGTATAGGGGCATATATAACGGGTATATTCCACCTGCTTACACATTCGTTTTTTAAGGCCTTGTTATTCCTTGGTGCGGGCAGTGTAATTCACGGGTTGGGTGGTGAGCAGGATATGAGAAAAATGGGCGGTCTGAAAAAATATATGCCGACAACATACAAAACGTTTCTTATTGGAACACTTGCAATTGCAGGAATTCCTCCTTTTGCCGGATTTTTCAGTAAGGACGAAATATTGTTAGAAGCATTTAGCAAGGGGAGTTTCCTTATTTGGGGTCTAGGAGCTTTTGCTGCATTGCTTACGGCTTTTTATATGTTTAGACTGCTTTTTATGACGTTTTGTGGAAAATCAAACATGTCTAAACATGCTGAAGCGCATGTCCATGAATCTCCAATGATTATACTTATTCCGTTGCTCGTATTGGCATTTCTTTCTATCGGTGGTGGGTTTATAGGCTTTCCGACTGCGAGCGCAATAAGTAGTTTTCTTTCACCGGTTATAGGTGGCGGGCACCATGGAACGGTTGATGGAGGTTCTTTGCATCATGTGTCAGCCGGTATGATGTTTTCCATGATGGGAATCTCGACAGGTATTGCCATAGCAGGTATTCTTATAGCGTATCTGATGTACATAAAGAACCCTGATTTGCCTGCAAAGATAGCTAAGAAGTTTAAGTTGATTTACACAATAGTATATAACAAATATTATGTTGACGAAATATATGATGCTACTATTGTTAATCCGACTGTAAAGACATCGTTTATTCTCTGGAGAATTGTAGACGTGAGGATTATAGACGGTTTCGTAAATGCAATTGCCAGGATTGTCGAACTGAAAGGTGAGGTATTAAAGCTCTTCCAGACAGGATATGTGCGCAACTATGCATTTTCTATATTACTGGGCGGAGTTATCATAATTGTTTGTTCCCTGATACTTTTATAGACGTTTTTAATTTTAAGGTTTCACATAAATGAATTTACCTATACTTACCATAGCTACGTTTTTACCATTATTCGGGGCAATTTGGCTTCTGTTTGTAAATGGAGAAAAACAGGAGAAAATTAAGCGTATTGCACTTGTTATTGCCATAGGTGATTTTATAATTTCACTGCCTCTGTTCTTCAAATTTAAACTAAACACATCTGAATTTCAGTTTGTTGAAAACATACCATGGATAAAGGAATTTGGTATCAGCTATCATATTGGAATTGACGGCATAAGCCTTTTCCTCTTTCTCCTGACTAGTTTTCTTTCAGTCATTTGTATCCTGGCTTCATGGAACATAACAGACAGAATCAAAGAGTACATGATATCGATGCTTATATTGCAAACAGGTATGTTGGGAGTATTTATATCTCTAGACTTGTTTCTGTTCTATGTGTTCTGGGAGTTAATGCTTATCCCAATGTACTTGATAATTGGTGTATGGGGAGGCCCCAGAAGGATATATGCCACAATAAAGTTCTTTCTATTTACAATGGCGGGAAGCGTATTAATGCTGGTTGGCATCATTGTAATCTTCTTTATGAATCACAAGGCAACGGGTGAATACACATTTGATTTGCTAAAGATATATAACCTGGATATTCCTATGGGAGCTCAATTCTGGCTCTTTTTAGCTTTCTTTTTTGCCTTTGCGATTAAGGTTCCAATGTTCCCCTTTCATACATGGTTGCCGGATGCTCACGTTGAAGCACCAACAGCCGGTAGTGTTATATTGGCTGCTGTATTATTGAAAATGGGTACGTATGGCTTTGTGCGTTTCAGTCTACCTCTGTTCCCATACGCCAGTCATCAATTTGTACCCCTTATTGCATGGTTGGCTATAGCAGGGATAATTTATGGTGCTCTAGTAGCAATGGTACAGGAAGATCTTAAGAAACTGGTTGCATACTCTAGTGTCAGCCACCTGGGTTTTGTTATGCTGGGAATCTTTGTATTTAACATCCAGGGAATGGAAGGCAGTATACTCCAGATGATCAATCACGGCTTAAGCACAGGTGCATTATTCTTGATTGTCGGAATGCTATACGAAAGAAGTCATACAAGGCTAATTGCTGATTATGGAGGCCTGGCGAAGAAAATGCCGATATTTGCAATTTTCTTTCTGATTATTACGCTATCCTCTATTGGATTGCCCGGGTTAAATGGATTTGTTGGTGAATTCTTAGTATTGGTTGGAGTATTCAAGTCTAATGTGACTTATGCGGTACTGGCTACTACTGGTGTAATCCTCTCTGCATGTTACATGCTGTGGATGTTCCAGAGGGTTATGTTTAACAAGATTACAAGGCCTGAGAACAGGAAACTTAAAGACTTAAATTTGAGAGAATGGGCATTATTACTGCCAATCACTATACTTGTCTTCTGGATTGGTATCTATCCAAAACCTTTAATATCCAGAATGGATGTTTCTGTAAATCATCTCCTGACTCAGGTAGATGATAAATATAATATATCACTAAGAAAGGCCAGGCTCGAAAACGATGAGATTGCTGCACGTGCTGAACAAGCTGCACGTGCTGTTGCTGCAGAGGCAGAGGCTGCCGCGCGTGCTGCGGAGGTTGAGGCGGCTGCACGTGCTGCAGAGGCAGAGGCGGCTGCACGTGCTGCAGAGGCAGAGGCTGCTGAACGTGCTGCTGAAGAAGCAAATAGCGCAGATCCTATGATGGAGGAAGATTAATTTATGGAAATAGTAATTCCACCATTTGATTTAAAAAGTATTTCACCAATTATTATTATTACCGTCTTTGCGATAATAATACTTGCGATAGATGTATTTTTCAAAAAGACACTCAGGGATGCTCTAGGCTATTTTGCTATTCTTGTTGTTGCTGTGACAGGCATGGTAGTTGGTACCCAACTGGGCGAAACTGTGTATTCATTCAGTAATATGTATGTGGTAGATAATTTTTCTGTCTTTTTTAATCTCATCTTCCTGGTTAGTACGGGTATCGTAATACTTTTATCAATTCGTTATACAAAGCAAGAAGGTATTAACAATGGTGAATACTATACACTGATACTGTTTGCCACTATGGGCATGATGCTGATGGCAGGTGGGGCTGACTTGCTAATCATTTTCCTAGGACTTGAGATAATGTCCATATCGCTATATGTGCTTGCGGGCTTCAGGCGAGATTGTGTTCGTTCAAATGAAGCGTCTTTGAAATATTTCTTACTTGGAGCATTTGCTACATGCTTCCTGCTTTATGGTATAGCAATGCTTTATGGTGCGACAGGCACTACGAACATAAAGGAAATTGCTTCTTTCCTGGCGAACAACCCTTCATTGTCAAACCCAATGATAGTAACAGCCACATCGTTACTTGTCATAGGTTTTGGGTTTAAGGTGGCATGCGTGCCGTTTCATAAATGGACTCCTGATGTTTATGAAGGGGCTCCGACTGCTATTACTGCCTTTATGTCTGTGGGGCCAAAGGCCGCCGCTTTTGCAGCCTTCGCAAGGGTATTTTTAGTGGCGCTGCCTGATGTAGGACAGAAGTGGTCAATAATATTATGGGTGCTTGCGGCCCTTACAATGACTGTTGGTAATCTTGTGGCCATTGCTCAAACAAATATAAAGAGAATGCTGGCATATTCGAGTATAGCGCATGCGGGTTATGCGCTTATGGCCATTATAGCAGGTGGAGATTTTGGGCCTGCCAGCTTAATCTTCTATATGTTGGCATACACATTTATGAACCTGGGTGCATTTGCAGTGGTAATCATACTTGGAAGAAAGGGTGAAGAGAACGCTAATATAGAAGACTACAGCGGTCTTGGGTACAAACATCCTTTTTTAGCAGTAGCAATGTGCATATTTATGTTCTCACTTGCTGGTATACCGCCATTTGTTGGATTTATAGGGAAATTTTATATATTCAGCGCCGCTATTAAAAATGGGTTTATTATTCTGGCTATCATTGGGGTGATTAATTGCGTAATAGCAGTTTTTTATTACTTAAGAGTTACTGTCGTAATGTACATGAAGAAGCCAGTACGCGAATTTGCACCGCTTTCACTCTCACCATTCATAATTATTGCCCTTATAATAACGGTATGGGGCACAATACATCTGGGCATATTTCCCGGAAAAATTATAGCACTAGTTCAGAATTCCTCACTTTTGTATTAAACATTTCACAGTATTTCCAGGCATATAAACAAGCGTTTCATGGAACAGGTATGTAAACATGTCATACACTATTATACATTTCTTTGAAAACAAGATAGGGTAAAGACGTAAATTCATATCAGGATGTAAGATTAGGCAAGAGTCGTGTACCAAATATTTATCCTTGCTTCTGTAGAAGTTATAGGGTTAAAATGTTACAAGTATCCTTTCTTTGTTGTGTTGCATAGTAATAATGTTCAGATTAATGTCGAATCAATTTTTATTTTATCTCTTTTAAAAAGGAGAGGTGGCAGATGATATTGACAAGGAAATTTCAGGAAAGTACTGTAATCGATTTGGTGTGATCGCAGTAGATAAAGGGTTTGTGACTGCAGATCAACTAAAAGAAGCCTTAACTGAGCAAGCGGATGATAATCTTTCTAATAAGCCACATAGGCGAATAGGGAGAGTATTTTTTGATAAGGGCTGGATGACTGATGAACAAATTGACACTGTTTTGAACGAACTATTCAAACTGAGAAAGGAGGGTAAATAGACTTCATAATAATAATTTTAAATTATTTAATTTAGAAGGAGGGGGAGTATTATGAAACTTTTTAAAGTTATTTTGAGGCCGGAAAAGGAATTTGTACTAAAGGATGTTTTGTCAGGTATAGGGTATCATGGGATTACGTCTAAAGACAGTGCAGGATTAGGAGAAAGCAAAAAAATAATTAAGCAAGTATATCGAGGTAAAGTATATGAGCAAAGAGTTGATGCTGTTAAAAGAAAAGAATTAGAGTTTGTTGTACCGGATGACAAAGTGCAAAAGGTTATAGAAACTATTCGGAAAGTTGCCGTAACAGAGCAGGGAGGAGATGGACGCATATACGTATCTACCCTGGATGAATCAATACATATTCATGCAGGCGATACACATTTAGGTGATTCTAGTGAAGATGAATAATAAAATGTTATTGCTGACATAGACTGACTTAGGGCATCAATTGGCCATGATTGCTTCAAACGAATTTAGTGTCCTTTTCCAGGTTGTGTGGCTGGCGGTAGAAAGATGCGTATTTGCTCTGGAGGATGAAGGGGTGAAAGTTGATTTTATTATCAAAAAACCCTTTGATCTTTCAGTGTTATCAGGGCATATAAATGATTTAGCTAATATCAAGTAGCAGTTGATTTGAAGTGCCGTCGTAAGTAATTCTGGCGTGAGGTGTTTATTCAGTATTTGGTGTAACCAATTTGATTTGCATAAGAATTGAGAGGTACTATTAATACCTGGCCAACAATCAATTCATTCTTGTCTTCAATCTCATCTTTGTTTTCTTCGTAAATAATAGGCCATTTCCTGCCATCATGGTACAGTTCTGATGCTAGATTGTATAATGAATCTCCCCACTTTACCTTATAGACTGCTTTAGTGTAAGATTCTTTGTCCAATAATTTTGCTTCATTCATATTTGCCAGAATGGGTACATCCGGTAAGACTATATCATGGCCGATTCTTAATGACGTATCTTGGATTTCGTCGTTGGCATACTTTATATTCTTCCACATCGTGCCTTTTCCGTAAAACTTTCTTGCAATCTTGAATAGAGTGTCTTTTGGTTGTATCTTATAATGTACAACTTTACTATTGCCAACATCTTTAATATCAATAGAGTAATCTGTTAAGACTAAAACATCTTGAACTTCGCATTCAGGGATATCCTTAACTAATTTCTTTGCAAGTGTGTCTGCGGTATCAATTATAACCTTATCCCTCACATTGATTGAACTTTCGATAATTTTCTCCGGAATAGCAAAGGGAGACATGGGCGGCGTGCCGCTATGGGTCAACTCTTCATGATTTGCCTTCCATATGGTTTTAGAGGCAAATGTGTCAACCAATTCCAACTCTGCACTTATAGCTATACGTGAGTGAACAACATAAAATAATTTATCACATTTTGTGATAGTGCCGTACATTAGTGCGTCAGCTTCCAGGATCCTGCCGAGCTTATAATTTCCCATAGTGTTAATATCATCTGCATGGTATGAAGCCATCTTTAACCTTTGGTCAATATGTTTTATCTTTACCAAATCATATCCTTTCAGGCTCAGGTTACGAAAAACAGCTTCTCGCAATATTTTGGATATTTCCTCATTCTCTGATTGATTTTTAAAAGGCAGAATTGCAATTGTTCTAATTTGCGATTCTTTTGGAACCATGCTGGTTGTTATTTCTGGCTGGGAAAATTCCTGATAGTAGTTACACGAGGAGAGGGCTAAGAACAGGAGTATCAGATTACGTTTAATAATTAATGCTTTGAAACTAACTCGTGGTAAATAACTGTTATTGAACAATGTCTTCATAATTGCCAAGTTAAATCTTACAATCTAGTCAGGGTTATGAGCAAACAATTTCTTATTATAAATCGTTTTTATCAAATTTTCCTTAAAAAACGTTTATAATTACAAGATTATGTGTAGTAAATTGCAAATAATAAGCCAACAAAACCCTACAGGATCTAACGAAGAGTAATATATTTGAAACATAATACACAAATTTAATCAGGTTTTCAGCAACTTAATCAACTCATTGATACTGTCTTTAGCATCACCAAAAATCATCATTGTCTTCTTGTTATAAAAAAGCTCATTATCTACTCCACTGAAGCCGGGACTTAAGCTTCTCTTGCATATTATTACACTCTTTGCCTGGTCTGCATTGAGAATAGGCATGCCAAAAAGCGGACTGTCTTTGTCCGCTCTTGCTGAGGGGTTAACAACATCATTCGCGCCAACGACCAGTGCAACATCTGTATTCTGGAAATCATTGTTAATATCGCCGAGGTCGAAAAGAAGGTCGTAAGATACATTTGCTTCTGCCAATAATACGTTCATATGTCCGGGCATGCGTCCGGCAACTGGATGGATTGCATAGCGTACATTTATACCATTATTAATAAGCGTCTTTACAAGCTCTTGCAAGGCAAATTGTGCCTGAGCGACTGCAAGTCCATAACCCGGGATGATAATAACTGTCTGGGCGTTCTCAAGCATCATTGATGCGTCTTCTTCAGTGTATGCAATAACCTTTTGTTTATCATCTTTCTTGATATCCTTTGAAATTGTCCCCACCGCTCCAAAAATAATATTAGAGACAGAACGATTCATGGCTTTACACATAATACGGGTAAGTATCATTCCTGAAGCACCAACCAGGGCCCCGCAGATGATGAGGATATTATTGGAGAGTACAAAACCGGTGGCAGCAGCTGCCAGACCGGAACAGGAGTTTAGTAATGATATAACTACCGGCATATCAGCACCACCAATTGGAATGACAAGTAAGATACCAAGTATCATGGCTATTGCAAGAATAGCAAGTAAGTATGCATTGTTGGCAGGATTAGTTATAAGCAAAACCCCAGCAATCAGAAATAGCGTAAATATTAGTATATTAAGAAAGCGCTGAGCCTTGAAAACTATAGGAGCTGATTTGATAATTCCCTGTAATTTGCCAAAAGCCACAAGGCTGCCGGTAAGCGTTACCGCACCAACAAAAATGCTGATTATCATTGAAATGATGATATGAGGTTTTAGTCCACCTGTTAAACGATAGTACTCTGCTAATGCTACAAAAGCAGATGCACCGCCTCCGAGGCCATTGAAGAGTGCTACCATTTGGGGCATAGCAGTCATGCTGACCTTCCTGGCGATTATTACTCCAATTGTGCTGCCGATAATCAACCCTGTGATAATAAAAGTGAAATCAACAATTTCATTTTTTATTAGTGTTGCTATGATTGCAATGAGCATTGCAATCATAGCAAACAGATTGCCGCGGCGTGCAGTCTTCGGTGAACTAAGATTCTTTAGGCCAAGGATAAATAATACAGATGAGAGAAGATATGCAAGTACAATTATTGTTTTCATGTTTTAATGAATGGAATGTTTTAGCTTTCCTTTTTCTTCTTTTTAAACATTTCTAACATTCTGTCTGTAACCAGAAACCCTCCTACAACGTTAATTGTAGCGATAATTACAGCTAGTGTGCCAAGTAGTGTAGAAAGGGTTGAGTGGCCTGCGCCTGCGCTGATTAATGCTCCTACCAGTGTTATCCCCGATATTGCGTTAGTGCCGGACATGAGCGGTGTGTGCAGAAGGGGCGGCACTTTCGTGATTGTCTCAAATCCGACAAAAACTGCCAGGACAAAGATATAGAGAGCTATCAGTAATAGATCAATCATGCGTGTTTGTTCCCTTCTTCTGAATAGCTTTTTTCACAATTTCATTCACGACTTCACCCTTGTATGTGACACACGAGTCTTTAGTAATTTTATCTTCAAAGTCAGGAGTACCGCCTTTTGTATTGTATAAATGTCTGAAGAATTGTGCAATGTTTCTGGAATACATTCTACTGGCATCGATCGAGAGTGTTGATGGAAGGTATACAGCACCGCATATAGTAACACCATATTTCTTAATGTTCCTTCCTGCTTCAGTAAGTTCACAATTTCCCCCTTGTTCTGAGGCTAAATCTATGATGACTGAACCCTTTTGCATCTTTTTAACCATTTCTTCTGTTATCAGGATAGGTGCCTTCTTGCCAAAGACTTGTGCTGTCGTTATTACAACATGGTTTTGCGTGAGCCTATTACCTATTATTTTACGTTCTTTTTTCATAAATTCGTCTGTCATTTCCTTTGCGTATCCGGTAACCGTTTCGGCATCTGCAACAAGATCCATCTCTACGAACTGTGCCCCAAGGCTTTCTACCTGTTCTTTAACTGCAGGACGAGTATCAAATGCCTCAACTTTTGCACCCAATCTGCGTGCGGTGGCAATTGCCTGTAAACCGGCAACCCCGGCACCGATTACTAAGACCCTTGCCGGTGGAATAGTACCTGCTGCTGTCATCATAAGAGGAAAGAATTTTCCAAGCTGTTGTGCCGCTATCAGGACGGCACGATAACCTGCTATACTGGCCATCGAACTTAGTGCATCCATGCTTTGCGAGCGTGAAATACGTGGAATAAACTCTATAGCAAAGCTTGTAATATTTCGTTCATTCATCAGTTTTAAGAATTCAGAATCTAGTGCAGAAGAAAGAAAGCCAATGTAGATTAAGCCACTATTCATCATTTCAACTTCATGTCTTTGAGGGGGGCAAATCTTCAAAATAACGTCAACTCCTGAATAGAGAAGTTGTGGATCATTAACGATAGTAGTACCAGCTTGTCCATAATCGGTGTCAGAGAAATTCGATGCCTCTCCGGCGCCTGATTCAATAAGTACATCATGGCCATTCTTTATAAGCTGTGCAGCCGTTTTTGGGACAATAGACACACGCCTTTCTCCCTCAGAAATCTCTTTTGGAATACCTATCTTCATTTACGGTTATTAATTAGATTAATTTGATAAAGTAGTCAAGATTATACCTTGATAGCATAAATAAACAATTGCATTTAAAAAAGACATCTTGTATATTTTTTTGTCGAGATGTTTTGATAATCATTTTATAAACATAAACAGGAGGAGTGTATGTATTTGAAGAAAAACAGATTACTGTTAGGCACAATAATATTTTCTATTGTCATATGTATATCATGTACGGCTTCGGCTACTCCGTCATGGTCAGTCGAAGGAGAATATTTTGAGGGTTGTACGTGTGATCCCGGTTGTCCGTGTTTGTTTGGAAGCGAACCTACTCACAACAATAAGTGTATAATAACGGGTGTGTTTCATATTAAAGCAGGGACGTATGGGCAGTATAAATTAGACGGTCAGACGGTAATCGGTATAACGGACCTGACCGCCGGGCCAGATGAGAATTGGATCGTCTTTTATATTAACGAGAGTGGAGCTTCCGGTGCTCACGGAATTGCGTTGTTAGACATTTTCCAAAATCATGTCTTTGGTTTTGCAAAAGTCCCATCTGATAGAATAACCGTAAGGTATTTGCCTGTTCAGATAGAAACTACTAAGTGGCGAAAGAAGGCAGTGGTGACTGACCACTTGACACTGGATGTGGAATTATTGCGCGGTAAAGGAAACCCTGAAATGCCGACACAGATTGTGAACAAAAACTTTGCAATATGGGCGAAGGAATTCGACCTGGTTCTTAATATGGGAAAAGCTGTCACTCACAGGTTCCATGATGGAAGCCATAAGTGGAATTATGATGGAAGAAGTGGTTTTTCAACAAACTTCCACTTTACAGGTAATTGATATATTAACAAATATATTACTCTGATATGTTTGTGGCAGGTATTTAGAAAGTGTGAAGGATATTGGAGCTGATAAAATGTTTTAGAAATATGCAAATTATTGTCTATGCCGTTTGAAATTGCATAGCAGTAAGGCTGGAGTTTAAGGTGGCGTTGACAAATCTATCTACCATCTCTTTTTCGCGTTCTTCTATCTCCGTAAATGCAGTTGCAATGCCAAATATAGATGTGTCTGGATTCTTCTTAACGCGGGTGACAATACCCTTACACTTAACAGGAACTGTAGATGTGGAGAAACCAATCCTTAAATCGAGGACGGCTCCGATTTCTATGTTGTAGCTGGAATTAAAGAATAAACCTCTGGCACTCAAATCATTTACACCTACCATGTCCCAGTCAGAAGGCGCCAGTGCCTGACCTTTTTGAGGCTTGATTCGAAATCTTATAATAATCGTCTTCTCAACTCTCTGATACTTTCGCCTTTCAGAAATCTCAGACATTGGGATTCTATCTTGTTTTGCCTTAAACCTAATCATAATTACCTCTTTAGCAACAAAATTAGTAATTTATTTCGTGATAAATTTGCAATTGTTATACCAAGACAATGTTAGATAAAGACAGAAGTTGTATAGTACTGATAAGACAGTGCTTATGGATTCCTGGTATGCTGAGATATTTAGTGATGCATACACTCCTCAGCAATTAATGCCCACTTTTACAACAAAAATGACCAGAATATTCTTATTTATTCTGTGGAATATTGTTGAACAGTAACAGGCGCACAATATGTTTTGCCATGGTAGCAAACCATACATTACAGTAATGACTTTCTATTGACAGTCATAATTATTACCGTAATATATTAATCAGAGTATGGCCGTCAGGTTGAATCGGATCACAAGTTTGGCCTCTGCGATAAGGAGTTTTTATAATATGAACTTGGCTTTAATTGCTGTAACAACGGGTGGTATTAAGGTAGCGGAACGTATTAAAGAAAATCTGAACGGAGAGGTAACGGTCTTCTTGCCCCAAAAACTGAAACAATCAAAGCTAACTGCAACTTATTTTTCAAAAAAACTTGTTGATCTAATAGGAGAAATATTTTCGAATTACGATGGCTTAGTATTTATCATGGCCTCGGGTATTGTAGTACGTGTAACAGCACCGTATTTTAAAGATAAGCATACTGATCCAGCAGTTGTTGTGGTTGATGATGTGGGACGATATGTTGTAAGCTTGCTTTCAGGTCATGAGGGAGGAGCAAACAAATTAGCTCATAAAGTTGCAAACATCCTTAAAACGGATGCTGTTATTACTACAGGAACAGAAGCGGAAAAGGACATTATAATTGGCATAGGTTGTAAGCGGGGCATTGGCAGTGCCGATGTTAAAGAGGCAATCCATAATGCTCTTGCCGATGCAGACGTATCTGTTGACAGGGTCAGGCTGGCAGGAACTGTAGATTTGAAGGCTAATGAAGCGGGTCTGTTGCGTGCCCTTGAGGAGTTGGACATTCCATTAAGGGTAGTTTCAAGAGCTGAGATTGAAACTTGTGCAAAAGATTATTCTAAATCAGATTTTGTTATAGATAAGATTGGAGTGGGGGGTGTTTGTGAACCGGCAGCTCTTATTTCAGGAAGGAAGACAAAATTAATATTAAAGAAGCAGAAATATCCGGGAATAACAATAGCAATAGCGCAGGAAAACTTTATGTGGTAGGAATTGGTCCGGGTAATCTGGAGCACTTGAGCGTCAAGGCTGTTGAGGTCTTGAAATGTTCTGACTGTATTATTGGCTATAAGACATACATTAATCTAATAAAAGAATTAGTTAAGGGCAAAGAGGTGATTGCTTCAGGGATGCGTGCGGAGGTCGAGCGTGCCACTCTGGCTATTGAAAAGGCTGAATCCGGAAATGTTGTTTCTGTTATCAGTAGTGGCGATCCTGGTGTGTACGGGATGGCAGGGTTGATCCTGGAAGTTGCGAGAAATGGCAAACACAAGGTTAAAGTTGAAGTCGTCCCCGGTATCCCTTCTGAAAACGCAGCAGCAGCTCTTTTGGGTGCACCTTTAATGCATGACCATGTTACCATAAGCCTGAGTGACCTTCTTACTCCATGGGATGTAATTGAGAAAAGGATTGAACTTGCTGCAGAGGGAGATTTCGTAGTTGTCCTTTATAATCCGAAAAGCTCTGAGAGGAAATGGCAGATTGAAAAGACGATTAAGATACTGTTGAGCAAAAAACCATCAGGTACTCCAGTTGGTATAGTCAAAAGTGCCATGCGTGAGGGAGAATCATTAGTAATTACGACTCTTGGAGAAGTGTTGGAGCATCCGATAGATATGACGACGATACTGATAGTAGGGAATTCCACAACATTTGTTTACGATGATTATATGATAACAAAAAGGGGCTATAAAGTTTGATATTGGTGATGTCAGGGACTGAAGAAGGTAGGGAAATAGTTGAAAGGCTGAATGACAGAGGTGAAGGCGTAGTTACTACAGTAGCGACTGAATACGGACACGAAATTTATGAGAAAATTGGTTTAGGCCATCTGTGCCTTCAGGGAAGACTTGACATAACGGGCTTGTCTGAACTTATACGGAATAAGAATATTAAAACCCTCATCGATGCAACTCACCCCTATGCAGCTCAGGCGTCTCTTAATGCAATAAAGGTGAGTGAAGACTGTGGTATTAAGTATATCAGGTTTCAAAGGCCTTCCACCGTCTCAGACTCAGCATGTGCGGATGAGGTGACTACAGAAGAACATGAGTCAGTACATTTTGTTAAGAATATAGATGAGGCCGTAGAGTGGTGCCGTAAATCAGACAGGAAGAATATATTATTAACGACTGGCTTCTCCACTGTCGAGAAGTTCGTGAATCTAAAGGATGAAAAAAATATTTATGTCAGAATGCTGCCTATGCCAGCACATATCGAACAATGTGTTGAGATGGGTATTAAATCGTCAAATATACTAGCCCTTCAAGGGCCTTTTTCACTGGAACTTAATAAGGCCGTCTTCAAACAGTATCATATAGATGTTATGGTTACAAAGGATAGCGGTAAGACCGGTGGTGTCCCGGAGAAAATTCAGGCTGCAATGGAGATGGGAATAGACACTGTGGTAATTCAAAGGGAAGAGATAGATTATCCTGTGATATGTTCATCAATAGATGAAGTCTTTTGCATGTTGGGAGCGAACTAGACACGAATGGCTATTGACTAATGACAAATGATATAGAAATGATGTATAATCTGGTTCATGAGGGAGAAATAGTTTCGGCAGTAGAAAAAAAGATTGGAACGTTAAAGTAGAGTAATGGTTTTATTGGATTAAAAACTTTGTAAAAAAATCATTATTTTACTATGATATAACGCTTTGTATTACATAAACAGCAAAATACTTATTAAATGAGAGGAGATGTTAATGAAAGGTATAGTGAAGGTCAAAATGGTTTTGGCTGTTTTCTCTATGATATATATTTTCTTTGCAGGTGTTGATGCTTTCAAATGGAAAACAGCTTATGCTCAACATACCGATGTCTTCAATCTTTATCAAGACAAGGTTCCCGGTAAAGAGGAGCGTATGAAAAATGTAAAACCTGATGCACCTGAGGCGGAATGGGTTAAAGTAGAAGATAACTACAAATATGAAGTTTCAGTTGAAAAGAGCAAATACGAAGCAAAAGGTCTTACAATGGCAGATATAGAATTATGGGAGATTACCGATAAATCACCGTTTGAGTGGCATCAGGTTGATTACTACCTTGAAGGTGAGATAAGGGAGACACATACAAGAACCTTTGGTAAGCAAAAATGTGACCGTGTACGAAAGGGCACGCTGTTCTGGCTTAAGGACGGCAAGAAGTGTGTTTATTGGACAAAATGGACAACCTGGGACTGCAGGCCTGACAGTGAGAGGGATACTGAAACATATATATATCCAGATGATAAGCCCTGAAACTTATTTATAAAAAAATTAAATATATAATTTCCTATTGACTTACATATTAAAAATGATATATTCTAATCTGTAATGATTATTGATTAGGAATTGCTATATTTTGCAGAAAGGAGAACTAGTATGAGTGTATTAGTTACTAAAAAAGCTCCTGATTTTACGGCTGCGGCTGTGTTGCCGGATGGTACTATCAAGGAAGACTTTAAGCTGTCTGATATGAAGGGAAGATATGTAGTGCTTTTCTTCTATCCGCTGGATTTTACATTTGTGTGTCCTACAGAGTTGATTGCTCACGATAAGCGAATAGAAGAATTTAAGCAACGGGACGTGGAAGTTGTCTGTGTTTCTATCGATTCACAGTTTAGCCATTTTGCATGGCGAAACACGCCTGTAGAAAAGGGTGGTATTGGAGCAATTCAATATCCTATGGTAGCAGATGTTAAGCACGAAATCGCGCGAACTTATGGGATTGAATTTGCAGATGCAGGAGTTGCATTGCGTGCATCATTTTTGATCGATAAGGACGGTATTGTTCAACATCAGGTAGTCAACAATCTTCCTCTCGGTCGCAATGTAGATGAAATGATTCGTATTGTTGACGCCTTACAGTTTCACGAACAGCATGGTGAAGTATGTCCTGCGGGCTGGCAGAAAGGTGAGGACGGTATGACACCAACAGCAGATGGTGTAGCAGGCTACCTCTCTTCACATTCAGAAGAACTTTAATTGTTATACTAATGGTTAATAAGAGAATCCCTTAAATTAAAATGTGATTATTATTTTGGAGGTAAACAATGGCAGAACTAATAAATGAGAACGTTCTTGGTGTTACAAAGGGCAGTGAAGTAGAGGATGCAGTTAAAGCAAACTTTCAGGGCGAAACCGCTGAGGTTGGTCTTTACCTTGCGATGTGCCGACAGGCACAGAGGGAAGGGCTCCCGGAGATAGCAGAAGCGCTGAAATCTATAGCCATGGATGAGGCCTGGCATGCAGCTCGTTTTGCCGAACTAAACGGATTAATAAGCGAATCGACGAAAGAAAACCTGGAGAAAATGCTGGCTGGTGAACAGGGAGCTAACAAGGGTAAAAAGGCAGCTGCCACAAAGGCTAAAGAAATTGGAATAGATGAGGCACACGATTTATTTGATGAATCATCAAGAGATGAAGGCCGCCATGCAAGGACTCTTGAAGGTCTACTGAAAAGATATTTCTAAGCAGTAAATAACACAAATACACACTTTGAAAAGGACAGGAATTTCTTCTTGCAAGAAAGCCCTGTCC
>Ga0208132_1000239_pt1 | contig 26484 bp, 25 predicted proteins | sample ETNtaG_16_FD_185785 | JGI IMG/M metagenome (GOLD analysis project Ga0208132, IMG submission 185785) | Marine microbial and viral communities from oxygen minimum zone, Eastern Pacific Ocean - ETNP201406SV199 (SPAdes) (version 2) | ecosystem: Environmental > Aquatic > Marine > Oceanic ... | reverse complement strand
ATATGAACTGGCGCAGGAAAAACAAGATGCTGGCTCCACAAACCAAGCTATCGAACATTTAGAAACTATAATGGCGGCTTATCCGGGGTCAAAATATTCAATACAAGCTCGATTGGATATCGCTTATTACTTGTTTAAACGTAAAGAATATACTCGAGCACTACTGGAGTTAAATTCATTTATTGATCTCTACCCTACTCATCCTACTACTCCTTATGCTTATTATTTAAGGGGGGCTATCGCTGAAGATCAATCAAGCTCAATGTTAGACGAAATTGTAACTGATAGCGCTCAAAGGGATGTTCAGAGTGTTCGTGATGCCTATAGTTACTATAAGCTGTTGATTGATACATTCCCTGCCTCTAAATATTCTGAAGAAGCGAAAAATAAGTTAATTAAACTAAAAAATATTCTAGCAAGGCATGAACTATATGTAGCTATATATTACACAAAATATAACTCCTTTATAGCGGCAATAAATCGCTGTAAATATTTAATCGAACACTATCCTAATACACCTTCTATTCCAGATGCTCTTCATCTCATGGCTCGTAACTATGATGAGATTATGGCTTCAAAACTTGCCCAAGATGCGAGAGCTATTTTGGCAGCTAGTTACCCCAGCTATAGCCCTAGATACAGCCTAGATTAATTCTATTTGTAGATTAAATATGAATTCAATTGAGCGAATTCTTGCCCTTAAAGTTTCATTGGTGATGGCAACAAGAATGCTGGGTTTGTTTATGCTATTTCCAGTAATCAGTGTATACGCCAATGAGTATCAAAACACTACCCCGTTTTTAATAGGATTGGCGATAGGTATTTATGGTCTTACGCAGGCTTTTTTCCAAATACCTTTTGGCTATCTATCTGACAGGTTTGGTAGAAAACCGTTGCTTTATATGGGTCTGAGCTTGTTTTTCCTGGGAAGTGTTTTAGCTGCAAATTCAACAAATGTTTTCTATGTTATTCTAGGTAGGGCTCTTCAGGGTAGTGGAGCGATTTCGGCTGTCCTGATGGCGCTTTTGGCAGACTCAATTTCTGAGGAGAATCGCTCAAAAGCGAATGCATTTGTTGGTTTTCAAATTGGTCTGGCCTTTATGCTTTCACTGCTTATTGGTCCGTCCATTGCTTCAATCGCAGGTCTTTCTGGAATTTTTTGGATTATAGCCCTTCTTTCTGTCGTCTCCATGACTATAGTTGCTAGTTTGCCACACGCAAAACCGATAAATTATTATCGATTATCGATTGATGAATTTAGGAAGGTTTTGAATCCAAGATTATTACGGCTAGATTTTAGCGCGTTCATTTTACATTTAACACTAGCCAGTGGTTTTATTGTCTTGCCATTGCTGCTTGTTGAGAACAATATTATTAATATAGCTGACAACTGGAAACTATACTTGCCTGCTATGATGATGTCATTTGTAGGCATGGTTCCATTAATAATACTTGCAGAAAAATTGCAAAAAACAAAACTCATTTTGCTCCTATCCATTGCTTTATTGATAATCAGCCAATTGCTATTTTATAAATTAAGACTCAACTTCAGCATATTTCTCATGGCATTAACGTTATTCTTTATTGCATTTAATACTATTGAGGCAATACTCCCTTCTCTTTTATCTAGAACCGCGAACGCCTCAAAGAGAGGTTTAGCGATGGGGGTTTTTTCAACTTCACAATTTTTAGGCACCTTTTTCGGAGGTGCGATTGGAGGTTTGATTTATGACATTTTTAGCCTAAATAGTGTATTCTTATTTACCATATTTATGGCAATTATTTGGTGGCTTGTTATCTTGACTTTGCCACAAAACAACAACCAAACGGAGAAATAGTTATGGCAGGCATTAATAAAGTGATATTAGTTGGCAACCTAGGCGCAAAGCCTGAAGTTAAATACGCCTCAAATGGTAATGCAATTGCCAATCTCTCTGTCGCAACAAGTGAATCTTGGACGGATAAAAACTCCGGTGAAAGGCAGGATAGAACAGAATGGCACCGCGTAAGCCTGTTTGGCAAGTTAGCTGAAATTGCAGGACAATATTTAGATAAAGGCTCCAAGGTTTATGTCGAAGGAAAGTTACAAACTCGTAAATGGCAGGACCAAAACGGTCAAGACCGTTACACCACTGAAGTTGTGGTAAGCGGTTTCAATGGAACTTTACAAATGCTTGATAGGCGAGACGATGCAGGTTCTAAACCACCAAGCGCCCCTTCTAGTGCAAAAACTGATTCAACGCCAAGCCAGCCTGAGCCTAGCATTACTCCTGTCGCTCAAGAAGAGTTCGAAGACGATATACCTTTCTAATCTTTCGAGTTTAACTGTAACGCCTAGTTATCTTTTTTTTCCGACTCCAAGACAACAAATGCAATAGCGTTCTTGGTCTCATCCGAGATGCTGAGGTGGGCTTGTGCAATATTTTTTTCGACTAAGTATTGCCTCAATTTTTCACTGGGGATGAAGTATGGTTTACCGTTTTCGTTACTTCTAACGGTCAGATCTTGGAAACTAACTACCCTGCCAATTCCAGTGCCAAGAGCTTTTGCAAAGGCTTCTTTGGCTGCAAAACGTTTTGCGCAATACGCCGCATTATCTGCTTTATTAGCAAATAGAGCTCTTTCGTGTTCTGTCAACACCCTTTTGATGAAGCCGTCACGATTTTTATTGAGGATATGAGAAATTCGATCAATATCAACTATATCAGTTCCAATGCCGTAAATCATATTCCTCTAGCCTCCAGCATTAATGCTTTCATTTCACTAACCGCATTTGCTAAACCGATAAAAACAGACCTAGCCACAATAGAGTGTCCAATATTCAGCTCTACAATTTCATTAATTTCTGCAATCAATCTAGTGTTTTGGATAGTTAATCCGTGTCCTGCATTTACTTGTAAACCCTGTTCATGTGCATAAATGCAAGCTTTTTTGATTTGAGCATATCTACCATCTTGTTCTTCAATAGTTGTAGAATCCGCATAATGCCCCGTGTGTATTTCAATAACAGGTGCGCCGCAACTCAATGCGGCATCGATTTGTCTTTTGTCCGCATCAATAAATAGAGATGTTCTAACATTTTCTTCATTTAATTGCAGGCAAACCTCTGTCATGCGAGGTATTTGTGAAGCCACATCTAAACCACCTTCAGTGGTAAGCTCCTCTCTTTTTTCTGGAACCAGGCAGCAGTCTTGCGGCTTAATTTGTCCAGCAATTCTCAACATCTCGTCAGTTGCAGCCATTTCCAGATTCATTTTTGTTTTGAGGGAGCTACGAATTTCCTCAACATCACTATCTTGAATATGCCTTCTATCTTCACGTAGATGGAGTGTGATACTGTCAGCTCCGCTATTTTCACAAATCAGAGCTGCCTCTAATGGACTTGGATAGATTGTGCCTCTAGCCTCTCTTAGTGTAGCAATATGATCAATATTAACGCCTAAATAAATACTCATAATCAATAATTAATTTGCAATAAACAGCTCTCTACTTTTGAGTGGCTTTTCTCCCAAAAGGGTTTGTAACCTTCCACGATTAAATTTTTTCAAAACAGCTAATTGATCAGGATTTGGTTTAGAGTCAAATTGACTATCTAACTGAAGTAGCGTTTTGCCTGATATTTTACCATTTTCGCTTACAACTAAACCTTCGCAGTCATCAAATCGATAGCTAAGATTAGGCTCAATTCTATTACCTAGGGAGTCTGACTTAAATTCCAAGCCGTAACCAAGCTCTTCAAGCAAAAGGTTTTCAAACAATCTCAAAGAAAATTCTTTTTCAGCTTTGGCCTGAACGTTAATGTTATTAATAAAGTTATAATATTCGTCAAACAGTTTTTGGTGAGCTTCGTTATCTGGCAATAGCCGAGATAACAGTTCATTGACGTAGAGACCTAGGACTAGATCATTGCCTATAAGGCGTCGAGGCTTATCGTTGATCTCCCAATGCGTCAGGGACTTGAGATCTCCCTTCCCTCTGTAGGAAATATTGAGGCATTGGAACATCTGAAATGAGGTTTTGTTTTTTCTCGCACCACGAGCAACCAATCTTGTTTTTCCGTAATCTCGAATTACAAAGTCTAACAATAATGAACTACCTTGAAATGTTCTTCGGTGAATTAAAAAGGCAGGCGTTAATTCAATATTAGTCATAACCCAAAGAAGCCAGAGTTCTTTTGTCATCAGACCAACCTTGTTTAACCTTAACCCATAATTCCAAAAAAACCTTTTTTTCTAAAAAACCTTCGATGCTTAGCCGCGACTCTTCGCCTATTTTTTTGAGCATTTGGCCTTTGTGTCCAATGACTATGCTTTTCTGTGAAGACTTGTCGACAAAAATTCTGGCAGCAATCCGATACATTCTCCCATCCAAATCAAACTTTTCAATCTCAACAGTTAATTCATACGGTATCTCGTTGGAGAGGTTTCTCATTAACTTTTCGCGAATAAATTCAGCTACTATAAAGCGCTCTGAACGGTCAGTTATGTAATCTTTTTCGTAGAGTGCATTTTGCTTGGGCAAGTATTTGAGTATCAATTTTTTTAAAGCCTTTGTATGTGAAAGTTTAAATGCTGATAGCGGGAACACTTCGTTTGCTTGAATTTTCTCTCTTATTTTTTCTAGATAAGGCAAAACAAGGTCATTGCTATTTAGTTTGTCAATTTTGTTGACACAAAGGATAACAGGAATATCGGTTTTATTGACATGTTCTAGAACTCTCTCATCTTCCTTTGTCCATTTACCAACCTCGACGAGCCATAGGATTATGTCTACCTCAGAAAAACTTGAACTCGCGGCTCTATTCATATATGAATTAATGGCTTTTTTGTCTCCAACATGGATGCCTGGCGTGTCAACATAAATCATTTGATATTTTTGTTGAGTGTCTATAGCATTGATTCGGTGCCTGGTTGTTTGAGGTCGATGTGAAGTGATAGATATTTTTTGACCCACCAGTTCATTGATAAGAGTTGATTTGCCAACATTAGGCCGACCAACTACAGCTATAAAACCAGACTGAAAGCTCATAGCTTTAATACCATTACTAGAAGAGCTTCGGCGCAAGCTTGTTCCGCTCTTTTTATGCTTTTTGCGCTCTTTTCCACTTGGATGTTTTCATTATTTAGTGAACAACGCACAGAGAAAATAGCATCATGGTCTTTTCCGCTAGTTTTAATTAAGTCGTATTGGGGCAGGTCAGAGCCCCTTTTTTGCAAAATTTCCTGTAGTTGAGTTTTGAAATCCTTGAGTGACGTCTCAGGATTGGCCTCATCTAGCAATTCTTTATAAAGATTTAATATAACTCTATTAACGGTTGAATAGTCTGAATCAAGAAGTATGGCGCCTAAAACAGCTTCAAAAGCATCTGCCAGTATTGATTCTCTGCGGAAGCCGCCGCTTTTGAGTTCTCCCTGTCCTAGTATAAGTTCTTCCGATAGTTGGATTGCTTTTGCTAGCTTTGCAAGCGTCTGCCCTCTCACTAGATGAGAACGGAGGTGAGATAACTGACCCTCATCGATCAAAGGGAAGCGCTGATATAGCTCGCGAGAAATAATTAAGCCTAAAACACTGTCTCCCAAAAATTCCAGTCTTTCGTTGTTTTGCTTGCCGACACTCCTGTGCGTTAAAGATTGCTTAAGTAAGTCGATATTATTGAACTTGTAGTCAATGTTTTTTTGTAATTTTTCCATAAAAAATTAAATCAATTTAGACCGCAATAGGGGCAGGAATCGGCGCATCATGAATATAATTAGAGAATTCGAAGTCATCAAAGGCATAGTCAAAGATACTGCCAGCTTTTCTTTTAATCACTAGCTCTGGTAAGGTTTTAGGGGTTCGGCTTAATTGCTCATCGACTTGGCTAAAGTGGTTAGAGTAAATATGGCAATCCCCACCACTCCAGACAAAATCACCAACATCAAGACTGCATTGCTGTGCCACCATATGTGTAAGTAGCGCGTAAGAGGCGATATTAAATGGTACCCCAAGAAAAATATCTGCACTACGCTGATACAGTTGACAAGACAAGCGATTGTTTACAACATAGAACTGAAAAAGTGCATGGCAAGGCTGCAAGGCCATATTTGAGAGCTCTCCCACATTCCAGCTCGAAACAATAATTCTTCTAGAGTCGGGCGAATTAATGATTAACCTAATTGCTTCAGAAATTTGATCAATATCTTTACCGTCTGCACCCTTCCAGCGACGCCACTGAGCTCCATACACTGGCCCTAATTCGCCGTTTTCATCGGCCCACTCGTTCCAGATATTGACATTTTTGTCATTAAGATACCGAATATTAGTATCGCCCTTGAGAAACCATAGCAATTCATGGACAACTGAAGGTAAGTGTATGCGTTTAGTTGTAACCAATGGAAAGCCGTCATTCAGATTAAAGCGCATCTGGTGCCCGAAATGACTCAATGTACCGGTAGAGGTTCTGTCAGTTTTAACGGCTCCATTTTCTCTGACAAGTTGCAAAAAGTCTAAATACTGTTTCATAATTGTTTTCCTGTAAGTTGTGCTTTATAAAATATAAATATGCCAATAATAATCATTGGTAAGCTCAATAATTGACCCATAGTTAGCCATTCAAAGGCTAAATATCCTAGCTGAGTATCCGGCATTCTAATAAATTCAATTATAAATCTAAAGAGCCCATAAAGTATCAAGAATAAAGATGATGGAGTCATCAATGGTCGAGATTTATTGGTAAACAGCCATAAAATCGCAAAAAGCAATATACCCTCCAAAATCGCCTCAAAAAGTTGTGTTGGATAGCGATATGCCCACTCACCAAGATAATCAGGGGAATACACCCCCCAATAGCTACTAGTAGTCTTACCCCATAGCTCGCCATTGATATAGTTCCCAATCCTGCCAAAAAATAGGCCTAGAGGCACCAATGGCGCTATGAAGTCTGTTGTTTGAAAAAATGTTTTGCCGGTTTTGCGATTCAATAACATCATTGAAAGTAATACCCCAATGAAGCCGCCATGAAAAGACATGCCGCCATTTTGAAAACTTAGAAATATTAAAGGGTTATCTAAAAAACTAGGCAAACTATAGAATATTAGATAGCCAAAACGTCCACCTATTACAGCACCTAAAGCGCCATAAAAAATAAGATCATCAACCTCCTTATTAGTAAATAAGTGGTTTTTTTTAATTCTTAGTTTCGCTAATAAATAGGCCGAGATAAATGCCAATAGATACATTACACCATACCAATAGATTTTTACAAAACCTAAATCAAAGATGACAGGGTCAATGCTAATGTAATTCATAATTTATGTATGAGAAATTATAAGGTAGAACTAGCTATTCAATAAGCCAAAGTAAATGAAAAAAAGAATTAATATCAGTAATAAAGAAACACTTATTGAGAGTGATATTTAGTAATTATTTATTCAATTAAATCTGATTAATTCAATATCTTTTTTTTGATATAAAGGGTGTCCAGGCTGGCCATATTTATTTATCTTTAAACACATAAGATTCGGAATTAATTTTACAACCTGTTTGTCTCTATCGAAAAGAGATCCTTCATTGCCCCAGGCAACAACAGTCAAATCAACCTTTTTTGAAAGTTCTATAAGATGTTGATCATTATCATCGCCGACTGGATTTTTTACATTTTTCAGTTCAGCAGGTTTTGTCGCTCTGTAAGCAAATAGATTAGCCACTAGAAGTCTGCCATATCCCCAGTTTTGAGCGTAGTCAATGCATCTACGTATGGTTGGATCGTCAATCTTTTCATCAGCAGTTGACGGGTTTAAACCAATAAATAAAACAGTTTTCTTTTTATCATTCCAGGCACGGGAAAGTGCATACCTGTATTTCCTACACTTTGAAAAGGTTGCCTCTTTTTTAATTAAAAGGCCCATTCATAAGCATGTAATGCAACAGCGCCACCTGTATGAATAAATAAGATTTTGTCTGAGTCTTTAAAATGCTTATTTTGTATTAAGTCAATTAAACCAGCAAAAGCTTTTCCAGAATAAACAGGATCTAGAAGGATAGCCTCTTTTGTTGCCAATAGATTGACAGCATCAGTCATGCCCTTAGTTGGAACACCATAGCCACCACCCACATAGTCATCAAACACTTCAACATATTCACGTTTTGGTTCATCGCATTGAATATATTTACAACCATCTTGAGCCAGTTTAAAAACTTTTTCTTCTTGGTCATACTTGTTGTCTTTAACACTGATGCCAATAATCTTTATATTGCTTTTGTAATATGATTTTCCTGCAACAATGCCTGAATGAGTTCCACCACTGCCACTTGCTAGGACTATGTGAGTATATAAGTTGTCTTTATCGTGTTCAATAATCTCTCTCAAACATTCAACATATCCAAGTTGTCCAATACTATTACTGCCACCAACAGGAATATAGTAGGGATTTGCGCCTTTATTTTTTCTTTCGTTCATTATCTCTTCAGCATACTCCTTCACATCTCTGTCTATAGGGCAGATTACTATTTCAGCGCCAAAAAGCTTTTCTAGGAAAACATTGCCTGATGTCATATAAGCATTTGGAGCCTCCGTTAATCTTTGTTCTAAAACAATAAGACATTTCAAACCAAGTTTTGCGCATGCAGCTGCAGTCTGTCGAGTATGATTCGATTGAACAGCGCCAACTGTTACAACTAAATCTGCCTGATTATTAATAGCATCCGGCATTAAAAATTCGAGTTTTCTTGTTTTGTTTCCACCTGTTGCTAGACCAGTACAATCATCCCTTTTGATATATATATCGGGACCTTTTAAATAAACGGAAATATTATTTAAATACTCTATTGGGGTAGGGAAATGCCCTAAATTAATTCTATTAAATTTATCATTCATATTAATTCAACTTATATATATTAAAAAGATCTTTACAGTCTTTTTTTACCTTGTATTACTCTATCTAGTATTAGTGCGCAGAATAAGATAGCGATACCAGCCAATATGCCCTGTCCAACATTTGCGTATTGCAATGCCTCCAAAACATCTTGACCTAAACCTTTAGCGCCAATTAAGGAAGCAACAACAACCATAGCTAAACTCAACATAACAGTTTGATTAACACCTGCAAGGATAGTAGGCATTGCAAGAGGTAGATCAACTTTTGTCAAGAGATACCATTTAGAGGCTCCATAGGCTATGGCTGCCTCTCTAATACTTTCTGGAACACCTCTTAAGCCTAATACAGTAAGCCTAACTACAGGAGTTCCACCAAAAATCATTGTAATAATTACTGCAGAAACCTTTCCGGTTCCAAAAAAAGCGATAACAGGAATCATAAATACAAATGCAGGCATAGTTTGCATAAAGTCCATGATTGGTCTAATGAATGAATAGAACTTTGGTCTGGTAGCACAATAAATTCCCAGAGGTATTCCAATAGAGATGCTAAGAATTGCTGCAGTTCCTAATAAAGCCAAAGTTGTCATTGCTTTAACCCAAAATCCTAAAAACCCCATATATGCCAAAAATGAGAGAGAATAGAGCGCTGCTCTTGGTCCTGCAGAGAGTCCAGTCATCAAGACAATAGCACTTATGACCACAATCCATGGTGTTTTAACAAATAGCATCTCCAGTGAATCTAGTACGGTTCTTATTCCATATGTAATAGAACTAAAAAGAGCATCACCCTTAATAACTGCATAATCAAAGGCCCCTTCTACACCATCTATTGAGGCAAGCCTTATATCTGGATGAGTGGGAAAGACGTCAAACAGCTTCACTAAATCTGGAAAACTATAGTGAATTGTCGAAAAGACAATAATTATCAGCGCAAAACTTATACTCAACAGGTAATTTATTAATTCCATTCCTGGACTGATAAGCTTATTTGAAAGCCATTCAGAAAATCTCTTTTCTAAAATTGAATTGGCAAATACTCCTTGTAGCACTCTTATAAGAATAAATATAAAAATTCCAGCAATGGCAATTGAAACTCCAGAAGCTTCTATACGTTGAGCCTCTTGTAAGTAACCAGCAATTGAATCTTCCAGTGACTTGATCGTTCTTCTGAACATGTCAACTTTGTCTGAATTACTTTCTATTGCAGCTTGGAGCTGTTTCTGTCGAAAATCAATCGTTGACTGAATTTGATCAATTTTTTTATAAGCCTCTATACTAATATCTCCAAAGAAGCCCCTAACAATTTGAACAATAGCAAAAGTTTCAATAATTAAAAATGCCAGTGACCAGTTCCATATATTTCTAATTCCAAACCATGTTGAGCCAAATAAAAAGGCTGCTAAATTAAATGAAAAAATAAACTTTGAGGCATTGTTGATTCGCTCAAATTCATGAATATAGTAGTCAGGATTAGTTTTTACAAAATCTTTAATTCGATTTGTATTTAGATAGTTATTTTCACTCATCTTGACCCTCAACAATAGAAACCAGTAGATCTTTATGAGATATCACACCAACATCATGACTAGCTGAATTTGTTATAACAATAGGCTTATCACTTGCGACAGAATTTTCAATTAAACTACTTAAAACATCATTTTCATTCATTCTTACCGCATCTTTTGGAATATCGCCATAACTCTTAGTATATTCATCTATTGGCTTCATAATTGATCTTGCTTTTACAACTTCGAGTCTTGAAATCCCTTTCACAAAGTCTGCCACATAAACATCCTCTGGCTTCATGACTATTTCTTCAGGGGTCCCTACTTGAATAACTTTGCCATCCCTCATAATTGCAATACGATGGCCAACTTTAACTGCCTCATCTAGGTCATGAGTGATAAAGACTGTTGTTTTTTTTAATTTTTTTGATAGCTTAATAAACTCTATTTGAAGCTGCCTTCTGATTAATGGATCTAGGGCACTAAAAGGTTCATCCATTAATAATATCTCAGGATCAGCCGCCAAAGCTCTTGCCAATCCTACACGCTGTTGCATACCACCGGAGAGCTCATGTGCATATTTATTACCCCACCCTGTAAGTTCAACTGTATTTAAAATTTCATTCGCCTGTGCGTATCTTTTATTTTTATTAATACCTCTAATCTCTAATGGCATAGCAATGTTATCAATTACAGATCGATGGGGCATTAAGGCAAAATTTTGAAACACCATACCAATCTTTTTATTTCTAAATTCTTGAAGTTGATTTTTTTCTAATGCCATTACATCTTGCCCATCAATTAAGATCTTCCCAAGTGTCGGCTCAAGCAACCTATTAATATGTCTTACAAGGGTTGATTTACCGCTTCCAGAAAGTCCCATGACGCAGAATATTTCCCCTGGATTAACATCAAATGAAACATCGGAGACGCCAATTACCGAGTTGTACTTCTCTAAAGCATCTTGCTTAGAAATATTCTTTTTAGTTATTGCTTCTATGGCTTCTGCAGATGTATTTCCAAATATCTTTGAAATATTTTGAATTTCAATGAAGCTTCCAGAGTTTTGAGACGACATAATATTTATTTTTAAAGAAAAAACCGGCGCCTAAAACGCCGGTTTTAAGACGAACTAGTTAAATTATAAACCTAACCAGCCATCAACAGTACCTTCGTTTTTAGACATCCAATCTCTAGCAACTTCTGCAGGATCTCTCTTATTAACAGACACTTCATAAGCTAGCCATGAAACATCATCAGATGTAAGCTGGAAGTTATTGAAAAACTCAACAATTGCTGGTGACTTAGCTTCTAACGAAGTACCCCAACCAATTTGAATATTCTTCAATGCATCCTTTGAAGCTACATATGATTTTGTATACCAATCTGCATCAGTTTTTGGTTGAATCATTATGTATTTCTCTGGGTCATGAGTAGGCTCAGTCAACATAACAACATCAGCCATTCCCCAAATAGCGTGTGGCTTATAGCAATAGAATGCATAACCTTCGCCTTTCTTAATTGAGTCTAATACTCGAGCATTTTTTACAGCTTCAGCAGCTCTAATTGGCTCAATTCCAGCATCAAGTAGTTGGTAATCTCTTACCTTGACCTCATTTACATTTGCAGACGCCCATCCATCAGCACCAATCCAAAACTCGCCTTTACCGTTGCCATCACTATCCATGGCTGCAACAACTTCAGGTCTACCAAGATCAAAAATTGAAGTTATATTCATCTCTTTTGCAAAATCTTGAGAGACACAGTAACCTTGGTTCCCTTCGTAACTTAGAGAACTTAACCTAAGTGTTCCCTTAGGAACTAGGTCATTAGTGTAGGCCTGTTGGTTAGGTAACCAGATATCAGGGTGAACTTCAATTTCACCTTTACTTCTATCAATAGCTCCATATATAGCTGTATTGTTTCCAGGAACAAGCTCCACTTCGCCACCCATTTTGTCAGTAATAACTGCAGACAGCAAGTTAGCAATTGCAGTTGCTCCTGTCCAACCTGGATCACCGATATTAACTTTTTCTGCATAGCTAGACATTGACATAGTCAATGCAATTAATCCTGCTATGAAAGTCTTACTTAATATTTTCATTTTTTCTACTCCTTATAGTTATTTTTTGTACAATTGTTTCATTTAAATAAAATAAAGTACAAATGTAGTATATCATCAATGTTACTACTTATCTAAAGAATAAAACAAAAATAAATTGAATGCATAAAATATATATTTAAGTATGTAACTATTTCAAAAAAAAATAATTAGAGTGAGCTGTAGAAAAGCAAAGTTAATGTGAGGAATTAAGAAAATGACATCAAGTAATTTGAGTACTGAGCAGATAAAAGAGCGTTTAACTTTAGATTTTAATACTTATCCTAAAGAAGTGCAAAAAGCTGCCAAATATTTAATTAGTAATACATTTGAAATTCCACTATATTCTATTCGTAAGATTTCAAAAAAGGCACTAATCAGCCCATCAACTTTGGTGCGCTTGGTTAAACTACTTGGTTTTCAACGCTATGATGAGTTTAAGAATATTTACATTGAAGACGCTAAAAAGTCTGTCTCCCACTTCACTCTAAAAGCTCAAAGGATTCAGCAACAAAAAACCGATAAATCTTTTCAGTCTTTTGAAAAATTTGCGTTGCAAACTATGGATTGTGTTCTTAATGACGAAGTGTACGACAAAATAGATCCATTACTAGACCACATCCTAAGCTCGAAAAATATCTATATTTTGGGAATGAGAGGTAGTTTCTCTCTTGCCTTCTACTTACATTATTTGCTTCACATGATGTTGCCTAATGTGAATTTGATTCGTGATCAAGAAGGTATGCTATTAAGCGAAATTAATCGTATGGATAACAACGATTTAGTGTTTGTATTTGGAATTTCTCCATTATCTCAGTCAAGTAAATTTGCAATTAATCAAATTGTTAAAAGACAACCAAAAATACTTGTTTTAACGAATGAAATTATCGCAAATATCGTACCAGATGCGACTCAATTGATTTCACTTGGCAACCACTCACAAACATTATTACCAAGCTTTATACCCTTTGTTGCTTTTTCTGAAATGCTAGTTTCCAAGTTGATCTCCAAAGGCGAGAAGAGAATTCTGGACTATATCAAACGCACTGAAACTGAACTCTCTGATGTTGGTATGTTTGTCAAACCGGTTTAGTCTGCTGACACAATCTCAATTCTGATAAAAGTTGAGGTTAGATATTTAATCTTACTATTAAAGTAGAAAATCCTTAATTAACTTATTAAATAATAATGGTTCTTCCATGTGCGAATTATGGGCGCAGTTTTCAATTATCTTAATTCGAGAATCTGCTATTCCATTTCTTAAAATTTCTTGCTGAGCCCAATCATAGGAACGATCCTTAGTTGACCAAATAATAAGTGTTGGGCATTTAATATGTTTTAGCTTTGCTTTACCATCCCAACCCTCCCAAGCATCAAGGCTAGCAAGTGCAGCTTGTGTTGTAGCTTTTTTCCCCTCTTCAAGGCACAGTTTATATCCTTCACCCTCTAAATAATCAACAAACCATGTTTTTGCTATTTTTCTTCTAACTTGTTCTAAACCAAGTGACTTAATGCTTGCTCTAGACTCTTCAATAGTTTCAAATCTATTTGGTAAAACTCCAATAGAGCCAGTACCAAAACAAATTAACTTATTTATGCGTCCTGGGTATAGAGCGGTCATTTCTTGAACTACCATGCCGCCCATCGAATGACCAAGCAAATTAAACTTTTCTATTCCTAAATAATTTAATAGATCAAATACTTGATTTGCATTTTCTATTATTGTTGATGGAGAGATTAAATGTGAACTCTCTCCATATCCTGCTAAAGATGGCATTATTAAATCATAATAATTCATTAATTCTTCTTGAAATTTCCACATGGATTGTCCTCCTAGGTATCCATGAATTAAGACCAGTGGGTACCCAACTCCTATTCTTTTATAAGATAAACGATTCATTTACACTCCTCATGAGGTATGACTAAATAAATTGGCGCGTCCGAGGTGATTTGAACACCCGACATTCGGCTTCGGAGGCCGACACTCTATCCAGCTGAGCTACGGACGCAATTCTTTAAATATTCAAGATAAAAAATAAGTTCATCTTTTCTTTACAAATATAAATCAAAAAAATAGTAAAATCATAACGAAATTTCCACTTTAATTTCATTATATTGGCTTATTGAGCAATTATTTAATTTATTATGACAATATTAACATCACTCTATAAAAATACCCTTTTATTACTGTTAATTCTTTTTGCAGTGACTCCAGCAATTTCCATTGCAGATGATTCAAATTTAGACTTAGATTCTCCAAGCTATGTCGATGAATTTTTATTTATTTACTCTCAAATCCAGCAATATTATGTTGATGAAATAGATGATGAGACAATGTTCAAAAATGCCATCAAAGGGCTTGTTGAAGGTCTTGATCCTCATTCAAGTTATCTAGACCCAAAAGACCAGGCTGATTTAAGTGAAAGCACAATAGGTAAATTTGGTGGCTTAGGAATCGTGATAACACAGAAAGATGATCTAATCCAAATTATTTCGCCAATAGACGATACACCGGCCTATCGTGCTGGACTTCAATCAGGAGACATCATTTTAAAGATTGGCGACAAAAGTGTTCGTGAAATGGATCTCGAAGAAGGCGTTAATTTGATGAGAGGAGAGCCAGGTACAACAATTGAGCTGACCATTGGCAGGGCTGAAAAAGTTCCCTTTAAAGTTGAAATCACTCGTGAAATTATAACTATTGTGTCTGTTAGAGGCTTTTTGCTTGATGATGGTATAGCCTATATCCGTATTTCAGATTTTCAGTCTCCTAGCGCTAAACTGTTAAAGGATACTGTGTCTGATTTGATAGATGAAAATGATGGCCCTTTGGATTCAATAATTCTTGACTTAAGGAACAATCCAGGTGGCTTATTGATGTCTGCAATTGATATCGCGAATCTATTTATTGACAACGATGGCTTAGTTGTCTATACCGAAGGGAGAGTTCGAAGCAATAACTCTTCATTCCCTACGAAGCCAGGAGATATTTTGAATGGCGCACCGATAGTAGTGTTGATGAACAAGGGCTCTGCCTCGGCTTCGGAAATTGTTGCAGGCGCGCTACAAGACCACAAACGGGCAGTAATTATGGGTGAAACCTCTTTTGGTAAAGGCTCAGTCCAATCCATCGTTGACTTATCTGATGGCTATGGCTTGAAACTCACTACAGCGCGCTACTTTACCCCTTCTGGAAGATCAATACAGGCTACTGGAATTAAACCAGATATATTCCTGGAAAATATCACGCTAAACCAGGAAGAGGAATCGTTAAACCTGTCAAGACAAGAAAAAGATTTAAAAAATCATTTAACTCCTGACGATCCGAGCGAACTGTCTGAAGAAGAAATTCTTGATATACAAGATGAAATTAAGGAAGATCAAAACAAAGATATTGTTGAGTATCTGAAAAATGATTACTATGTTCACGAGGCCACTAACCTGCTAAAAGCGTTAAGAATTGTAGGTGATAGGTAGTGAAGTTATAGCGCTCGCTAATCAAACCCCCCTATTCTACTAAACTGCATGGTATTGTGATTCCAGTCCCAATGCATCCATATTCCGACCGCTTTCCCTAGAATGTATTCCTCTGGCACATAACCCCAGACCCTTGAGTCGCTACTATGCGCTCTATTATCGCCCATCACAAAGTAATGCCCTTCAGGGACAGTGGTTTTAGTGAATTCGGGAGAATAACCCATAGGGTGGAGTAAAATGTCGTGGTTGGCTAGATCAATTAACTCTCTGACATGGCGATAGCCAGTCATTCCCTTGCCTGAGTCAACGCCCCTGTAGCCGCCAATTTTGCTTTGACCGATAACTTTACCGTTTACAGTTAATCGATCTTTGCTATAAGAAACTATATCGCCCGGGAGTGCGATCACGCGCTTAATAAAGTCAGTGCCAGAGTAGCCATCCTGCCTACCATAATTGGGGTACCTGAAGACAATAACGTCCCCCCTTTCAGGTTTAGAGTATTCAATGATTTTGGTATTTACAATTGGCAACCTTAATCCATAGTCAAATTTGTTGACCAAAATAAAATCGCCAGTTAAAAGTGTTGGCATCATTGAATTTGAAGGAACCCTAAAGGGCTCAAAAATAAAACCTCTGAACACCAAAACCAGCAACAATACAGGAAATAACTCTATCGACCATTGCACAGCTTTTGGTCGATGCGAATGTGATTCAGATCTTGAAAATTTCAAAAAAATTAAAAAATTAAAGAACTTAGATATGCCCGATCTTTTTTCTAAGGATAGTTCAGATGTGGTTTGCGTAGTTGATTTGCCGGAGAAAAAAAATAGATCAATCAAAACAATTGCAATTGCCAATGCCATAGCAACAAACAACCAAGTTAAGACGTCCCAAGCAAAAAATGCTTCCGCATTTTCAATAGTCATATTCTTCTCTCTTGAACAAAATGGTTACATTATATCCATTAAGTCAAAACCGATTAAATGGTTTACTTAATGAAGTTCATTAATATTGATCCCAATTCTGTTAGCTAGCTCAACAAAATTTGGAAAAGAAGTTTTAACGTTATCAACACCCTCAATTTTGATATCAAAATTACATGCAACGGATGCAACAGCAAAGGACATTGAAATACGATGGTCGTGATGCGATTTTATCGAAGTGTTTGGTTTGGTAAATTGCCCGCCCTGTATGCGAATTCCGTCATCCAAAACTTCTGTCTTAATGCCTAGAACTGCTAACCCATCAGCCATAACCTGAATTCTATCTGACTCTTTCACTCTCAATTCTTTTGCACCGGTGAGTAGAGTTTCTCCGTCAGCGCAACTTGCTGCAATAAAAAGAACTGGAAACTCGTCAATCGCCAAAGGCACAAGCTCATTGGGAATTCTAATTCCTTTCAAATCAGCAGAGCGAATTTGGATATCGGCAATCATTTCGCCTGCCATCTCTGATTCATTGCTTAGAGTTATGTTAGCCCCCATAAGCTGAAGTATTTCGATAATTCCAGTTCTAGTTGGATTAATGTTGACAGCTTTAAGTGTTAAATCAGCATCCCTTGCAATACTAGCAGCCACCATAAAAAAAGCTGCCGAAGAAATATCACTGGGAATATCGATGTCACAAGCCTTCAACTCGCCACCACCATCAAGCGTAATGCAATTATCAGAACAATTCACTTGATAGCCAAAACCTCTCAACATTCTTTCAGTATGGTCTCTGGTAGTTACATTCTCAACTATGCAGGTTTCTCCCTCTGCATACAAGCCTGACAATAAAAGGCAAGATTTTATTTGTGCAGAGGCGACCGGTAATTCATAAGTAATAGGTCTTAATGGTTGATTGCCAGAAATAGTGAGCGGTGGTTTAGAATTATGACCTTCAATTTTTGCACCCATTTGACGCAAAGGCTCGATAATTCGATCCATTGGTCTTTTTGATAAAGACTCATCACCACAGAGTTCAGAGTCAAAACTTTGGGCACTGAGCAAACCTGCCATCAAGCGCATAGAGGTACCAGAATTCCCTAAATCAATAGGCTTTCCAGGGGCTCTTAAACCATGCATTCCTACGCCATTAATTGTAACGTTTGAACCCAAGCGTTCAATATCAACACCCATTTGTTGAAATGACTTCAAGGTGGCTAAACTGTCGTTACCCTCTAGAAAGCCACTCACCTTGGTGACCCCATTCGCAATAGACCCCAACATAATTGCCCGATGAGAAATAGACTTGTCCCCAGGTATAGCGATGACACCGCTTAATGAATTGCATGGAGATACTAGAAAGCTACTCATCAATAAACCTTAATCTATCCATGAATCACGTGTAGCCTTGGCATTGTGGAATATAGACTCTAATTGCTCCATATCGTCATTATCAATAGCCTCAGAAAGTACATTTAAAGTTTTTTGATACCCCTTTATATGGGCAATAATTTCATCTTTATTATTGAGACAAATATCTCGCCACATAACAGCGTCGCCAGAGGCGATTCTAGAGAAATCTCTAAAACCGCCGGCAGCATAGATCGAAGCCTTGGGATTTTGACCAATCAGGTAACTCATCAGCGAAAAAGCCAACATATGTGGGAGGTGTGAAGTCATTCCGAGTAATTCGTCATGCGATTCAGGAGTCATAAAGTCAACCTCAGAACCTACTCTTTCCCACATATTTTGTACTCGACTTATACTCTCATCGTCATTGCTTCCTATAGGTGTAATGATAACTTTTTTATTAACAAATAATTCATCGTCGCACGCCTCGAAACCACTTTTTTCTTTTCCAGCGATTGGATGAGCGGGAATAAAATTACTCGGCAGGCTGCCAAAAACTTTTTCCGCAACATCAATAACGCTTCTCTTAGTGCTCCCGACATCGGTTATAAGGGTGTCATTATTAAGATAAGGCTTAATGCTTCTAAGTATTTCCTCAAAGCTCCCAACAGGGGTTGCGATAATGACAATGTCGGAGTCGATTATTGCCGCTTTAGGTTCGGTAAAGTATTCATCGATAATGTTAAGTTCTTTTGCTTTTTCAAGCCTAGCAGCATCCCTGCCATAACCACAGATTAATTTTGCTTGGCCTGTGTTTTTAAGGGCCTTTGCTAAAGATGAGCCGATTAAACCGACACCTATAATGCATATTTTTTCCATCATAATATTTTTTTCAAAGCTTGTATTAAGTAAACATTCTCTTCTACTGTGCCAACTGAGATTCTGAGGAAATTTGGCATCTCGATGGGCCTTACAATTACACCTTCCTTCAAAAGCTTTTCGTAGGTCTGTAGCGCATTATCAAACTCGACAGCTATAAAATTTGCTGAAGACTTAATATAGTTTAAATTTAAACTTTTAAAGCCCTCTTCTAGTTGTTTTAAGCCTTCTGCATTGGAACGAACAGATTCTTGCAAATAGTCAATGTCACTTAAGGCAGCAATGGCTCCAATTTGGGCGCTTCGGTTTACATTGAATGGCTCTCTAACTCGGTTAATGTAGTCAGCAATATTTGGCCTACTTACAGAATATCCGACCCTTAGACCCGCCAATCCATAAGCCTTCGAAAAGGTACGCGTTATTATAAGGTTATCAAAAACATTTAACCAGCCAATGGCTTGGTCTTTGATATCTAAGTATTCGTAGTAAGCTTGGTCAAGAACAACAGGTATGTGAGTTGGAACTTTAGACAAAAAATTATATACTTCACTTTCAGTTAACAGTGTGCCTGTAGGGTTGTTGGGGTTAGCGATGAAGATAAGTTTCGTCTCACTCCCAATCATTTCTAACATTGCATCCAAATTATGGCCAAAGTTCTGAGCTTGCGCAATCTTTGCCGTAGCGCCTAGAGCTTGAGTTACTAATGGGTAAACTACAAAAGCGTATTGAGAAAAAACTACCTCATCCGTTGGTTTGCATACAAAAACTCTTGCTATTAACTCCAATAACTCGTTAGAGCCATTTCCAAGCGAAATTGTGTCAATTTCAATACCAAGGTGCTTGCTTAGTGCTACTTTCAAATCATAGCCGTTGCCGTCTGGATAACGATGAATTTCCTCTAGTGAACAGTTTATTGCTTGTTTAACGTTTGAGCTAGCGCCCAAAGGATTTTCATTTGAAGCCAGTTTAATTACATGCTTCAATCCTAGTTCGCGCTTAAGTTCCTCTATTGGCTTTCCTCCTTGGTATGGATTTAAACCAAGAATTGATTCGCAGACGTTCATAAAATTGCGACTGGGTATGATCCAAGGATGTTTAATTTTGAAACACGCTCTTCAATCTCTGAAAGAGCCTTTATAACTTTCTCGTCTTCTTGGTGACCCTCAATATCGACAAAAAATAGGTATTCCCATTTGACGCCAGGAATGGGATGCCTTGCAAGTTGCAGCATGTTTATGTTTTGTTTTTTGAATGGCTCTAACAACTCAAACAAGGCGCCAGATTCATGCCTTGTGACCACAAGCAGCGAAGTTTTATCTTCATCACCAGCTGGCACACTATCTTTGCCGATTACAATAAAACGGGTTACATTTCCAGCCTTGTCTTCAATGTTTTTTGCCACACGTTGCAAGCCATACAGGCTAAGTGCAGTTTCAGAGGCAATAGCAGCGGCATTAGGTTCGTCTTTTATCATGCGTGCGGCGAGTGCGTTTGAAGCCACTGAATGTAACTCGGTTCGTGGATGATGATTTGATAGCCAGCGTCTACATTGATCTAGTGCTTGCTGGTGAGCGTAAATTATTTTTATATCTTGTGACTGATCCTGCATCATCAGCTGGTGTGATACGGCGATTTCAACTTCTCCACAAATATTCAAGTCATGACTATAAAGCATATCGAGCGTCGCCCCTATTACGCCATTGGATGAATTTTCAATTGGAACAACGCCATAATGAGCATTATCAGTCTCAACTTGGTGAAAAATTTCATCAATACTGCCACAATCAAGAGTCGACACGCCATGTCCGAAGTGTTTAAGTGCAGCTTCTTGTGTGAATGTTCCTTCTGGGCCGAGGAATGCAATTTTCAGTGGTTGCTCAAGCGCCAGACAGGCTGACATTATTTCTCTAAAGATTAATGCAATATCTTTATCTTTAAGTAAGCTTTTGTTTCTCTTAATCACACGGTTAAGGACCTGGGCCTCCCTTTCAGGACGATAAAATGCACTCTGCGTGTTCGCCTCTTTTTTTACTTTGGCAACCTCTTTTGCTAGTTCTGCGCGCGAAGCAATGAGCAACTGAATTTTTTGGTCCAGATTGTCAATCTCCGTTCTTAGGTTTTCGAGTTTTTTATCTTTCATTCTAATTGTGAATTTTATTAGATTTAGTGAGTTAGATGGCAATCATTAAGCATAGTAATACTACTAGCCAGAATTTCTTTCAAAATCGCGCATAAAGGATACTAAAGCCTCAACCCCTTCGATGCTCATTGCATTATATATGCTTGCCCTTATACCACCAACCCATCGATGACCCTTAAGAGCCAAAAGATTTTCATTCGATGCGTCTTTAATAAACAACTTGTCCAGTTCAGGGTTAGGAGTAAAAAAAGGCACGTTCATTCTGGAGCGAAACCGGGCGGCCACATTATTTGAGTAAAAATCACTTGAATCGATTGCATTATAGAGTAGCTTCGATTTCTTTTCATTTTGCCGATGAATGGCATCAACCCCGCCAAGCTCTTTTAACCATTCGAATACAAGTGCAGCTGTGTACCATGCAAAAGTACAAGGAGTGTTATACATAGAGTCATTATTTGCTTGAGTAGAGTAATCAAACAAAACTGGTTGCTGCTCGACAACTTTTCCCAATAAATCATCCCTTACAATGACAACGGTTAGACCTGAAATGCCAATATTTTTTTGGGCCCCAGCATAGATTAAACCATACTTAGAAACATCAATTGGTGAAGACAAAATTGACGATGACATGTCGGCAACAACTGGCATATCAACTTCAGGGATAAAATCAAACTCAAGCCCTGCGATAGTCTCGTTTGGCGTGTAATGAAGATAGGCGCCATCAGGATTAATTTTCCAAGACGAAAAATCTTCAATGTCGGTAAATCCATTACTTGTACTATCCGTGCAAACGTTAACATTGCAGTATCTAGATCCCTCAAGGATCGCTTTCTCAGACCAGTGACCGGTGTTAACGTAGTTAGCAATTTCCTTACCTCTCAGAAGATTTATTGGGACCATTGAGAATTGCTGCTGGGCGCCACCCTGCAAAAACAATACTTTGTAATTATTTGGGATATTCATTAAGTCTCTTAAATCCTGTTCGGATTTTTTTGCCAGCGCCATGAAATCTTCACCTCTATGAGAGATCTCCATAACAGATGCTCTAGCATCCCTAAATTCCGGTAATTCGTTTATTAATCGCTCAAGGACAGCTCTCGGCAAAGCCGCAGGACCAGCGCTGAAGTTAAAAACTTCACTCATCAAATGTTCCTTATTTTGACAAATCGTACCATTTTACCTAAGACTTTAAAAATAGACCGAGTATTGTTTTTCTGCGATTTAGCGGTGTTAATTAATCCTTTTATATTTTCATTAATAAAAGATTGCAATTGATCTTATTTATGAATATAATTCGCACAGTTTGATTTCATGGAAGTCGGTAAGAATCCGACACTGCCCTCGCAACGGTGTTTCTTGAATAGATAAGTCCGATACATTTCAAACTTTATTAACAGCTACGATGGGTGGTGTCATAGAGTGTATCTCTTTACGATATTTTTTCTGATGCCTTTTTTTTAAATTAATAGAGGTAATCATGATTATCAAAAATATCCTTGCAACTATTTTGGTTTTAACTATTCAAATTCCTAACACTGCAAACGCCTTGATAGGGCCAATAAAAATATCTTTAAACACTGAATACAGAACTTCAGCACCAATCATTGGGCCAGTTGCTACCACAATAAAACTCAGTAAATCAGACATCAAAAGGACTGGCAAAAGAACTTTTACAGGGCTTTTAGAAAGTATTCATGCAGTTTCCTTTGAAGGTGGCCAGGGAAATCTAACCGCTCTGCGTATTCGTGGTAACGAATCCAGCCATACCTTGCTACTACTGGACGGTAACAAGGTAACAATTACCGGAGGCCAGCCAAACCTAGATGTAATACCGCTAGATCAAATAGAGAGAATCGAGATTACTAAAGGTCCTTTTTCTTCACTTTATGGACCTGGCGCAATTGGAGGCATTATTCACGTGTTTACAGACAAAGATGTCAACTCAATCAGCAGAAATAGAATTGACATTTCTTATGGATCAAATGATACAAATAAAATCAATCTGAATTCTTACTTTAAAAGTGACACTGGCTATATGGATATTGCCCTAACTGATTTTCATACAGATGGGATTGATGCAACTGGAGACGGCGACCTAGATCCTATTGACAGAACTACGGTTGGAATAAACATCGGCACTGAAGTTTCTGATAAAACTTCTGTTAATCTTAACATCATGAACACCAAGGCTATTATTGAATATGATGACACATGGGGCACTCCAAAGCCAGACAATAATCTCAGACAATTCAATGTTGGAGTTAGCCATAAATTTAGTGATAGATTTGCAACAAAGTTTGATTATATGAATCAAAATACTCAGCGCAGAGGCGATAAGTACAAGCTTAATACTGTTTCACTAATTAACGAGCTTGACTTTGATTACAGTAAATTATCGGTTGGGCTTTCAAACAGCATTGATAAAGACATAGCGAATTCAAAAAATATAAAACATAGCGACCTATTTTCTCAGTGGCAGGGTTTGATTATTGATAACGAATTATCAATTGGCGCCAGGATAGTTGATCATGACAAGTTCAGCACCCATTACACTTATAATTTCAATTGGGCTAAAGATCTTAGTAGTTCACTAAGAGTCAATGGATCTTATGGGAGTGCGACAAATTTGCCTGATCACTACAAAAACAATTTAAATATAACTCAGGGCCAAACAGACCTTAAGCCCGAGCGCTCAAAGAACTTTGAACTGGGCTTAATAAAAGAGTACGGTTGGGGCACAACTGGGGTGAAGCTGTATAAAAGTAAAGTGAGTGACGCATTTACGTATCTAGATCCGGATAGCAACTGGCTCACAGACAATGCTTATTATAGAAATGACGGCACTGTTGACATTAAGGGAGCTGAATTGACTCTTGACACAGAATTGTTAGGCTGGCAGCTTGATGTCAATATTGATTTCAATCAAGCCATCAACAAGTCGACCAACTTACAGAAAGGCAGAAGACCAAACCGCTCTATTGGAGTTAATTTGTCAAAAACAAGTGGCAAGTGGAAGCGAAGTGTTAATTGGAGCGCTAAATCATGGGTTTGGGACAAGGATAACCATTCAAACGGCAAGCTTGGCGGCTACGGCTTACTAAGCTTAAGTACAAGTTATGACTTCAATGAAGATTTGAGTGTTTTTCTTAATATAAATAATGCATTAGATAAAGACTATGAAATGGCTCAGGGCTATAACACTCTTGGTCGTAATATAAATTTAGGAATTTCCCACACCTTTTAAGGGTTTATTAACAATAAAATAATTGATAATGTTGTATGGAATTGAGTAAAGCTTGAGATATGGATAATTCTTACAAAAAACGTATGCAACGAAAAAAGGAATATATTGATTCTCGTATCGATGCCGCCAATATTGACAAGGGGATTATTGTTTTGCTGACTGGCAACGGCAAGGGCAAGTCTTCATCAGCAATGGGTATGATTTGTCGGTCATTAGCATATGACATGAAGGTTGGCGTTGTTCGATTTCTAAAAGGAGAACAGGCTTCTGGCGAAGATATTTTTTTGAAGAACCAAAAAGGGATTAGCATTTTTCTTATGAAAGCTGGCTTTACTTGGGACACCCAAAACAAACAGCTTGATATGGAAAAAGCGCTCGAAGCATGGGTCGAGGCAAAGAATTTTCTAAACGACCCTGAAATAGGTCTTGTGGTATTGGACGAGATCACCTACATGGTTAGCTACAACTATATTGACGAAAAATCTATCATAAAAGCCCTTTCTGGACGACCAAAGAATCAACACGTGGTTATCACTGGCAGAGCTGCGAGTAAGAATTTAATCGAAATTGCTGATACGGTTAGCGAAGTAAATAATATTAAGCACGCATTTAGTGAGAATATAAGAGCCCAGCAAGGGATCGATTTATAAATAAATAATTTATTTGCTTTCTAGCAAATATTTTATGGCTTGATATAGATACTCTACCGCAACGATTTTTAGGCCGTTTGGCGACTTTTTCGGAGCATTTGCTTTAGGGATTATTGCAACACTAAAGCCTTGTTTTTGAGCCTCAGATAGACGTTCGGAGGCGTTGTATACAGGACGAACCTCGCCGGTTAAGCCGACCTCTCCAAAGGCAATCCATTTGCTAGGAATAACTTTATCTCTAAGACTAGAAGCGATGGCAAGCATAACCACTAGATCAGATGCGGTTTCGTTGACCCTGATTCCTCCAACAACATTAACAAAAACATCCTGATCGAAGGTTGCAACTCCTCCATGCTTATGAAGTATTGCAAGTTGCAGAGAGAGACGATTCTGGTCTAACCCGACGCTAACTCTTTTTGCAGGACCGTTAGATTGATCTACGAGCGCCTGAATCTCTATTAGTAATGGCCTAGTCGCTTCACGGGTGACCATAACCATGGATCCTGGGGATGGGTTATTTTGGTTGGAAAGGAAAATTGCAGAAGGATTGCTGATCTGTTGGAGACCCTTTTTACTCATCGCAAATACACTAATTTCATTCACCGCACCGAAGCGATTTTTCACTGCTCTGATAACTCTATAGCGACCACCAGAATCTCCCTCAAAATACAAGACAGCATCAACCATATGCTCTAAAATGCGCGGCCCAGCAATTGCACCTCCCTTAGTTACATGGCCAATCATGAGCAAAATTGTGCTAGTTTGCTTAGCGTATTGAGTAAGCTGAGCGGCGCAATCCCTAACTTGGGCGACTGAACCTGGAGCTGAATTTGACTGATCTGTTACCATAGTCTGAATGGAGTCTATTACGATAATCTTTGGCTGCACATCCTGGGTAATCTTGAGTATTTTTTCTAGGTAGGTTTCGCTTACGAATAGTATGTCTTCCTTAATTCCAAGACGAACCGCCCTGCCGCTTATCTGTTCAGATGACTCCTCTCCACTAACATAAAGCGTAGTATGTGATTGATTGGCAAAGGCTAGAGCTTGCAAGATAAGTGTTGATTTACCAATGCCAGGGTCTCCACCTATGAGGACTACAGAGCCATCAACCAGGCCTCCTCCCAAAGTTCTGTCAAGCTCACTTAAACCAGTACTGTATCTCGATTTAGCTTGCGACTCTACTTCAGAAAGGTTCTGGACTTTTGATGGCGGAAGGTCTTTAAGGACAGAAGATTTTGAGCTGCTATACTGAGAAAGAACTACCTCTTCTAATGTATTCCACTCCCTGCAATATAAACATTGACCACCCCATTGATAATGCGATGCGCCGCACTCTCTGCATACAAACTCTA
>Ga0208132_1000235_pt1 | contig 26697 bp, 25 predicted proteins | sample ETNtaG_16_FD_185785 | JGI IMG/M metagenome (GOLD analysis project Ga0208132, IMG submission 185785) | Marine microbial and viral communities from oxygen minimum zone, Eastern Pacific Ocean - ETNP201406SV199 (SPAdes) (version 2) | ecosystem: Environmental > Aquatic > Marine > Oceanic ... | reverse complement strand
CAAATGGGTGTTTTTTATTTTCTCAGGTTGTTCCGCCAGAGGATTCAATTTCTCAAGAGTATGACTGGTTAGTTGGCCGTAATATTCATTATCCGACTCAAGGTGAGATTAGCCAATTGTTTTCTGATTATTCAAATGTTGAATCAAGTCAATTCATTCTTAAAAATCAAAGTATAATGAATTGGTTAAATAATACATGTCGCGATGAGTCGGAAAAACAAGAAGCGATTGAACGACACAAAAACACATCTAAATCTTATAAATCATTAGCAAACTTTACCGAGAGAGATAATGATATTATGGTTGATATTAAACATTTTATGATAATTGGAGAAAAATGAGTCGCTATTCAGAAATAAGTCAATTTCGCAAGTCATTTGATTTCATAACCAATAGGATTCATTATCCTATTGCAACTTATTATTGCGCTTTAATTAGTTTTACAAAAATTACGCCCAATCAAATTACCTTATTGGCGATAATATCTGAACTGAGCGCTATCTATTTCATATTAACCAGTTTTGAATCCAACATGATTATAATTGTTATATTATTACAGCTCGGATGGATTTTTGACTTGATGGATGGCATGATGGCCCGCTTTAAAAAAATTATGGCGTAGGCAGATGGGAAATTGGAAATTGATGTGGAAACATAGTTCTTATATTCAATTGATTGTTCAAATCTTTTTGTTGTCATTAAAGTTCGGAAATTTAGCCGAATTTCGACGAATTAGAAATTTTAAATAAAATAAATAATTAACCTTATGGAGTTGAAACATGGGAATTAATCAGTATCAAAGATGGATCAGGCACAAGACAAATAATAGGAATTTTATAAATGGACTTCGTTTTACAACAACTTGGAGGTGTAATTCACGCTGCACCACTTGTTCAATTTGGAAAATGGACGACTCAAATGATTTAACAGTTTCTGAAATCGATAAATTTAGTAAATCTAAATATTTTTCAAAAACATCTTATATTACATTGAGTGGAGGTGAGCCTACACTTCGGAATGATTTACCAGAATTAGTTACAGTATTACATAAGAATATTCCTAGCGCTGGATTAAATCTCACAACTAATGGAATTAATCCAGAACGAACGGAAAGAATGTTCAGAGAAATAAGAAAAAATAATCCTGATTTAAGAATTGATCTAGTGGGGTTAAGCCTGAATGGTCCCAAAGATATTCATGACAAGACCCGTGGAATTCCTAAAAATTATGAGAAAGTGCTTGAAACTTATGATAGAATAAAAAATCTTGTACCGGTGGCTTTCAGCTTTACTTTTTGTAAGGATAATGTTGATTATTTTGATTGGGTTCAAGATTTTGCAGAAAAAAAAGGCACCTATGCCTATATTTGCTGGACTGTAATGAACCAAAGGTTTCAGGTCAGTGATGAAGATCTTTTATTCTGGAAACCAGGAATGGAAAAAGTATTGTTAAGACATGTGGATAGAGTGTATAAAAATAAGGGATTTTTATACAACCTGGCTTTTCTACCAGCTTATATATCAAGCTCTTATCTGTATGATTCCATTGTAAACCAAAGACTTATGCCCTGTCAGGCCGGGAGTCAGATCGTACACGTAGCTCCAGAAGGGGATATTTACCCCTGCAATTTTAAATTAACACCGGATCGTATTTTGGGAAATATACGTGAAGATAATTTTGATAATATTTGGGAGAATATTTCCTCAGAAATTTTAAGCGAAATCGATTCAAAAACATGTATGTATCCGAATGGATTATGCGGTGATTCTGATATTCTTCCAAGCATTAAAGGAAATCCGCCTGAGTTGATAAAGTGGTACCTAGCTAAGTATTTTAAACGCGAAGAATTAATTCAGGTAAAAGATAGATGAAACGAAAAACCTACAGTCGATATCGACAAATTCTAGATTTTATAGTGAAAATAAGAGTTCCATTTCTATCCAGTTTTATCGTTAAAAAAATTTATGATCAACATTTTTTTGAGGATGCTAATCAATTAAAGATTAAGACAGCAGAACAAGTTGCAAGCGTTGTTAATACATTCTTTGATTTCAGGACGGTTTTTGATATTGGATGTGGGATGGGTCTTTATATAAATGAATTATTTAAAACTGGAAAAGTGGTCATGGGGTGTGATTATAGCGCCGACGCAATTAAAATGTCATGCAAGGATTTTTTAATTTTTCAAGCTGATATTTCAAAGCCAATTATATTAAATCAAAGATTTGATTTAGTAATGTGCTTTGAAGTTGCAGAACATATTCACCAAATTTATTCAAAACAGCTTGTTTCAAACTGTACTGAATATAGCGATAGAGTAATTTTTACGGCGGCTCCAATAGGTCAAGGTGGAGTGGGTCATATTAACGAACAACCATATGAGTTTTGGATTAATCTTTTTGAACAGCGAAGTTTCGCATATAATCAAACTTTATCTGAAGACATTAGAAAAAAATTAAGAGATAATAACGTTGTCGATTGGCTTTCAAACAATTTTATGTGTTTTGAAAGAATATCAAATAATTAATTGATAGTTATATGAACCCGATTGTATCTGTAATCCTTTCTGTTAATTCGAATGAGAAATTATTAGATCAAACATTTTCAAGTATCCTCTCTCAATCATTAAAAAATTTAGAATTTATAGTAATAATTGATGGTAGTGATCCATCAGTAGAAATTATAGCAAGAAAATATATAGACCCTCGCTTAATAGTTGTCAATCGACCTTGGGAAGGTTTAACAAAATCTCTTAATTATGGGATAGAAATCTCCAGGGGGAAATATATTGCACGTTCAGATGCAGGTGATTACTCTTTTCCTAATAGACTATCAAAACAAGTCTTCTTCTTAGAAAATAATAAAAGTGTAGGACTGCTTGGAACTTGTTATCTTGAGGAAACTATTAAGGGTGATAATGCAACTGAAGTTATTTTCCCAACTCAATCGAGTGTATTAAAAGATACATTAATATATCAAAATCAGTTTTGTCATGGTACCGTTATGTTTAAAAAACAATGTATAAAAGATGTTGGGAAATATCGTGATGAATTTGTGAAAGCTCAAGACTATGATTTATGGCTTAGAATCTCAGATAAATATGAGATTTCTAATTTGCCGGATATTTTATATAAACGTCGGATAGAGAGAAAGAGCATTTCTATTTCTAATAAGCATGAACAAGAAATGTATGCAGAAATTGCTATAGAATGCGCCCTTTCTAGAGCAAGAGGAGAAATGGAACCCTTATATAAGCTTAATAATATTATACAAAATAAACAAAAAAACACATTTATATCAGAAAGGAAAGCTAATTCGCAATATTATTTCAATCAAGGAAGGCGATTGTATAAAGAAAGAAAATTTAATCAATCCAGATATTTGTTTCTAAAATCACTTTATTCTTGGCCATTATTATTACATAGATGGATTTTCCTATTTGCGACATTATTACCTACTATACTGGTTGATATAATTGAACCACAATGGAAGAAATTCCAGAGAAAATTTGGCATTAGGATTTAAGATGAACGTTCTTACTAATATTATTTTTACTCGGAAAAGTAGCCTTTTGTTATGAAGAAACCAAAGCGAATTTCAGTTATTATTCCTACTTATAATAGGCAGAATATTGTCATTAATACACTTGAGCATTTCTGTAAACAAGCTAGTTCTGGTTTCGAAGTCATAATTGTTGATCAGACAAATAAATTTGAAGGAAAGTTAAACAACTTCAAAAGTCAGAATTTTGATTATAGGTATTTAACTATTGATGAAATTGGATTACCCAACGCGCGAAATATTGGTGCAAATGAAGCACAAGGTGAAATATTAATATTTATTGATGATGATAGTATTCCTGATGAGAGTCTGGTGGCAAACTACAGGGAATTATTTCAATCATTAGGGTCTGCAGTATTAATTGGGGGGAGAGTGATTGAAAAAGATTCAAGTATATTTAAAGAAGGAAAAAATATTGTTGGTGGTTGGATTACATGGTACGGCAAAACACTGAAAAATTTTGATACTGACAACTCAGGTGAATGTGAATGGGTGCCTGGCGGGAATTTTGCAGTGAGTAAAAAGCTATATTTACAAGCGGGTGGTTTTGATACAAACTTTATTGGTACTGCAGTTATGGAGGATGGAGATTTTGGATATGCTGTAACAAAAAGTGGCGGTAAAGTATATTATTATCCAGAGCCAGAAATTGAGCACCTTCGAATTCCAACGGGAGGGCTTCGTCAAAGAAATCCGGATAAGGGGATGTTCTATCGTTCTCATAATACAGTATATTTTTTTCGTAAACATCGGAAAAGAAAATTTCTTTTATTTGCTTTTATTTACTTAAATGGTATTGCAATAAAGGATTGGTTGCAGAAAAAACATGGTATTTTGGCAATATTTTGGACATGGGGTGGTTTTTATAAGGGTTTTAAAACAAAATTAAAAAAATGAATATTGCTCAAAAAATTGCCAAAGAATCCACCATTACATTTTCCGGTTTGGTTTATGGAAATGTAAATCGGTATCTATATACTGCTTTGTTAGCGCGTTGGGTAGGGGCTGAATTTCTTGGTATCTATTCCTTAGCAAATTCAATTATGCTGATTTCGGAAGTGTTGGGAAAGATGGGATTGGAAACGGGTGTTATGCGCTTTGTAAGTCGTTTAAATCCCGAAACAGATTCAGAGAAAATTCAAAAGGTGATCGCATCGGCGTTAAAAATGACAACCATATTTTCACTGGTGATCATGGTTGGATTAATCCTTTCATCCGGAATTATTGCGAATCAAATTCTCAATGAATCAACCCTATTAACATCTGTCATTATTATTTTTGCCATTGCAATCCCTTTTAATGGGTTGACCCTTGTATCTGCATTTGCCACCCAAGGATTTAAACGCCTCAAATATAAAACATTGGTGACCCAATTTATAAATCCAACCTTTCTTTTGGGCAGTATGTTGATTTGTTTCTGGTTTATTTCAACAGAATCTGCAATTATGGTGCCAATGTTGATTACAGGAATAATCGGGTTTTTTGTAATGGTGGTTGTATTGAAAAGAATTTCCGGTGTATCCAACAATCAAATCATAAAAGCAAAATTTGATTCATCATTATTAAAATTTTCCTATCCACTCATGTTTGTAACAATCCTTCAGACATTTATGCATTGGATGGATATTCTAATGTTAGGTTATTTCACCGATGCAACTACCGTTGGATTATATCATCCTGCTGCTCGAACTGCCGGTTTGCTTCAGGCGTTGCTTTTGTCATTCATCAGTATTTATACGCCCATGGCATCCCAATTTCATGCTGAGGGTGAAAGGGAAAAATTGGCGGACACATACAAGTTGGTAAGCAGATGGCTGTTGATTAGTGCCATTCCAATTTCAGCCGTTTTTATTATTTTCCCTGGAAAAGTTTTATTATTGTTTGGTCCGGAGTATTTGCCCAGTGCAAATATATTGGTTATTTTGACAGGTGCCACATTTATTCAAGCGCTGCTTGGTGCAGCGGGTCCAACCTTGAGTATGTCTGGCTATACAAAATTAGCATTGTGGAATACCGTTGGCGCTTTTGCGCTAAACTTTGGATTAAATATATATCTTATACCAAAGTATGGTATCATTGGTGCTGCGATAGCTACTTTAATTTCCCTGACTATACTTGGATTTGCACGAATTATTGAAGTGCAAATAATTTTGAGGATGAACTTCATAGACCGAAAAGTGATTAAGCCTATTTTGGCTGGATTAATCGTTTTTACCGGACTATTTTTTATTAAAGATTTCATTATGCCATTCCATACGTTGATTACCTTAATATTGGCAGGAATATTCTCAGTTGGAATTTTTGGGTTTATTCTGTGGGTATTAAAAATTGAAACGGAAGATTTGGATTTTTTCAAAGGACTTAAAGTCTTAAAAGGGCGAAAATAAAAGATGAACTTAAATTGGAAACGCTCCGTTGTCGCTGCATCTGGCTTGATGCTTATCATCATTACTGTATTATTTGAACCGGTTATTTTTGGTGGAAAGACATTTGGATCGCCAGACAGTTTAAGCCCCAAGGCTATAGGGATCGCATTAAATGAACTTTCGGATGCATCAGGTGAACTACCACAATGGCAGCCATGGGTTTTCAGCGGTATGCCCACCGCAGAAGCATTCACCAGTTTATCAAAGCTATATTTCCCGGAATATTTATTTAAACTGTTTTTCCTTTCAGGAATGATGATTCAACTCCTCCATTTATTATTTGCAGGCATCGGTGGATTCTTATTATTGCGCCATTTTAAATGTTCTGAATGGGCGGCGGGATTGGGCGCCGTTTCATTCATGATAACACCGTATATGGTGACTATGGTTGTATTTGGCCATGGAAGCCAAATGATGACGGCAGCATACATTCCCTGGATATTATGGTTTTCGGTGCGATTGTGGCAAAATCCGAGTACTTGGAATATGGGGTGGTTGGCCTTGTTGCTTGGATTTCAACTTCAGCGTGCCCATGCACAAATAGCATACTATACGTGGATGTTAATTGGTGCTTATAGTTTACTCATTTTAATCAATGGAATTCGCATCAAGGGAGATCGCTCCATATTGGGGAAAGGATTTGGATTATTTGTCTTTGCCTGTATTCTGGGTGTGGGACTGTCTTTATTGATTTATTTACCGGCCATGGAATATACCCCATTTTCTGTACGAGGTGGTTCAGCGGGTGGCGGTGCGGACTATAATTATGCCACTGGGTGGTCATTCCATCCGAAAGAAATACTGACATTCTTTATTCCTTCTGCCTTTGGATTCGGCGGTCAACCTTACTGGGGATTTATGCCATTTACGGATTATCCAAATTATATGGGTATTATTATTCTATTGTTAGCAATAATAGGTCTTTTTCGAAAATGGGAATTGATTCATCAATTTTTAGTGATCACATCAGTATTTGCCTTATTTATTTCATTCGGGAAACACTTCAGTTTGGTTTACGACCTATTTTTTAACATTTTTCCATACTTTAATAAGTTTCGTGTTCCCCATATGATACTCATTTTACTTCAATTTAATGTGGGTGTTTTAGCCGCTTTTGGGTTGGATGAATTGGTGAAATTAAAAGAAGGTAAAATCCCTAAATGGTTTTTGGGAATTGCTGGGGTCATGGGGGTATTTTTCATTGGAATGGTGTTGGGTGGGTCTGTAATTGAATCTGCCGTAAGGGGGAGTTTCTCACCACCCATGATTCAAGATCCACGTGCGGCCCAAGCCTTAAATAATCTTCGATGGAATTTGTGGTTAAATGATGCTTGGTTAATGATTCTATTTTCAGGCTCACTCATGGTACTTATTTGGCTTTGGATCAATCGTAAAGTATCTCAAGCGATGTTGATGGCGGTAACAGTTTCCTTAGCGATCGTTGATATTGGAATTGTTAATTTTAAAATTATTCAACCGAATCGTTCCAGTGGGCGAGGATCACAACTGATGTCCAAACGTGTTGTTGATCGCTTTTTCCAGGAAGATGAAATCATCAAATTTCTGAAACAAGATGAAAGTGATTTCAGAATATATCCAATCGGTGGATTATTTGGTGAAAGCCGCTTTGCTGCATTTGGACTTGAATCCGTCGGAGGATATCATCCCGCCAAACTAAAAGATTATAATACTTTCTTATCCAAAACCGGGAACGCTGCAGCTTTACCAGTCTTAAGAATGTTGAATGTGAAATATTTGGTGAGCCCTCAAAAGATCAATCATCCCGAAATTAAGTCAGTGAAAACAGGAGAGATTAAGTCATCTCGGGGGAATGTTCCTGTAGATGTTTTAGAAGTATCGAATCCGTCACCCCGGGCGTGGTTTGTGATTGAAACAGAAACTGTTTCCGATGATGAAGTTTGGCGTAAAATTGTTCAACCTAGTTTCAACCCATTAGAAACAGCATATGTAAATGAACCCATTAAAATTTCTGCCGATTCCAAAGGTTCAATAATTAAATTCGAAAAAGGGGTCAATCATACAAGAATTATGACTGAATCCAGCGGGAATCAATTTTTGGTATTAAGTGAAGTGTATTACCCTCTTCGGTGGAAAGCGATGATGGATGGTAAAGAAATTCAAACGCATAAAGTTAATGGAATACTGCGTGGTGTTGAGGTCCCAGCTGGGAATCATACAATTGATTTTATTTATGATAAATCCTCATTCAAAAAGGGACTGACTATTTCTTTTACATCCTTTGGTTTATCCCTTGGACTGATTGGGTTTGGATATTTCAGACGAAAGAAAGATGAATAGCTACCGTAATAACAATAATATAAAAGTTGGACTATTTTTTGTTGGATTGATTCTCATCATCGGTCTTCTTGGATATTCAAATTCCATTGTGAACCGGTTGAGGGATGACAATCGAAATATTGTAAAACTTTATTCGGAAATAATCGCTAAAACAGTCAATGAAGATTCTGATACAAATTTAAATTTCGTTTTTGATGAAATTATAAAAAAAGTACAATTCCCTATCATTTATTCGGATGCCAAAAATACACCTATCTATTCGAGGAATATTTCAGGTATTGAATTACCGGATCAGTTGAAGAAACCCATGGGAGCCATGGATCGACAGAATGATCCAATTCCTATCTCATACTATGATCAAATATCAGGGCAGTCTATTCCATTAGGGTTTTTGCATTATGGTGATTCAGATCTTATTCGAAAACTGCAATGGCTGCCTTATCTGGAAATCGGTGTAGTAGCCATGTTTATTTTCATTGGATTCATGGGATTTAACTCCATTCGAAACAGCGAAAAACGTAATATATGGGTTGGGATGGCCAGAGAAACAGCTCATCAACTGGGTACACCTGTTTCCGCATTAATGGGATGGGTTGATCGAATAAAGCGTCATCCAGAAGAATCATCCCATGTTGTCCAAGAAATGGAATCTGATTTAGAACGGTTGAATCAAATTGGAACCCGATTTAGTAAAATGGGTAGTCAAACCGTTTTAAATAGTATTTCCCTAAAAGAATTGATTAATCGGCAAACGGGATATTTAAAAAAGCGAATGCCTTCTCTGGGCAAGGATATTGAATTAAGGCTTACCTCTAATGAAGATATCAATATTGAGGGAAATGAGGTTCTTCTGGGTTGGGCAATTGAAAATGTTATTCGAAATGGTATTGACTCCATTAAGGGCGAACTGGGTACAGTAGAAATAAAGATTTATTCTGATGATAATTATGGGATAATACAATTAAAAGATAATGGGTCTGGTATTCAGAAAAAGGATTGGAGAAATATTTTCCGCCCAGGGTTTAGCACCAAAGAAAGAGGATGGGGGTTGGGACTATCATTGGTAAATCGCATTATTGAAGAAATCCATGGGGGTGAAATAAAGGTAATACATAGTGAAATTGGCGTTGGAACTACATTTGAAATCAGTCTGAAAAAATCTGTTTAACTTTTAATAAATTCGTATTTCCTCAGTAATTTCACGGTTCAAGAAATAGGAGAAACAATTGAATTTCATACAATTATTTGCAGGCGGACAAGGTGCCCAAGGTGGTGGTGGCTTTTTAACTTTTTTACCCATGGTCATTATATTGGTTATTATTTACTTATTGATGATTCGTCCTCAAGCAAAGCGTCAAAAAGATAAACAAAAAATGTTGGAAGACCTAAAAAAAGGAAACCATATCGTAACGATTGGTGGTATTCATGGCACGATTGCTGGATTTAAAGGAAAAGAAAAAAAGTCCATTATTCTTAAAGTAGATAAAAACACGAATATGACGATTAATAGGTCGGCGATTGCGGGACAAGTAGACTCGGTCGAGGATTCTGATACTGAAATGATTGAGACCCAGAATTAATGGCATTAAGGAAAATCGTTCATTATGGAGATCCCATACTCCGGAAAGCATGTAATCCTGTAAAGGATTTTGATAACTTATCCCCTTTAATTGAAGATATGTTTGATACCATGTATGAAGAAAATGGTATCGGCTTGGCTGCAAATCAAATTGGTGTTGATCTAAACCTTTTCATTATAGATATTTCTGGTATTGAAGAAGAGGAAGATCGTGCTTATATATTTATTAATAGTGAAATGGTAGATAGTCGAGGAGAATCTTGGTTTGAAGAAGGATGTTTATCGATACCGGATGTCCGATTAGAAGTGAAACGCCCGGAGTTTATTCAAATTAAATACCAAGATGAAACTGGCGCAGCGCATATTGAAGAAATGGGAGGATTAATGGCCCGTGCGATTCAACATGAAATTGACCATCTTAAGGGCGTATTTATTGTTGACCGCGTTACAAAAACAGTTAAGATGACTGTTGAGAAAGATTTAAAAAGAATATCAGAAGGCGCTGCATCCCGCGCGAAGACCCGAAAGGCTTTTGTTCTTTAATATTGGTCCATTTTCCATGATTTATTCTGGAGGAATGGGACAATGAATATCGTATTTATGGGCAATCCGGCGATTGCAACTCCCATTCTGATTGCAATCCATGAATCCAATCATCAAATATTGGGTGTGGTGAGCAATGCACCCAAACCCATGGGGCGAGGCCGTTCACTAAAGCATACTGCAGTGGGCAAATTGGCTACAGAGTTAACACTCAATTTTATTCCTGCTAATTCTTTAAACGATAAATCATTTCAGGCCAAATTACAGGCCCTAAACCCAGATTTATTTGTTCTGGTGGCTTTTAGGATCTTGCCAAAGGCGCTTTTAGATATTCCTACCCATGGTTCTGTAAATATTCATACATCATTATTGCCAGCATATAGAGGGGCGGCACCTATCCAACATGCGTTATTGAATGGCGAAAAGGAAACTGGGATAACAACTTTTATGATTGAACCAGAGGTAGATACAGGATCTATTCTTTTACAGGAAAAAATTGAAATTGATGAAGAAGATGATTGTGGTTCTCTCACAGACAAAATGGCCATAAGGGGCGCAGGGTTGATTCTCAATACCTTAGATTTATTGGAAAAAGGAGAGATTGAGCCCAAGTCACAGAATGATAGCCTGGCATCGATTGCGCCAAAAATATCAAAAGAAATGTGCCGGTTAGATTGGTCTTATTCAGTGGAAAAAATTCATAATAAAGTCAGAGCATTATCTCCTTTTCCGGGCGCATTTACTTTAATGAATGGTAAAAGAATGAAAATATTGCGAACAAAAATAATCAATGAAACGCATTCATTTCCACCCGGTCATGTTTCATTATTAGATAAAAGTAGAATGGCTATTTCTTGTGGGGATGGGCAACTGGAACTTCTGGAAGTACATCTCGAAGGAAAACGTAAAATGGCGATGGCGGATTGCTTACGGGGAATCCATGTGGCATTGGGCAACCCTATCGGTTAAAAATGAAGGACGCTCGATACCATGCTTTTCAAATTCTAAAAAAATATTATCGATCCAATAATCGGTTAAAGTCAGTTCGTGACCAATATTTTAAACATAATAAATTACAGCAACGGGATATATCGAGATCATTGGTTCTGACAAATGAAGTGGTTCGATGGCAGGGTCGGTTGGATTACTGGATCAATGGTTTTTTAGATAAGCCGATACATAAATTGCATCCTTCGGTTCACCTAATATTGCGATTGGGATATTATGAAGCCGTGTTGGATGATTTAATTCCCCAACATGCAGCGGTGAATTCTTGGGTAGAATTCACCAAAAATGAATTAGGAAAAAAGTTCAGTGGATTGGTGAATGCATTAATGCGAAAAACCATTGGTGTTGACCCCAACCAAAAGAATAATAACGAATCGCTTTCTGAGTGGGCCTCATTCCCAGAATGGATTATCCATAAATGGACAAATCAATTTGGTGAGAATAATACAAACAAATTATGCGAATATTTTAACACCCTCTCCCCAATTGATATTCGTTTGAATTGTAATGGGATGTCGAAAGAATCAATTATAAGCCAATTGGCGGAAATAGATGTTGAAATATCTCAAAGCCCACAATCAGACTGTTTTTTTCGGGTAAAATCTGGTTTTCGCAATATCATCAAAAGTGATTTATTCTCGAAAGGACATATCCATGTTCAAGATCGTGCTTCTGGTGCTGTGGTTGAATTATTAGATCCAAAACCGGGCCATATTATTTTAGATGTTTGTGCCGCGCCAGGAACAAAATCAGGTTATATCGTTGAAAAAATAAATAACGAAGGCAAAATATTTTCCTCTGATATTAGCCAATCCCGAATGCTTATTGGAGAAAAAAGATCACATGAATTAAAATGGCCAATTCAGTGGAAGAAAAAAGATGCCAGTGAGGACAATTATCCCATGGCTGATCGAATCTTGATTGATGCACCTTGTACAGGCACAGGCGTAATAGGCAGACGTACTGACATTCGATGGCGACGACGGGAAGAAGATGTTGAATCCATGGTTACAATCCAAAAAGCGATTATAACACATATGGCGCAGTTTTTAAAACCCGGAGGCATTATGGTCTATGCCACTTGTTCGCTTGAGAAGGAAGAGAATTGGAATGTGGTAAAGTGGTTTCTTAAATTAAACAACAATTTCTGTATTGATTCCGGAAAAGACTTCGTACCCAATACCTGGCTGAATACACAAAACTGTTTGGAAACATTTCCACCTCGAGACAAAGTGGATGGTATGTTTGCCGCTCGAATTAAAAATAATGATGAATAAAATTATACAATTTTCACTCGCATTTGGGATCGCCTCCCTAACTTTAATATTAATATTTGACTGGTTTGTTATGCCAACTTATGTCCGCCAAGACAAAACTTTAATTGTAACAGATATAACCGGTAAAAGTTTAAATAGGGCCCTAATAGAATTGGAAACTGAAGGATATAAAGGTGTTGTATACGATACGGTTTATACGGCTGACGTTGCCCCCCAAACAGTTGTAGATCAATATCCTATTGCAGGTGCTAAAGTAAAGCCAGGGCGAACCATTCGATTGAAAATATCTAAACCGGAAAAAATGATTATTGTACCCAATTTAGTTGGTCAATCGAGAAGAAGCGCAGAACTATCTCTTCAACAAATTGGTCTAAGAGTAGACACCGTATATACCGAATTCAACCCTGACTATCCAAAAGGAACAGTTGCATGGCAGTTTCCTAAATCGGGAGATCATATTAAAAAAGGGCTTGGTATGCAAATTACTGTCAGTCAAGGATTGCCACCGGACTTTTTTCAAGTTCCTCAATTGTTTGGGTTGAGTATGAAAAAAGCAAAAGAATCACTGACATTTGCACGCTTAAAAATTGGAAAAATATCATATAAACAAAACGAAGATTTAGTCCCGTATACGGTTTTGGACCAATCCATTGCACCAGGAACTGTTTTAGATCAAGCCGCTCAAGTGGATTTAGTTGTAAGTATTTTAGATTTACAGGATATTTTTGACAAGCTATCTAACGATAAATGATACCAAATAACGAATACATAAGAAAATTGATTCACCTGTTTAATCTGGCGATTCCCATAGCGTATGTTTATGTTTTTCCTGAAAAGTGGACCATCGTAAAAATATTAACGGTTTTTATGATTTTATTCATCTTGGTTGATATCTTGCGTCATAGTGTGGGGTGGGTTCAGTCTATATTTAATTTATTTTTTGATCGCATGCTTCGGACGCATGAACAAGGAGGCAAGTTTACCGGCGCAACTTGGGTACTGATTGGGGCGGTCGTCTCAATCATATTATTTTCGAAACCTGTGGCCATTCTTGCACTTGTTTATATGAGTCTCGGAGATTCAACAGCGGGATTAATTGGCCGACAATATGGAAAACATAAAATTTGGGATAAATCATGGGAAGGTTTTTTTGGTGGTTTATTCGTTTGTCTAATCATTGCTTGGAATTTTCCATCGTTGCCTTTGACCGTATCTATAAGTGGCGCGGTAGCCGCAATGCTTATGGAAATAATGCCTATCCCATTGGATGATAATTTCAAAATTCCGTTAGGATCTGGTGCAATCATGATGATGTTTTCAACGCCCATCTAATGTCTTTTTTATTTCCGAATATCTTATGGGGCTTGGCTGCCACATCTCTTCCACTTATTATACATTTAATTAGTTTGCGTCAGACGAAAACTGTTGATTTTTCATCAATCCGTCATATTCAAGCATTAGAAAACGAAACTATTCGAAAATTAAAAATCAGGCAATGGCTATTAATCGCACTTCGAATGGGCATTATCACTGCTTTGGTTCTAATGGTTTCGGGTCCAATTTTAACAAATGATTCGCCATGGATACCCAGTGAAAAAGAATCTACAGCAATCATAATTATTGATAATTCAGCAAGCATGTCCGTCACAAGGGATCGTCATTCGTATTTGGATAAAGTTAAAATCGATTTGCCCAATATTATCGCTGGGTTTAATGGGTTGGTCAAACTTCAGGTATATCAAACCACACCTCTAAAACAAATTTATAATGGCGTGATCGAAGAGGGTATGACGATTAACCCCACAATTTGGAATATTCCACAGGCCTTTGGTAGAGATAAATTATGGTTTATTGCGGATTCTGTCCTGAAATCAATAACCAATCCAGCCGTCAATAAAGAATGTTATATTTTAAGTGATTTTCCAACACCACCCCCATCAAATTTTAGTACAGAATTTACCGATTGGCAATTTTATCTTTTGGGACAAGAACCTTTGGTAGATAATGTTTCAATCTCCAATATATCTGCCATTAGTCAGATTAAGCTTCCAAATCATTTATTAAAACTCAATACAAAAATTGACAATATGGGACCAATAGAGAGGCGAAACGTCCCGGTTGAACTGTACCTTAATAAAGAGCGTGTGGGCCAAATTGTATCTCATTTTCAACCGCAACGAAGTAAGGAATTTTTATTCCAGGTTTATCCAGGAAAAAGCGGTGTTATCCGGGGAAAATTAATCATACCAAGGGATGACTATTCTTTAGACGATATTCAAACATTTGAATTAACCATTCCTGAGCAAATAACATGTAAAGTTATAGCGAATTCCCAGGATGAAACATTTTTATTGAAAACAGTATTAGAATCCATTAGTGGCAAAGATCGGTTTTTGGATGTTGAATTAAAAGTGATGAATAGGATTGAACGAATTTATTTAGATGAAACGGATATATTGATTCTTCAAGATCCAAAATATTTATCTCCATCTGTTATTGAATCTATCAAACGATTTCTGGGTGGGGGTGGCAGCATTTTATGGTTTTCAGGTGAGAATTATGCAGGGTTAACCCAAATCACAAAATCCAATTTAAAATTGCCCAAATTTATTGAAAATGTTCAAGTTGCGGGAGAATCGTATTTTTCTGTAGATGTGACAGATCGTGATAACCCCATTTTACAGGAGTTGAACTTGAGAGATGTTTCCGCTGCACTTCCTCAGGTATATCAATATAATAGAATAGAAAATCGGGTCGGTCATAAAAGCATTTTATCTTTAAATAATAATGATCCTTTTTTCATTGAGATTCCCCATACCGGGAGTCAAATATATTTTTTTGCCTCTCCACTCGATCTGAGGTGGAATGACTTTAGTATGAAGGGAATACTTATCCCATTAATCCATCGACTACTTATATTATCCGCTTCGAACGAAATAAATACAGCCATCGTTGAAGTGGGGCAGGAAAAATATATTAAGATTAAAAAAGACCTTATCAATGCGCAATGGTCTTTACTTACCCCTTCTGGGAACAAAGTCCTATTGGTGCCCGATTATAATCGTGAAGCACTCATCATAGATAGAATCCAAGAATTGGGTTCATATGAAGTTTTCGCCGGAGACGAGTCTTATACCGCATTTTCATCGAAACTATCGCCATTTGAAAAACCCAGTTTGCGTGCACAGGCGGATGAAGTGATTCCCATAATTGGAGAGAACCGAGCCGTATGGATAAATCCCGATAAAAATATAAATGAAATGATAATTAACCAAAGACAGGGCAGGGCATTATGGCGAACATTTTTAATTATAGCCATTGCCTTTATGTTGTTGGAATCCTATTTAAGTCGAATGAGACCGGAAGCGATTAAATTGAAATCATGATTGATAGTCCAGAAATAAAACAAACAGAAAAAGCGTTGCTGGTTGGGGTCATCCATGGCACATTGGATCAAAATACGGTAGATGAGCATTTAGAAGAATTACGACTATTGGCACAAACGGCTGGTGCAAAAGTTATTGGAGAGATTACCCAAAAATTGTCACGAATTAATCCGTCATTTTTTATAGGATCTGGGAAGGCAGAACAAATTATTAACCAGGCGAAAGAATTAGGCGTATCACTTATAATATTTGATGACGAATTGAGCCCGGGACAGATTAAGAATTATACCAAGCTTACTGAAGAGGTCAAAGTGATTGATCGAAGCGGATTGATATTAGATATTTTTAAACAGCATGCCCAAACTAAAGAAGCAAAAACTCAAGTTGAGTTGGCGCAATTAGAATATATGTTGCCAAGACTCACCCGGGCTTGGACCCATTTAGAGAGACAAATGGGTGGTATTGGCACACGTGCTGGGGCAGGAGAAACTCAAATTGAGGTGGATCGCCGCCTTATCCGAACACGTATTTCAAAATTAAAACAGGAGTTGGGTAAAATAGAACGGGAAAGGGATACCCAAAGCAAACGTCGCGGCAATCAATTTAAAGTTGCATTGGTGGGGTATACCAATGCAGGTAAATCCACTTTAATGAAAGCAATCTCCGGTGCAGATGTATTCATTCAGGATCAACTATTTGCCACATTGGATACGACGGTAAGATCGGTTGAGTTGGATAGTTCTCACGCTATATTATTGAGTGATACCGTGGGTTTTGTTCGAAAGTTACCGCATCATTTGGTTGCAAGTTTTAGGAGTACATTAAAAGAAGTGGTTGATGCTGATTTAATTTTATTGGTTTTAGATGCGTCAAGTAGTCAAGTAGAAGACCATTATCAAACCATAATTAGTGTGTTAAAAGAACTGGGTGCGGATCGCCATCCAATACAAATTGTGTTAAATAAAATTGATCGTAATGAAGCAGAAGAACATATAAATTATTTAAAGAGAAAATATACCGAAGGTATTTATGTATCCGCCCTCAATAGTCTGCGAATCGATTCACTCTCCCAAAGAATAATGGAAATCATGGATGAAAACTTTCAGATTGTAGACCTTCAGTTTTCATATCAGGATTCAAAAAATATGGCTTTGGCACAAGAAGGGGTAGACGTATTGGAACGAAGCTACGATGATGATGGTGTTCGATTAAAAATAAAAGGAGCCAGTTGGCGAATTAATCAAATCCAGTCATCCTTATTCAAATAAAAAACCCCTGAATATTCAGGGGTTTTTTAATGCTCTTACTTCAGACCCGATTTCAGGATCCGTGTATTCACGGTAGAGGTCTCTGCTTTCAGCAAACTTCCTTCATCCCATTACGATAAATCGAAACAGAAAAGGCCTGTTTTTTGACTTCAGAAGATTATCTCAAGGATTATTTCTTGAAGATCCTGAAATTCAATGACTGAAGTAAGAATTCTAAAATAGCTCTCCAAGTTTACAGGAATTATTTTATATGTTTCAAGAATAGTTGAAAATATTTTACTTAGAGATTTGACCTTCGCTAGACGCCACAGCTACAGCCACGCTTGCATCTCCTGTGACGTTGGTTACGGTCCGCATCATGTCTAAAATTCGATCTACACCTAAAATGAGAGCAATCCCTGCGCTGGGGACTCCAATGGCTTCCAGAATAATAATTAGCATAATAATTCCTGCCCCTGGTACAGCAGCCGTTCCGATTGATGCCAGAACAGCTGTGAGTACAATGGTAAGTTGTGCGCCAAGGGTAAGGTCCATACCCAACGTTTGGGCGATAAATACAGCAGCAACCGCTTGATAAAGGGCTGTACCATCCATGTTAATGGTAGCGCCGAGGGGAAGTACAAATGAGGAGACTTCTTCAGATACCCCTAATTCATCTTCACATCGTTCCATTGTGACTGGCAATGTTGCCCCACTTGAACTGGTAGAGAATGCTAGTAACTGAGCAGGGGCAATTCCCTTGTAAAACTTTTTTAAGGACATTTTCGAAAAGATTTTTAATACGGCAGTATATGTAAAACCCATCTGGATGATTAGACCAATAATTACTGCCAACATATAAAAGCCCAGCGCCCCCAACAATTCCAGGACGTTATTCAGATCATTCCCGGCGACAGAAGTAATGGTGTCGGCGATGAGTGCAAATACACCAATGGGTGCAAAGAACATAATATTATCAACCAGTTTAATGACCAAATCGTTGATGCCCTCCATAAACTCGAGGACGGGTTTTGCCTTTTGTTTTGGAATTTGAATTAGCGCAATCCCAATGATGATTGCCACAAATACAACTTGAAGCATATTTCGATTATTGGATGCTGAACTGAAGAAATTACTAGGAACCATATCCACCACGGGCTGGAGTGGTCGTCTTTCTTTCACTTGATCTGCCGCTTCTAATTTACCCGATGCAGCCGATTGATATGTTTCCTGCAGTTTAACTTTCATGTCATCGGGTACGGTATCGCCCGGTTGTAAAATATTTACTGAGATTAAACCGATGGTGACAGAGACGGCGGTGGTCACGATATAAATAGTAATTGTTTTACCCCCAATTCGGGACAATTTTTTTAAGTCCGAAAGGGAAGCGACTCCGGTAATTAATGAAGATAAAACCAGTGGTACGGCAATCAATTTTAGCAGATTTATAAATATTTTACCGAATGGTGCAATCCAGTTGGATGTAAATTCGCTCCAGCCATTTGCTGCAGCAAGAATGCCAAAGAAAAGGCCAAGAACAAGCCCAATAATAATTTTCCAGTGTAATTCAAGTTTCATGTTTACTCTTTTATGTTATTTAAGAATCCAAGTCGGATTCTTTCCGTTTTTTGATTTCATTGTATTTGCTAAAATAAGCATCACCGGCTGAAGAAAAAAAGCCCAATAGTCTATTTTTCTTTCCACCTTTTTCATCAACACGCTGAATGGCCGAATGAGCCGCAGTATCGAATAAATCTTGAATGTGGGCAAATAATTCTCCCACACGTTTTGATAATGGTTTACTCATGGATGAATGTTAATGCTTGTTTAATATCGGTTGTTGGTATTTTACAGGAAAAATCTTGGCAAACATAAAATGTGACTTTGTCATCAATCGTTTCTTGAGTCGCCGTCCATTTTGCCAAAGGAGAAAGGTCTGGGAATAATTTATCCGTGTCCTTAAAAAGAAGAATTTTCCCCGGAACATATTCGGACTTCAGTCTGATTAGGGCGTCCTGCGTGGCAGGATCACTCCCGGATCCCACAACAACAATTTCTTTTGGATGATCATATTCAAATAAGAATGCTGTCACCATGGAAGTATACCCCGAGGGTACTCTATTTATTTCATTTGAAAATACTTTAAATGTTTTATCCGCCATTTCAGCCCATTTTATTTCTCCGGTAATTCGTGTCAATTTTAGTAGGTTCATGGCAGCAATGGAGTTTCCAGATGGAATGGCTCCATCGTAACCGGTCATAGCGCGAACAATTAATTTTTCTGTTTGATCACTCCCTAAATAAAAGCCTCCGCTGGATTCATTCCAAAATTCAGAAACCATGATATCACTTAGCTGAATGGCATTTTTAAGGTATTCAATTTTGAATGTTGCTTCGTAGAGTTCTAACAAACCCCAGACAAAAAATGCATAATCATCTAAATGGGCATCCAACCCCGATTTCCCTTTTCGATATCGTTTTTGCAATCTTCCATTTTTATCCATGAGATTATTAATAATAAACTTTGTGCTTTTTTCAGCGGATTCAATAAGCATATTATCTTGGAAAGCCACACCAGCTTTGGCCATAGCTGCAATCATTAACCCATTCCAATCCGTAAGTATTTTATCATCTTTTAAAGGGTGAATTCGTTTTTCTCTGACATGAAATAGTTTTTCACGAATCTGTGAGGATTTTTTGAGATCTTTTGAATTTGAAATAGGTGTCTTCAAATGGAAGATATTATTACCTATGGATTGGCCAGAGGCTTCATCCTTAAAATTCCCTTCTGGTGTCAAATTAAACATATTCTGGATGAATTGGGTATCTTCCTCGCCAATAATAGATTGTAATTCTTGAATAGTCCATACATAAAAAAGGCCTTCTTCACCTTCACTGTCAGCATCTTCAGCTGAGTAGAATCCACCTTTCGCATCGGTCATGTCCCGCTGTACATAGGTCAAAATTTCTTCAGCGGTTTCTTTATATTCGGGTTTCCCTGTGATTTGAAATGCCTCTGTATATGCCATAACCAACATAGCCTGATCATAAAGCATTTTTTCAAAATGGGGCACCAGCCATTCTTTATCAGTGGAATAGCGGTGGAACCCATAACCTACATGATCAAAAATGCCACCCAATCGCATTTCTTGCAATGTTTTTTCAACCATTTTCAGTGCTATTTTATCGTCAGTCATATGATGATATCGAAGCAAATACACTAAGTTATGAGGTGAAGGGAATTTAGGTTGTGTCCCAAAACCGCCATGGTTTTTATCATAACGATTTACAAATTGGGAATAGGTTTCCTTTAATATTGCTTTTGATAAAGGAGTTCCTAATTCTTTTGCATTTGATTTTACTAAGTATTCATTAATCTTTTCCGCTGATTGAACCAATTCAGCCCGCCTGTTTTTCCATGCGTCGGCGATAGAAGGGAGGAGTTCCATCATGCCGGGACGGCCCAAACGGCCATTTTTGGGGAAATAAGTTCCGGCAAAAAACGGCTCCTTATCCGGTGTCATAATAATGGTAAGAGGCCATCCACCGCGCCCGGTCATGGCTTGGCAAACGGACATATAAACATGATCAATCTCAGGAAGCTCTTCCCGATCCACTTTGATGGAAATAAAATTTTCATTCAATAAGTGGGCAACTTCCTCATCCTCAAATGATTCGTGGGCCATCACATGGCACCAATGACAGGTGGAATATCCAATGGATAGAAATATTGGTATATCTAACTCTGTTGCTTTTTGAAATGCTTCATCCCCCCAGGGATACCAATCTACCGGATTATTTTTATGCTGAAGTAAATAAGGGCTCGACGATTCTGCCAGTCGGTTCACGGATCTTTCCTTTTGATATGGATCATCATGATTGGGTTGACCCCATAGAAATGGTATCTGCCCAATTAAAACTGTAATGGAAATTAATTGTTTTAAAATATTGCCGATGCTTGTATTTCGCATGGTGTGAAATTAATTTCATTGCCTCAAGTTAACCAAGTCAGAAGCAACATATGATTCATTTAGTCATTATCCTCTTATATCTCTTCACGTTGATTGGGATTGGTATGTACAAAGCCGGTAAAATTAAGACCCAATCCGATTTTGCTGTGGCCGGACGATCCTTAACACCCTGGGTACTGGTGGGTACCATGTTAGCCACATGGATGGGCACAGGATCTATCTTGGGTAATGCGGGAAAAACTTACGATACAGGAATGGCCGCTCTCATTCTTCCCCTCGGCAGTATTTTAGGAATTGTCTTGCTCACAAAAATTGCGGGTAAAGTAAGGGCTTTTGAAAAATTTACCGTACCGGAAATTTTAGGAGATCGGTTTGGCCCGAGCGCAAGGATGCTTTCTGTCATTGCACTTGTGATTGCCTACATGGTGATTGTGAGTTATCAATTCAATGCAGGGGGTGCTGTATTGAACACAGTTTTAATGGATGAAACAGGTAATTCCCTCATCAGTATTCAAACAGGAACCATCATTGCAGCCATCTTTATTATTGCATATACGATGTTGGCGGGACTTGTGAGTGTTGCCTATACAGATGTAGCGAATGGCATAATCATCATTTTTTCATTTGTAATTGCTATTCCAATATTTCTTGCTCAAGCTGGTGGATTCTCCGGTATGGCGGCTTCATTCGAAGCCATGGGTAAACCGGAGCACATGAACTTTTTTGGTGTGTATTCCACCATGGATATTTTCAATTTTTGTCTACCACCTTTTCTACTTATTATGGGTGATGCCAATATGTATCAGCGATTTTTTGCCAGTAAAAATGCCAAGGGCGCCGAGCAGGCAACAAAAGTATTAATCTTTGCGGTCCTTCTTGCGGAATTGATGATTATTTTTTCTGCTTGGGTGGTTTCCAGTATGATTCCAGATGCAGAAGTGGGAAAGTATGTTTTAATTTATGCGGCTCATAAACTATTACCCACATTCCTGGGCGCTATGATGATGACAACGATTGTGGGTATTATTATTTCCACTGCTGATAGTTTTTTACTCGTTCCTGCCACAACACTTATGCGGGATGTTTATTTGAATTATATTAATCCGAAAGCTAATGAAAAGAAGATAGTGCTTTTGAGTCGGGTGCTTGTCCTTGGATTAGGCATTATCGCCTATATTGTATCATTGGGATTTGCTAAATCATCTGGATTTTTTGAGAGGGCGCTCTATGCCTATACCATTTATGGTGCTGCCATTACACCCAGTTTGGTGGCAGCCTTATTTTGGAAAAGGGCGACTAAAGAAGGGGCAGTTGTTTCTATTTTAACAGGGACAGTCACCACGTTATTGTGGAAAGAGGCGGCCTTTATTCAAAATATTATTCCACAGAATATTTATAATAATATGGATGAAGTATTACCGGCTATTACTTTATCGGTAGTCTCCTTGGTGGTCGTCAGCTTATTGACAAAAAAGAATTAAGTCCGTGTAATTAAAGGGGGATTGTTTTTCAAAGGAGAATCTTGGCTCGGTTCTATTTCCCGTCTATAATATTCAAATGTTTTGCCGGTTCCTTGCCAGTTATCTATGCGGTCAACAATCCGAATATCGCCCGTAAATCGTGCGGATACACCATTGATTACATGGCCCGTAATAAAATTAATCCCATCTTTTTTCTTTGCCCAACTCAGAAATACTCGTTTTAACATTTTGGCGTAGCCGTTCCCTTTATACTCCGATTGAATCACAAAGGCATATGTATAAAGTGTATTGCCCTTTCCGAAATTTTCATCCAATCGGGCCCAGGGCTCATTACTAAGAGTCTCTAAAGGGACACCAATTATATAACCAATAATTTCATCTCTATATCGGGCAATGAAGGGTAAAGATCCGGATTTATTAAAATATTTGTGAATAGTAGCATCAGTGAGAATAGCTTTATCACCATAATCCTTTGCTAAAGACTTGGATATTTCTATCAATTGAGGAAAGTCATCTTTCCCGGTATGTTTTATCAATTCAATTTGGAAAACACCGCTGGAAGCAATGATTTTGGAATCTGAATTGGGTAAGTTTGAAATAGGAAGTTGATCCATGGGGGTTGAATTTAATCGATGCGAACAGTTTTTCTAATAAACTATACAATCCTTTTTCAGGTTCAGGTCAACTCAAAGTAAATTCTTAGCTAATGAAATCATTTAATTCGCGACTTTCAGATGTTATAAGGGAAAAAGGAAGCCATCTCTGCGTGGGGTTGGATATGAATCCGGAAGGGTTAGGTTCAACCAATTCTTCCTTAGAAGATTTAAAAACCCATGCATTTAAGGTGATTGATGCAACTCAAGATTTAGCCGCGGCTTTTAAACCTAATTTGGCATTTTTTGAAAGATGGGGGAGTGCTGGTTTTAAATGGTTAGAAGAAACCATGGAATACTTTAGCGGTAAAAATATTGTCATCGGTGATGCAAAACGAGGGGATATTGGGAATACAGCCAAACAATACGCTCATAGTCTATTTAATCATTTTGGTTTTGATGCGGTCACATTGAGCCCTTATATGGGATTGGATTCTATTCTTCCATTTACAAGGGATCCTGAGAAGGGTGTTTTTATTCTTTGCCGAACATCAAATCCATCTGCGGTTGATTTACAAAATCAACCTATTGGGGATGAATTATTATTTGATAAAGTGGTCCAAATGGCCACAACTTGGAATACCAATGATAATGTGGGATTGGTGGTGGGTGCCACCGCACCTGAAGAAATTAGTCGTATTCGACATCAAGCACCGGGGTTACCATTTTTGATTCCCGGAATCGGTGCACAGGGTGGTGATTTAAAACGAAGCATGTATGATGGAAATGTAAATGGCACTGCTATAATAAACGTTTCTAGAGGAATTAGTTTTGCAGGAGATCTTAGTGAAAAAGCAATTCGAAATGCCGCGAAAGATTATCTTTCCCAAATGAGAGAAATTCAATATTCATAATAAATCATTAAAAAACCATGCCAAATTATTTAGATATATTTAAGGAAACCGGTGCTTTACTTGAGGGCCACTTCGTTCTGACTTCGGGACGACATAGCCCATCATATTTCCAATGTGCTAAAATATTACAGCATCCAAAATATTTATCGGACTTTGCCAAAAAAATATCAAATCATTTTGAAAACGATGATATTGATACGGTTATCTCTCCTGCAGTTGGCGGGATTGTGATCGGGACAGAAGTGGGACGAGTTATGGAAAAAAGAACTATTTTCACCGAGAGGGAAAAAGGCATAATGACCCTTCGGCGTGGGTTTGTAATCGATCCCGGTGAAAAGGTGTTGGTTGTTGAAGATGTCATTACAACAGGCGGGTCCGTACAAGAAGTTATAAATGTTGTGGAACAAGCTGGCGGCATTGTCGTTGGTGTAGCTATAATTGTTGATCGCAGTAATGGTGCGGTTCTATTACATGAGAACCAATTTTCTATAGTCCCATTAGAAGTTTTAAGTTATGAAGAAAATGAAATACCGACGGAATTGGCAGCAATTCCGACGACAAAACCAGGAAGTAGGAGTTTGAAATAGTGAAAAAAATAGTCAGTTTAATTAGTATTGGAGTACTATTCATGAGTTGTGCAAAAGACAATAATGTAGCAGTAATTACCACACAGTTTGGTGAAATGGTCGTAGAATTTTATCCTGAAGTGGCCCCTTACCATGTTGAGAATTTTCAAATTCTCGCAAAGGAAGGCTTTTTTGATGGGACAACGTTTCATAGGGTGATCCCTGGATTTATGATTCAAGGTGGAGATCCTAATTCTAAAGATAATGATCGTATGAATGATGGTACAGGTGGTCGCGCAGGAAAGTATTTTGGTATTGGTCGTGAAGATGATCCTAATTCGTGGTTAGTGCCCGCAGAATTCAATGACTCTCTTCATGTGAGAGGCACTCTTTCTATGGCAAGGACTCAGAATCCAAATAGTGCGTCGAGTCAGTTTTTTATCTGTCATGCACCTCAACCAGCATTGGATCATCAATATACTGTTTTTGGAAAAGTTATTTCTGGGATGGACGTGATTGACCAGATTGCAAGTGCCAACACACCAAGGCGTGAAAATAGAATGTATCAAGGTCCCGATGGTGACAATCCATTTGAAAAAGTTGAAATGTCAGTAAACATCATGAAACAAAGCGAAGCATTGAAGGACTAAATGTCTGGGCCAAGAATCGGCCTTTCGTTAGGGGGAGGGGGAGCCAGAGGTGCCGCCCATATTGGCGTACTTCAAGTTCTCAAGAATAATAATATTCCCATCCACCAAATTGCAGGTACGAGTGCCGGTAGTGTAGTGGGTGCCATGTATGCTGCAACCCTTGATCCTGCATGGGTTGAAAATCGATTTAGGGAATTTATAACAAGCGACCCCTTTAATGCTTTGGGTACAGAACGTCTTAAAAAAGAGCCTGCTGCCTCAAGTTCTGCATTTAATCAAATTGCAAAAAAGTTTAAAGATCAAATGGTTCTGGCCATGTCTTTACATCGGAATTCCATAATTAAAAAAAGACGATTGAAAGCAGCATTTGACTTTTTGATTCCAGTAAAGACTTTTGAGGAATTACAAATTCCACTCAAAATAATCGCCACAGATTTAAATACGTGTAAGCATGTGGTATACGATTCAGGGGATTTAGTGGAAGCGGCCACCCGTAGCGGCACCATTCCGGGCTATATAGAACCCACCGAAATCGACGGTCAACTCCTGGTGGATGGTGGCGCCAGTATGCCACTACCGACTTCGATTATTCGGAAGGATGTTGATGTGCTCATTGGTATTGATATTCGACGACGGGGTGTGAAACCTTTAGCCGAAGCAAACATATACGACATTATGATGCGTTCAGATATGACCACTTACCAAAACCTAATCAGACATTATTCCGAAGAAGCAGATGTGATCATCAGTCCGGACGTCAAAGATTACCAGTGGTCCCAATTTGAAAAATTTGATTACTTTTTTAATGAGGGTGTTCAATCGGCAGAAAATGCGATTTCGTCAATTCAACGACATATTCAAAAACGAAAAGGGCTTAATTTTCGTCTCAAACAATGGTTTGGTCACCATGATTAATACACTTATTTTCGACCCGATTCTTGAGGGGAAACTTAGATCAATGAAGACATATTTTAAGAAAACACTTTTTCTGAGCATTTTGACTCTGACCACGCTTTGGGGGCAATTCGCCAGTCCAGTATCTCTATCTGCCAAAGCCGAATCTGCTGCTCGTGCAGGTGAGGTCGTTAATATCATTGTTACGGCTAGAATGGATGCGGAGTGGAAAATTTATGCCCTTCGGGACCAAGGGGAGGGCCCGATTGCAACCCGAGTCGT
>Ga0208132_1000231_pt1 | contig 26847 bp, 26 predicted proteins | sample ETNtaG_16_FD_185785 | JGI IMG/M metagenome (GOLD analysis project Ga0208132, IMG submission 185785) | Marine microbial and viral communities from oxygen minimum zone, Eastern Pacific Ocean - ETNP201406SV199 (SPAdes) (version 2) | ecosystem: Environmental > Aquatic > Marine > Oceanic ... | reverse complement strand
CCTCGGTTTTAATATTTTCATTAATTTTTGGATTAATTGAGATTATAAGAGGATATATTTTATCTGGTTTTCCTTGGAATTTGATATCTTATAGTTTTTCAGAAGAAATATATTTTATTCAGGCGTTATCTTTAATTGGTACTTATTCATTTAATTTAATTTGTATTACTTTATTTACTATTCCTTCAATAATTATTTTAAGTAAATCTAGGTCAGAAATTATACCATGCTTATTTTTTATTTTAATCGGAGCCTTTTTTTTAATTTTTGGCCATAACAAAATAAAAAATTTTAATGAAAAAGAAATTTTTTTAAACAATTATAAATTTTCTATTCTTTCATCCAATATTTCGTTAGACAGATATTACTCAAATAGCAATGAAGAAGAGATAATTAATGAACTTATATTTTTAAGTAATCCAGTAAAGAATGAAAAAACAATCTTCGTTTGGCCTGAAGGACTTTTTCCAGAAACTGATTTAAATGATCTTCAAAAGTATAGAAGCAAATTTTTAGAAACATTTGATGAAAATCATTATATAATACTTGGGATTAACAATTCCAAAAGATTAGATAATGGTATTAAATATTTTAATACTTTGGCGGTAATTAATAACAAGGCCGAAATATTAGCTTCCTATGACAAGAATAAGTTAGTGCCATTTGGAGAATTTTTACCCTTTGAAAACATTCTTAAGAAAATCGGTTTAAAAAGTTTAACTAATAATTATCAATCTTACTCATCTGGAAATAAAAGAGAAATAATCAATATAAGTTTAAATGGATCTGAATTAAATTTTTTACCATTAATCTGCTACGAATTAATTTACTCAGGAGAGTTATCTAGAAACAATGATTTTAATTATATAATTAACATTTCAGAGGATGGTTGGTTTGGCAATTCTATAGGTCCTCATCAACATTTTACGCACGCAATTTTTAGGTCTATTGAAAATGGCAAATATTTAATTAGATCGGCAAACAATGGTATTTCAGCAGTTATAAATCCTATTGGAAAAGTTATAAGCAAGATGAATCTAAATGAAACAGGTAAATTAGTCTTTGAACATAACAAAAACCAAGAAAAAACAATCTTTTTATTATTTGGAAATAAAATAATTATATTTGTAATTTTAATCTATATTTTATTAATATTTTCGTTTAATAGGCTAAAAAATGAATAATCTAAAAAATTATCTTTTTACAAGTGAATCAGTTTCCGAAGGTCATCCAGATAAAGTTTGTGATAGAATTTCTGATATGGTAGTTGATCATTACCTTTCACAAGATCCGTATTCAAGAGTAGCATGTGAAACATTAACAACCACTAATAAAGTTATTTTAGCTGGAGAGGTTAGAGGTCCTGAGTTAAATAAAGATGCTTTAATTGAAAAAATAAGAGAGTGTATAAAAGATATTGGGTACGACCAAGAAGGTTTTAGTTGGAAAAATGTAAATATAGAATGCTTTTTACATTCACAATCAGCAGATATTGCGATGGGTGTTGACTCAAAAGGCAATAAAGATGATGGAGCTGGTGACCAAGGAATTATGTTTGGTTACGCATGTGATGAAACAAAAGAGTTAATGCCTGCACCAATTCAATTTTCTCATAAAATATTAAGATTAATGGCACAAGATAGAAAATCTGGAGTTTTAAAAAATATTGAACCAGATTCAAAAAGTCAAGTTACAATCGAGTATAAAGATAACAAACCATTTAAAGTTAAATCAATTGTTATTTCATCACAACATTCTCCAGATGTTGAGCAACATCAAGTTAAAGAATTAGTTCGACCTTACATGAAAAGATCAATACCAGAAAAATTATTAGAGGGATTTGATGATAATGAGTTTTATGTAAATCCCACTGGAAATTTTGTTATAGGTGGACCTGACGGAGACTGTGGACTAACTGGAAGAAAAATAATGGTTGATACCTATGGGGGAGCCGCTCCACATGGTGGAGGTGCTTTTTCAGGAAAAGATCCAACAAAAGTAGATCGATCTGCAGCATATGCAGCAAGATATATTGCAAAAAATGTTGTTGCTTCAAAAATTTCAAGCAGATGCTTGATACAACTAGCTTATGCTATCGGGGTTTCAAAACCACTATCAATTTATGTAAATCTTTTCGATGATGAATCAAAAAAATCGGAGCATGTAAGAAAAATTATAAACGAAAATTTTGACTTGAGTCCAAGAGGAATCAGAGAGATGTTGGAACTCAATAAACCAATCTACGAAAAAACAGCTGCATATGGTCATTTTGGCAGAGAACTAGAAAAAGATGGCTCATTTTCATGGGAAAATATTGATAAAAAGGGATTATTTTAATTATACTTACTATTGAATAATTAATTTTTTTTATTATATTGCAGTAACATTGTTGAAATTTCAAAATGGGCCTCGGCCCATTTTTTTTTAGAACAAAGAAAAATGTTAAATAGAAGAGCAGATAAACTTGAATTATTGAGAATAGCTGAAGCAGTAGCTTTAGAGAAATCAATAGACAAAGAATTAATTATAGATTCTATGGAAACTGGAATTGCAAAAGCCGCGAAATCAAGATTTGGATCTGAAAATGATATAAAAGTTTTGATTAATAGAGATAGTGGTGATATTGGAATTTTTAGAAAGCTGACAATTGTTGAAAAACCAGAAAATATCAATTTAGAAATAAGTTTGGATCAAGCAATAGTATTAAATGAGGAAAACAAAATAAAAAAAATTGGTGACGAAGTTTTACAACCTTTGCCTTCTTTTGATTTCGGAAGAATAGCTGCTCAAACAGCAAAACAAGTCATTAATTTTAATGTAAGAGAAGCTGAGAGAGAAAGACAATACAACGACTATATTGATAAAAAAGATACTATTTTAAGCGGAATAGTGAAGAGATTAGAATTTGGCAATATAATAGTTGATCTTGGAAAAGCTGAAGCAATTATTCAAAAAAATGAAATGATACCTAGAGAAAATATTAAAGCAGGAGATAGGATAAAAGCTTATTGCCTTGACGTAAGAAGAGAACCAAGAGGACAACAAATTTTTCTTTCGAGAGCACATCCTAAGTTTATGGAAAAATTATTTTTACAGGAAGTACCAGAAATTTATGATGGATTAATTGAAATAAAATCATCAGCAAGAGATCCTGGCAGCAGAGCTAAAATATGCGTTAAAGCGATCGACACATCGTTAGATCCAGTGGGTGCGTGTGTCGGAATGAGAGGAAGCAGAGTACAAGCAGTTGTCAATGAATTACAAGGAGAAAAAATAGATATAGTTAATTGGTCAGAAGATCTTGCAGCAGTAGTAGCAAATGCTTTATCACCAGCAGAAGTTCAAAGAGTCAATGTAGATAATGAATTAAAAAAATTAGATGTAATTCTTAGCGAAGAGAACTTAAGTAAAGCTATTGGTAGAAGAGGACAAAATGTAAGGTTAGCAACTAAGCTTTTAAATTATGAAATCAATATAATGACAGACGAAGAAGATTCTGAAAAAAGGCAAATTGAATTTAAAGAGAAAACCGACAACTTTGTTAAGAATCTAGAATTAGATGAGACATTGGGCCAATTACTAGTGGCCGAAGGATTTTCTACTATAGATGATATTAAGAATAGTTCAGTTGAAGCTTTTACAAAAATAGAAGGTATAGAAGAAGAAACTGCGAAGGAGCTTATTGAAAGGGCAAAAGAATTTCATCAAAAGGATCAAGAGGAAATTGCAAAAAGAATTAAAGATCTTGGATTAGACAATGAGCTAATTACTCATAAGGGTTTAACTCCAGGAATGTTAGTTACTCTTGGTGAACAAAAAATTTTAACTCTTAATGATTTTGCAGATCTTTCTTCTGATGAACTTGCAGGCACATATGATGTAGTTAAAGGGCAAAGAATTAAAATCAAAGGATATTTAGAGGATTTTGCACTTTCAAAAAAAGAAGCTGATGATTTAATTATGTCTGCCAGAGATAAGATTTTTAAAAATTGAAAGATGATAAATGGAGAAAAAAAAAATAAAGTTAACAATTTCAGGAAGCTCAAAGAAAACTATAAGCAATATTGAGCTAACGAAATTAAAAGGAAAAAATTCAGTTATAATTGAAAAGAAATTAGGTAGATTTGGAAATAAAGCAAGTTTTACAAAAACAAATAATCAAAAAACTTCTTTTAAATCAAAACTTCCTTTTGTTTTTAAAGAACCAAAATTTTCTAAACCATTTACAACTTCAACTAATGACTTTGAAAAAAGAAAACTCGCCGAACAACGTGCAACTAGAAGATTGAAAGAAGAACTTCCCCAGAGAGGAAAATCAGGTTCAAAAAGACGTGAACTAAAATTAACTATATCTAGAGCCTTAAGCGGTGAAGACATAGAAACAAAAGGAAGAAGTTTAGCTTCATTAAGGAGAGCAAGACAGAAAGAAAATAGAGATCTTAAAAAAGAAGAGATCAAAGAGAATTTAAAACCCATAAAGCGAGATGTTAAAATACCAGAAGTAATTACTATTCGAGAACTAGCAAATAGAATGGCAGAACAATCAAGCAATATTATTAAACACCTTTTGGGAATGGGAGTTACCGCAACAATTAATCATAGTATTAATGCTGATACTGCCGAATATTTAGTTCAAGAATTTGATCATAATCCAGTCAAAGAGCAAAAAACTGAGGAAATTATAAAAAAAATAAAAGAAGTTAAAAAAAAAAAATTAAAAAATCGTCCACCGATCGTTACTGTTATGGGCCATGTTGATCATGGAAAAACATCAGTATTAGATGTTTTAAGAAAATCAAATATTGTTTCAGGTGAATTTGGAGGTATCACTCAACATATAGGTGCATATCAAATAAATTATAATTCAAATAAAATTACTTTTATTGACACACCTGGTCATGCTGCATTTACAGAAATGAGAGCTAGAGGATCAAAATTAACTGATATAGTCATTTTAGTTGTAGCAGCAGATGATGGAATAAAACCACAAACTGTGGAATCCATAAAACATGCTAAAGCAGCAAATGTTCCAATAGTAGTTGCAATTAATAAATGCGATTTACAAAATGCAGATCCTCAGAAAATAAAAAATCAATTGCTTGAGTATGAATTAATTGCTGAAGAATTGTCAGGAGATACTTTGATAGTTGAGATCTCAACAAAAACAAAACAGAATTTAGATAAATTAATAGAGTCAGTTTTACTTCAGGCTGAATTATTAGATTTAAAAACAGATTATGAGTCAAATGCAACTGGAGCTGTTTTAGAGTCCAAGATTGATGTTGGCAGAGGTCCAATTGTAAATATTATTGTGACTTCTGGCACATTAATAAAAGGTGATTACTTTGTTAGTGGATTAAAATGGGGAAAAGTTAGAGCAATAATTAATGATACTGGAACCAGTGTAAATGAAGCTTATCCCGCTACTCCCGCAGAAGTATTAGGTATTAATGGAGCTGCTAAAGCAGGAGATGATTTTATAGTTTTAGAAAGTGAGAAAGAAGCCAAATCTCTTAGTGATGCTAGAATTCAAGAAAAACAAGAGAGCAATAATCCTTTAACTTTTGTAACACAAGATTCAGCATTTAAAGATAAAACTTCAGAGGAGTTAAATATAATTATTAAATCTGATGTTCATGGCTCATCGGAAGCAATAAAAAATGCTATTTCTCAAATTAAACATGACGAAGTTAAGTCAAAAATAATGCTATCTGATATTGGAATGGTAACTGAAACTGATGTTTTATTAGCCAAGGCATCAAATGCAGTTCTAGTAGCATTTAATGTTAAACCAAGCAAGGAAGCAAAAAAACTTGCTGAACAAGAAAAAATAGCAATTTATTCTTATAACATAATTTATGAAGTATTAGATTTTATTAAAAATAAAATGTCAGGCTTATTAACACCAGATGTTCAAGAAAAAATTATTGGATCAGCTGAAATTCTTGAAATATTTAAAGTTTCAAGAGTTGGCAAAGTCGCTGGATCAAAGGTTATTGAAGGCGAAATATCACAAGATTCAAATGCTCGAGTGATTAGAGATGGTACAATCATATTTAAAGGCAAAATTGAATCTATTTACAGAGAAAAAAATCAAGCAAAGCAAGTTTCTGCTGGCTTAGAATGTGGTATTACAATCAAAGATTTTAATGATTTTCAGAAAAAGGATGTAATTGAAGCTTATAATTCAACGGTAACGGAGAGAAGAATTTAATATTATGAGTAAACTTGGAAAACCTGTTACACAAAGACAATTAAGAGTTGGAGAAATGATAAAGCAAGCCTTAGGGATGATTTTTTTAAGAAGTGAGGCAAAACTGCCCAATCTTGAAACAAGAGAAATTACAGTTACAGAGGTAAGAATGAGTCAAGATCTTAAAACTGCCAAAGCATTTGTATTACCATTAGGAGGAAAAAATTCTCAAGAAGTAATTGAAAAACTAAAAGAATTTTCATTTGTAATTAGAAAAGTATTGTCAAAAAAAATAACTATGAAATTTCTTCCGAAGCTTTTTTTTGTTAAAGATGAATCCTTTGATTATGCTGAAAAAATTGAAAATTTAATAAAACAAACAAATAAATAAATAAGGAAAAATATGACTAAAAATAATAAAGAACTAGCTACTCATGATAAAGATGCTGGATTTTCTGAAGTGCAGATAGTTCAATTAACAGGCAAAATTAAGAATTTATCTGAACATCTGAAAAAGTTTAAAAAAGATAAACACTCATCTGTGGGGTTATTAAAAGCAGTAAATAGAAGAAAAAAATTATTAAACTATTTGAAAAAAAATAAAATAGATTCATATAAAAACGTAATTGAAAAACTAAATTTAAGGAAATAAATGTTTAAAATATCAAGACAAGAAATAGAAGTTGAAGGAAAAAAAATAATTTTAGAAACAGGAAAAATAGCAAGACAAGCAGATGGTGCAATTATTGCTACATGTGGAGAAACAGTAGTAATAGCAACAGCGGTGGGTGAAAAAAAAGTTAATCCTGAAGTTGATTACTTCCCTTTACAAGTAAACTATCAAGAAAAATATTATGCAGCGGGTAAAATTCCAGGAGGATATTTTAAAAGAGAAGCAAGACCAACAGAAGCTGAGACGTTAATTTCGCGATTAATAGACAGACCTATTAGACCCTTGTTTCCAGAAGAATTTAGAAATGAAGTGCAAGTTTTACCAACAGTACTTTCATATGATGGTGTAAATGAACCAGATGTATTATCTATAATTGCATGTTCAGCAGCACTAGCAATATCTGGAATGCCTTTTCAAGGACCAGTTGGAGCTTCAAGAGTTGGTTATATAGATGACAAGTATGTATTAAATCCATCTAAAGAAGAAATTGAAAAATCTAAATTAGATTTAGTAGTTGCTGGAATTAAAGATGCAGTTTTAATGGTAGAATCTGAAGCATCAGGTTTATCAGAAAAAGTAATGTTAGATGCAGTTAAATTTGGACATGAAAAATTTGTTCCAGTTATTGAAGCAATTGAAAAGTTAGTAAAAGATTGTGGCAAAGAACAGTGGGTTGTTGAAAAGAATGATTTATCTGAATTAGAAAAGAAAATTTCAGATAGCTTTAAAAAAGAGTTAACAAAAGCATTTTCTATTAAAGACAAACAAGAAAGATCCAATTTAATTGGTGAAATTACAACCAAATGTAAAGAAATGTTTGAAGGTGACGAAACTTATTCTGATTTAAATATTTCAATGACTTTAAAAAAAGTTGAAAAGAAAATTGTTAGAACGGACATCTTAAAAAACAAATCGAGAATTGATGGACGTTCATTAACTGATGTAAGACAAATTGATTGTCAAGTTGGTGTTTTACCAAGAACTCATGGATCGGCTTTGTTTACAAGGGGAGAGACACAAGCTTTAGTAACACTAACCTTGGGAACCTCAGAAGATGAGCAAAGAGTTGAAAGCCTTGAGGGGTTAAAGAGAAATAGATTTATGCTTCATTATAACTTCCCTCCTTTTTCTGTTGGCGAAGTTGGTAGAATTGGTACTGGCAGAAGAGAAATCGGCCATGGCAAATTAGCTTGGAGAGCACTAAATTCATCATTGCCAGCACAAGAAAAATTTCCATATACTTACAGAGTTGTATCTGAAATTACCGAGTCAAACGGATCTTCTTCAATGGCTACAGTTTGTGGCGCATCTTTAGCGTTAATGGATGCAGGTGTACCAATGAAAGATTCTGTAGCAGGTATAGCTATGGGATTAATTAAAGAAGGAAATGATTTTTCAGTTCTTTCAGATATTCTAGGTGACGAAGATCACTTAGGAGATATGGATTTTAAAGTAGCTGGTACTAAAGATGGCATTACTTCTTTACAAATGGATATTAAAATAACAGGAATAACCTTTGAAATAATGGACCAAGCATTATCACAAGCTAAAGATGGCAGAATTCATATCTTAGGTGAGATGGCAAAAGCTTTAACTGGCTCAAGAGATACAGTTTCTAAATATACTCCAAAAATAGAAACAGTTATGGTTGATAAAAAAGATATAGCAGCCGTAATTGGAAAAGGTGGAGCAACTATAAGAGAAATTGTTGAGCTATCAGGAGCAAAAGTAGATGTAAAAGACACAGGTGAAGTAACTGTAGCTGCTCCAGATGAAGAATCTAGACTTAAAGCAATGAAAATGATCAAAGACATTATTGCTAAGCCTGAAATGAATAAAATTTATAAAGGTAAAGTGATTAAAATTATGGAATTTGGAGCTTTTGTAAATTTCTTAGGTAAACAAGATGGTCTAGTTCACATATCAGAACTTGCTCCTAAAAGAGTAGCTAAAGTTACCGATGTTGTTAAAGAAGGCGATGAAGTTAATGTTAAAGTAATTGGATTTGATAGAGGTAAAATTAAATTATCTATCAAACAAGCTGTTGCTTAAGACATATTTTTTGGATTAGGCATTCCAACTTTATTGTAACCTGCATCCACGTAATGTATTTCACCTGTAACTGCTCCAGCAAGATCACTTAATAGATATAAAGCTGAATTGCCTATGTCATCAATATCTACATTTCTTTTTAATAAAGAATGATCCTCATTCCACTTATATAGAAATTTTGCATCACCAATAGCTGATGCTGCTAGAGTTTTAATTGGGCCAGCACTTATAGCATTTACTCTAATTTTCTTCTCCCCAAGATCTCTTGCAAGATATTTTACACTTGCTTCTAAAGCAGATTTACAAACACCCATAACATTATAGTTTGGAATTACTTTTGTAGACTCATATGTAAGAGTAAGCATACTTCCGCCTTCTTTCATAATTTTTAAAGCCTCTTTAGCAATCTCTGTAAAAGAAAAGCAAGAGATCAACATACTTTTTAAGAAGTTTTCTCTAGTTGTATTTAAATATTCACCAGATAATTCAGATCTGTCAGAAAAAGCTATTGCATGTACTACAAAATCTATTTGACCCCATTTACTTTTTATATCTTCGAAAAGTTTTACTATTTCATTTTTATCTTCGACATCGCAGTTTAGGGTAATATTTGAATTTAATGACTCGGCTAAAGGAACTACTCTTTTTTTTAAGGCATCCCCTAAATATGTAAAAGCCAATTCAGCTCCATTTTCAGCAAGTTTTTTAGATATGCCCCAAGCTATTGATCTTTCGTTTGCTACACCCATTATTAAACCTTTTTTACCCTTCATCAAACTCATAAATTAAACTTTTTCAAATACTAAAGCTGCATTAGTTCCACCAAAGCCAAAACTATTAGACATTATAGCATTTAAATTAACATCCTTTTCAACATTTGTTACTATTGGAAATTTTTTAGCTTCTTCGTCCATATCATTAATGTTTGCTGAAGCAGAAATAAAATTATTTTTCATCATTATTAAACTATAAATAGCCTCGTGTACTGAAGTAGCTCCAAGTGAGTGTCCAGAAAGTGATTTAGTTGAACTTATTTTAGGAATAGAGTCTTTAAAAACCTCTCCTACGGCTTTAAGTTCTGTTATGTCACCAACTGGAGTAGAAGTACCATGAGTATTAATATAATCGATCTTATTTTTGCTTGTATTTAAAGCCATTTGCATACATCTAACCGCTCCCTCGCCAGAAGGTGCTACCATATCATAACCATCTGAAGTAGCTCCGTAACCTGTTAATTCTGCATAAATTTTAGCACCTCTTGCTTTTGCATGTTCATATTCTTCTAAAACTACAACACCACCTCCTCCTGAAATTACAAAACCATCTCTATTTTTATCATAAGGTCTTGATGCTGAAACTGGATTATCATTAAATTTTGAAGATAAAGCTGTCATAGCATCAAACATAGCAGTCAATGCAAATTGAACTTCGTCACTTCCTCCAGCAAAAATAATTTTTTGTTTACCCATTTGAATTAATTCCATTCCATTTCCAATGCAGTGACCACTTGTAGCACATGCTGAACTTATAGTGTAGTTCACGCCTTTTATTTTGAATGGAACACCTAGTGTAGCAGAAGCAGTGCTTGCCATAGTTCTTGGAACTACACAGGGCCCCATCTTTTTTGGATTTTTATTTCTAGTTTTATCAGCTGCTAAAATAACATTTTCAATAGATGGGCCACCTGAACCCATAACTATTCCAGTTGTGATATTGCTAATATCTTTATCCTCCAGACCCGAATCCTTAACAGCTTCAGCCATAGCAATATAGTTATAAGCTGAGCCGTTTCCCATAAATCTTATAATCTTTCTCTCTATATAATCTTCTATCTTTATATTTGGTTTGCCGTGTACATGACTTTTTAAATTATATTCTTTATATTCTTCAGAAAATGTAATGCCAGATTTTGTATTTATTAGTGATTGATAAACTTCAACTTGGTTATTGCCAAGACAAGATACTATTCCAATTCCTGTTACAACTACTCTTTTCATTGTTTAAATAATCCGACTTTTAAATTTTCAGCAGAGTATATCTTTTTTCCATCTGCAAGCAAAATACCATTGGCCAATCCAACAGTTGCGCTTTCTTTAATTAAAATTCTTTTTATATCAATTTCATAAGTTGCTATTTTTACATTTTTTAAAACTTCCCCAGTAAATTTTACAGCGTTTACCCCTAACGCCCTTCCTCTACCTGGGTTACCAATCCAACTTAAATAAAATCCTACTAATTGCCACATAGCATCTAAACCTAAACATCCAGGCATCACTGGATCTTCTTTAAAATGACAGTTAAAAAACCAAAGATCATCCTTTATATCTAATTCTGCTTTAATATACCCTTTTTTAAAAGCACCTTTATTGTTATTGATATCTGAAATTCTATTAAACATTAACATTGGAGGAAGTGGAAGTTTTGCATTTCCTGGACCAAATAGATTTCCATTCCCGCAGTCAATTAGTTCTTCATAATTAAACGAATTTTTTTTCATTAATTTTTTATCTTAATACTTGATTTAGAGCGATTATAATATAGAAATAGTTTAGAATTATTATAAATAGTAAATGTCGAAAAGTACAGAATATATAGAAAAGCTCAGAAATTCAGGATTAAGACCAACGCGCCAAAGAATTAAAATTTGTGAATTATTATTTAATAGAGAAAACACGTTTCATTTTTCAATTAGCGATCTTACTAAAATTATTGAACATACATGTAATGAAAAAATTTCATTGGCTACAGTTTATAACACGGTTCACGCATTCAATAAAAAAGGATATCTAAAAGAAATTACAATCAATGAAAACCAAAGTTATTTTGATACTAATATTACAAATCATCATCATTTTTTTGATGAAGATAAAAAAGAATTAATTGATATTAGACATGATGATGTAGAACAAATTAAAATAAAAAAAAACATGCCTGGAAAAAAAATTAAATCAGTAGAAGTCTTAGTAAGAGTTGCATCTGATAATTAACACCGAAAATAAATCAACAATTTTAATTCTTCAATTTTTAGATTAAAATGATTCTAAACTATTGACATGTAGTTTAGAATGGTTATATGTTAAAATTATTACAAAGGAGAAAATATGTCACTTAAAGGAAGTAAAACAGAAGAAAACTTAAAAGCCGCTTTTGCTGGTGAAAGCCAAGCAAACAGAAGGTATTTATATTTTGCTCAAAAGGCAGATGTAGAAGGTTACAACGATGTTGCTGCTGTATTTAGATCAACCGCAGAAGGCGAAACCGGACATGCTCATGGGCACTTAGAATATCTTGAAGAGGTTGGAGATCCAGCTACTGGTAAACCAATTGGCGAAACTAAAGCTAACTTAGCATCTGCAATTGAAGGTGAAACTCATGAGTATACAGATATGTATCCTGGCATGGCTAAAACAGCTAGAGAAGAAGGTTTTGATGAGATTGCTGATTGGTTTGAAACATTGGCAAAAGCAGAAAAATCACACGCTGGAAAGTTTCAAAAAACTTTAGATTCAATAGGTTAATAACAATAAAATTAAGTGGACATTCTTTAATAATGTTCACTTAAAAAAACCATGTGAGCAAAGAAGGAAGTACAAAAGCGTCGATAAGACATCCATTAAATTTCAAAGATTCTGATTTTTTAAACTATGAAAAATTAGATCAAGAAATGAGGAGAGTATTTAATATTTGTAATGGTTGCAGAAGATGTTTTAACTTATGCGATAGTTTTCCAAAATTATTTGATCTTGTTGATAAGTCAAAAGATGAGGAAATTTCTTCAATATCAAGCGATCAGTTTAAGTCAGTAGTTGATGCATGCACTTTATGCAATATGTGTTTTATGAATAAATGTCCATATGTGCCACCTCATGAATTTAATATAGATTTTCCTCATTTGATGTTGAGATACAGAATGTCTCAAAGAAAAAAAGGAGAAATTTCAAATGCAACAAAACAACTTGCAAAAATAGACATGAATGCAAAAATTGGAATTCTATTTAGCAAAATAATTAATTGGGTTTCAGATAAAAAAAATAAGATTTTTAGAAAGATATTAGAAATATTAACTGGTATTGATAAAAGAGCTGAATTACCAAAATATAATAGTGAAACTTTCAGCAACTATTTTAAAAAATTTAAAAGTTCAGCTTTAAAAATAGAAGCAAAGAGAAAAGCTGTAATATATTCAACATGTTTTGTTAACTTTAACAAAAAAAAAACCGGAGAAGCTGCATTGAAAGTCCTTCATCATAATGGAGTTGAAGTTGAACATTCTTACGTTGGTTGTTGTGGGATGCCGTTCTTAGAACAAGCAGACCTAATACAAGTTGTAAAACAAGCAAAACTAATATCAAAAGAATTATTAAAGTTTGTTGATCAAGGATATAAAGTTATAACCTTAACAGCAAGTTGCGGACTTATGTTAAAGTTTGAATGGCCACTTTTGCTTCCACATGATGAGGATATAAAAAAACTTTCAATAGAAACTTTCGATATTGATGAGTACATAATTGATATTAATAACAACGAAGGTTTAGTAAAAGGTCTGCAAGAAATAGATGGGGGAGTAACTGTTCACCATGCTTGCCATGCACGTGCACAAAATATGGGAAATAAAGCTAGAGACATGCTTAAATTAATTCCAAATATTAAAATAGATGTTGTTGAAAGATGTGCAGGTCATGGAGGGACTTTTGGCGTGATGAAGGAAACTTATGATATTGCAATTAAGATAGGCAAAACTACCGCAAGAACTGTAAAAAGAAAAAATAATAAATATATGGCTTCTGATTGTCCTTTGGCAGGCAAACATATTAAACAACTTGTTGAAGATACAGACTTTTATAACAATGAGGCACTACATCCTATCGAATTAATAGCAAAGAGTTATAAGTTATAATTATGCCAAAAGAACAAAGAATAATTAAAAAAAATGATCTTTTAACCCTTGATATTTATGCAAAAAATAGAAAACAGATTAGAAAAAAATTAATTGAAATAAAAAAAAATAGAAGATTAGCTCTTGGTCCTTATGCAACTTTTTACTTTGAAAGTTATGAGACTATATTATCTCAAGTTCAAGAAATGCTACATATAGAAAAGGGTGGAGACGAACAATTAAAGTATGAATTGTCTGCATATAATCCTCTAGTTCCAAAAGGAAAAGAATTAGTTTCAACAATAATGTTTGAAATAGATAATCCTGTATCTAGAGCAGCTTTTTTAGCAAAATTAGGCGGAGTTGAAAAACATGTTTTTATGAAAATAGATAATGAAGTTATTTCTGGAGTTTCAGAGACAGATGTGGATAGAACTTCTGCAGACGGAAAAGCATCCTCGGTACAATTTGTTCATTTTAACTTGACTGATGAACAAATATCTATATTCAAAGGAAATAATGTATGCGTTGAGCTTGGTATAGATCATAAAGAGTACTCACATACAACAAAATTAAGCAAAGCTAATATTAAATCTTTATCAATAGATCTTAGTTAAAACTTCCCCAAACATTATTGGTATCAATCCAACCTTTATATTTATCTGTTTTTATTTTACACCAATTATTTTTGCATTTTTTTATAATTAATAATCTTCCCTTTTCTAATTTAGCAATTGGTCTTGAAAATTTTGAAGATTTGCTAAACAATATTTTATCTTCCATAACAATCAATGAATTACTTTTTTTTAATTGGGAAATATGAATCCAACCACTATTTTTTTTAAAATCAATAATTCTTCTAAAGTTTTCTTTTTTATCAATAACTTCTACAGATAGAAATTTTTTTTTATATATATATTTGATTGGGTAAGCGAATCCAGGACCATAACGGACATTAACTTTTTTATTTTTTAAAGATAAAAAATAATTATTTTCATTAGCTAGTGTACTGCTTGTAAGCAATATTAATAATATAACGTAAATAATTTTGATCATTTACAACAAATACAATTTTTTTTTTTAGAATATGAAACTTTCTTAAAATTAAATTTTAAAAGGTTAATGATTAAAATTGAACCATCTAGATTACTTCCAATACTTAAAATTTTTTTTAAAACTTCATTAGCTTGGATGTTTCCAATAATTCCAGCTACAGGACCCATAATACCTTCTGCTTCACAATTTAATATCTCATCAGAAGGTTTTGATTGATAAAAACATTTTAAACAAGGAATATTTTGATTTTTAAAATTGAATGTGAAAACATGTCCATCAAATTTACTGATAGCTCCAACAATTAAAATCTTCTTATATTTGATTGAATATTCATTAAGTAAAAATTTTGTTTTAAAATTATCAGAACCATCAATAATTATGTCAAAACTTTTAATTATGCTATTTAAATTTTTATACGTGATTTTTTTTTTAAAAATTTTTATTTTAATTAAAGGATTAATTGATTTGATTTTTTCCTTTAAAACATTAACTTTAAATTTACCAACATCTTTTGAACTATATAAAGATTGTCTATGAATATTTGAAAGACACACTTTATCATGATCTGCAATACCAATAGTTCCCACTCCTGCTCTACTAAGATAATCTACTATAGGACAACCCAGCCCTCCAGCACCAACGATTAAAACTTTCGAATTAATTATTGCTTTTTGACCAGCAATACCAACATTTTTAAGAACAATTTGACGTGAATATCTTTCAATAAGGTTTTTATTTAAGCTATTCTTCATTTTCCAGTAGATCCAAAGCCGTCTGATCCCCTTAGAGTGTCTGGAAGGTCATCTACTTCCTCAAAATCTACTTTTAAGACTGGCATAAGAACCATTTGGGCTATTCTGTCGTTATTTCGTACAACAAATTCTTGATTACCATGATTAAATAATATTATCTTTAATTCTCCTCTGTAGTCACTATCAATCGTACCTGGTGTATTTAAAACGCTAATGCTTGATTTTGCTGCGAGTCCCGAGCGAGGCCTAATTTGTATTTCAACATCATTTGATATTGCTACAGAAATTCCTGTTGGAATTAAAGCAGTAGTATTTGGAGCAATTTTAATAGAATCTTTAATAAAAGCCATCAAATCCATACCAGATGAACCTTCCGTTTTATACGATGGTAATTGAACTTTTGGATCAAGCTTTTTAACTAAAACCTTTACCATTAAATTAATTTAATTGGGAAACAACTCTTTTTACTATTTCTTCTGCCAAAAGTGATTTTTTCATTTTTTGAAGTTTTTCATCATTCATATTTTTATAGAAAATAGATACTTCATTAAAATCAGATTCAAATCCGACTGAAGAGTCCGATACATCGTTTGCAATTATCCAATCACAATTTTTTTCAGATAACTTTAATTTAGAGTTTTCATTTAAATTATTTGTTTCTGCCGCAAAACCGATTACTAGTTTAGGTCTTAGTGAATTATGTTTAGATATGTGACCTAAGATATCTATATTTTTTTCTAATGTTAAATGCATACATTCTTTTTTTTTAATTTTTTCCTTTTCTTTATTTTTAACTTTATAGTCAGCAACAGCAGCTGAAAAAATAGCTACATCTACCGGAAGATTTTTTAAAGTAGCATTAAACATTTCCTCTGTAGAATTTACCTTGATTAGATTTACTCCTTTAACTGGATCTAAATTTGTAGGGCCTGAAACTAATGTAGTTTCAAATCCATTTTTATTTAAAGATTTTGCAATCTCATAACCTTGTTTTCCACTAGATTTGTTTGAAATATATCTTACTGGATCAATATATTCATGTGTTGGTCCTGCTGTAATCAAAGCTTTAAATTTTTTGTTTTTTTTTATAATTCCAAAGTATTCATCTAGATAATTTATTATATCCTCAGGTTCTGTCATCTTCCCTTCACCATATTCACCACAAGCCATATCGCCAATTTCAGGACCTATAATTTGATAACCAAAATTCTTTAATTTTTGTAAATTTTCCTTATTTGAAGGATGTTCCCACATTCTAACATTCATTGCAGGAGCCAAAAACACATTTTTGTCAGAAGCCAGGACAACAGTTGAAGCCAAATCATCAGACATTCCATAACTTAATTTAGAAATAGTATTTGCAGTTATTGGAGCAATTAATATTAAATCTGACCATCTAGAAAGAGAAATATGGTCCATTTCAGCTTCATTATTATGATCAAATAGATCCAGGTAAACTTTTTCTTGAGATAAAGAAGTGATGGAAAGTGGTGTAACAAATTTATTAGCATTTTTTGATAGTATAGTTTTAACAAAAGCTCCTTTTTTTTTAAAAAGTCTTATTATTTCTAAGCTTTTATAGGCAGCTATCCCACCACAAATTATTAACAAAATTTTTTTATCTTCCAAGTTATTCATTGTCAGAATTAAAATACTATGAAACCCAAAAATACAAGCAATAATAAACCAATAATACTTTGATTTCTAAATGATTTCATTTCTAATTCTTTCTCTTTTAAAGCAGAGTAAGAATTTGAATTCTGAGGAATATGCCCACTTGCTAGATATGTAAGTGCTTGGTTTGCTTTATCCATAATTTTAGGCAGTTCAGGCAGTCTCTTTAAAACTTCAGCAGAATCTTTAAGTGTATCAGTTATAGCATTTATTGGATCTTTGGTTTCTTTTAACCAATTTTCCAAAACTGGTTTTGAAGTTTCCCAAATATTAGTGTTTACATTTAATTTTCTAGCCACTCCTTCGACTACAACCATAGTTTTTTGTAATAAAAGTAACTGAGGTTGTGTTTGCATATTAAATTTTTCAGTAATATCGAATAATTGTTTTAACAATTTTCCACCTGATATATCTTTTTCTGAGTGACCGAAAATTGGTTCTCCTATAGATCTTAATGCTTGGGCAAAATTATCTATTTGAATATCTTTTGGAACAAGACCTGCAACCAAGTGTATTTCAGCAACTTTTTTGTAATCTCTTTGAATAAAACCAAATAAAATTTCTGCAAGATATCTTTTGTTAAGTTTATCAAGTCTACCCATAATTCCAAAATCTATTGGAACAATTTGTCCATCGCTATCAATCAATAGATTTCCCTCATGCATATCGGCATGAAAAAAACCATCTCTTACGGCATGCCTTAAAAAATGTTGGATAATATCTGTAGCCAATTTTTCTGTGTTTATATTGTTTTTTTCTAAAATATCTTTTTCCCTTATGGAAATTCCTTCAACCCAATCAAGAGTTAATACAGACTCACTTGTATAGTTCCAATAAATTTTAGGAACATGAAATCCTAAGTCATTTTTAGTATTTTCAACAAATTCATTGGCAGCAGCAGCTTCAAGTCTTAAATCCATTTCATGATTAGTTATTTCTTTCAATAAAAAAACAACTTCTACAAGTTTTAATCTTTTTGTTTTTTCAATAATGCTTTCAACAAAATATGCAAGCAACATCAAAGCATCTATTTCTTCATTAAATATTTTTTTAATATTTGGTCTTAATATTTTGATTGCCACATCTTTAATAATTTTATCATCATTAATTTGTGCTTTGTGCACTTGTGCCACTGATGCTGCTGCAATGGGCTCAGTAAAATTAATTATTGAATTGTAAATTTCTTTACCCAAATCCTTTTTGATCATTTTTCTAGCCTCAAAAGTAGAGAATGGAGGAAGTTTATCTTGTAATTTTTCAAATTGTTTTGAAAGTTCTTCTCCAATTATATCCGGTCTAGTGGATAAAAATTGACCTAGTTTTATAAATGTGGTCCCCATATCTTGGATAGAATTACATAATCTTTCTTCATTGCTTAGATTTAAGTTTTGATTATTTTTTCCAAAAAGAGAAATTGAAAAAATTCCAAAAAATATTTTTATAATTAGTGGAGGCTCGTGTATTTTAGAAACTATTTTTAGCGCATCAGATTTAGCCAATTTTCTTGCAAGTCTAAATAAAATAAATATTTTCTTTATCATTAGATTTTCCAGCCAGAATGAATTGCAACTATTCCACCACTTAAATTTCTATAAGTACAATTTTTAAAATTATTTTTCCTCATAATTTCCAGAAGTTGTTCTTGGTTTACAAATTTTTCAATGCTTTGTATTAAATATTCATACGGTTTCTTATCTCCAACAATAATTTGGCCTAATAAAGGTATTATTTTCGAATAATTTTTATAAATAAAATCTAAATTTAAATTTTCAATTTTAGAGAATTCTAAGCATAAAAATCTCCCACCTGTTTTTAAAACTCTATATGCTTCAGCTAAGCTTTTATTAAGATTTTTTGTATTTCTCAATCCAAAGCTTATTGTATAAAAATCATAACTATTGTTGGGAACCTTTAAATTTTCTGCATAACCAATTTTCCAAGTTATATTTTTAAATTTATTTAATTTTTTTTTACCCTCTTCAATCATTTTTTTATTTGGATCAACACAAAGGATTGATGCTTTATTACTTGTAGCTTTAATATATAAACTTGCAATATCACCTGTGCCACATCCCACATCAATTAGTTTTTTATTTTTTGATGGGTTTATCATTTGAACAAAATCTTTTTTCCATATTCTATGAATTCCTAATGACATAAAGTCATTCATAAGGTCGTACTTATCAAAAACCTTATTAAAAACTCCTTTTACTAGCCCCTCTTTTTGTTGGAAATCTTGTTTCATGGTTTAATAGTTTATTTAATTTATTAATATAATCCTAAATGCCAGAATTGCCAGAAGTAGAAATAGTCAAACAATCTCTTAAAAAGAAGATTAAATTTAAAAAAATTAAAAAAGTTATTGTACGAAATAGAAATTTAAGATTCAAATTACAAAATGATTTTGAAAATGTTTTAAAAAATAGATTTGTTAAAGAAATTTCAAGAATCTCTAAATATTTAATTTTTGAATTGGATAATCAAAAATATTGTATTATTCATCTTGGAATGTCTGGAACAATACATCTAATTAGTAAAAAAAAACAAAATAAATTTACAAACTTAAGCTTTTATCACTCCAAAACACTTTCAAAAAAACATAATCATGTAGAGTTATTATTTTCTGATTTTAAAATAATTTATAACGATCCAAGAAGATTTGGATATTTTAAGATAATTAATTGCCGATCAGAATTAAAAGAATTTTTTAATAAAATAGGCCCAGAAGCAATAAGTGAAGATTTTAATCTCGATTATTTAAAAAAAAAAATAACTAACAAAACAAAAAATATAAAAAGTTTATTATTAGATCAAAATTTTGTATCAGGAATTGGTAATATTTATGCCAATGAAATACTATTTTACAGCAAAATACATCCTAAAAAGAAAGCCTTTCAAATTAATACTAATGAAATGAATAAATTAGTAAAATTTTCAGAATATGTCCTTCAACTTGCAATTCAGCATGGCGGATCAACAATAAGTGATTTTAAGAATACAAAAAGTTCTATCGGTTCATTTCAAAAAAAGTTTAAAGTATATGATAGGGAGAATAAAAAGTGTTTGAGAAAAAGTTGTAATGGCAAGATTATAAAAAAATTTATATCTAATAGGTCAACTTTTTTTTGTAATTTTTGCCAAAAATAATACATTATTCTATTGACCCAATTGTATTCACGAGCTATACCATCGGCGCATATGGCTAACATAAAATCAGCAATTAAAACTGTAAGAAGAATATCAAGACAAACTCTGGTTAATCGATCAAGAAAAAGCAGATTCAGAAATGCTATAAAAAAAATGAATGCCATTCTGGATACAAAGAACAAAAAAGAAGCTTTGGAGTATTTACCAAAATTAAATGCTGAATTAATGAAGATTGCAAAGACTAAAATTATAAAAAGACAAAATGCGTCAAGAAATATTTCAAGAATTACCAAAAAAATTAACGTTCTTTAAACAACTCAAAGTAGTTAGAAAAAATATTAACTTTAAGGTTGTCTTTGCATTATTAAATTAATTTTATTTTCACAACTATTAGTATTTATACAAAATATAAATTATTTTTTTTTTATGACACAAGATCTAGTCTTTTTTTAACTAATTAAAGTAAATTTTTTTTTATTAAACAAGCAATAAATAAATTTATTACAATCTTGAATATAATAACTTTTACAAGTTTAGATTTATTCAATTAGAGATTTTATTTTTTTTTGAAAACACAAAATAATTTATTGCATTAATTTGCTCAAGACATTAACTAGAGTTTTCCTATATGAAAAATATCTTAAATCAAAATGTAGAAAATTTTTCTTTAAAAAAAATTGATTGGGAAATTATCCAATCAGAAATGAAAGATAAGTTTGGTGGAGATATATATGAATCTTGGTTGAGAAAAATTAATTTTGTAGATGAATTTAAAAATTATGTTTTAATTTCAGTATCAACAAGATTTATTCGTGATTGGATTACCTCAAGATATTTAGATCAGATTTTACAAATTATAAAATTACATAACAAAGATATTATTAGAATAGAATTTACTATTATTAAAAAAAAACATGAAACAATTGAAGATCAAAACCCTTTAAAAAATAAAAATATAGACATTAATAAAAATGTTTCATTCTTAAAAGATTCATATTTGCAGTACAATAGAATCGATCCAAATAAAAATTTTGAAAATTTTATATTAGGATCCAGTAATAAATTGGCTTTTGAAGCTTCAAAAAAAGTAACCCAGGATTTAGCACACTATAATCCTTTATATTTATATTCTGGTGTTGGCATGGGGAAAACACACTTATTAAATGCTATAGCTCTAAGTCTTAAAGAAAAAAATAAAGTTAAGTTTATTTCCGCAGAAAGATTTATGTACCAATTTGTAAAATCAATAAAATCTAACGAAATGGTAAAGTTTAAGGATTATTTTAGAAACACAGATGCCTTGTTAATCGACGATATTCAGTTCATGAATGGCAAAGAGGCAATGCAAGAAGAATTTTTTCATACTTTTAATGCTCTTTTCGACAAAGATTCTCAAATAATTGTAACAGCAGACAGACCTCCAAATAAGTTATCTAGAATACAAGAAAGAATAAAATCAAGATTTTCTGGTGGACTAGTTGTAGATATACAGAACCCTGATTACGAACTCCGATATAAAATTATAAAAGTAAAAACCGAAGAATTAAAGTTATTATATTCTAATCAAATAAACATCTCTGAAGAAATTCAAAAATTCATTAGTGCAGAAATAAGAACAAGCATTAGGGAATTAGTAGGAGCTTTAAACAGAATTATTTCTTTTTCAAAAATTTATAATAAAATACCTAGTCTAACCGAAACAAAAGTAATTTTGAAAGATTTATTAAATCTTTCAGAGAATAAAGTTACTATTGATCTTATCCAAGTAATTGTTTGCAAGTTTTTTAAAATTAGCAAAAATGAAATGCTTTCTTCTCGAAGATCTAGATACTTGGTAAGACCAAGACAAACAGCAATTTATTTAGCCAAGCTATTGACATCAAAATCCTTACCTGAAATTGGTAGAGCTTTTTCAAATAGAGATCATACAACTGTAATTCACTCTGTAAAAACAATAGAAAAATTAAGAAAAGAAGATAACGAATTAAATTTCAATATTGATAGTTTAAAAAATAAAATTTTATATAGTAAAGAAAATGAAGTTTAACGTTAACCAACAAGATCTTCAAAAGTCTCTAAATTACTGTCAGGGTGTTATAGAGAAAAGAAGCACTTTACCAATTTTATCAAATGTTCTTCTTGAGGTGGCTAATTCTAGATTAATAATTACCGCCACTGATCTTGATTTAATTTTTATTCATCAAATTCCAAATGTCGAAATAATTGAAGAAGGAAAAACAACATCATCATCATCAATTATGTATGATATTGTTAGAAAATTTTCATCAGGAAAAAAAATAAATTTTTCAAATATTGGAGAAAATAAACTTCATCTTGAATCAGAAAAATCTGTTTTTAATTTAAATTGTATTAGTGCTGCTGAGTTTCCTTTAACTGATGAAAATTTTAATCAAAACGAATTTTCTATAAGGTCAAAACAACTTCTAAAACTTTTGAACAAATGTAAATTTTCAGTTTCTAATGATGAAACTAGGCATTATTTAAGTGGTATATTTTTTCATCAAACTCAAATTGATGATAAAGTATTTTTAACAGCAGCTGCAACTGATAGTCATAGAATGTCTGTATCAAAAGTTCGGTTGAATGAAAAAATTGATTTTGAACCAATAATTTTACCTAAAAAAACTATATTTCAACTTTGTTCATTACTGGAAGATTATGAGGGTGATGTTAAAATTTCAAATATAAAATCAAAAATCAAATTTGAATTAAATAATAGTATTATAATTTCAAAGTTAATAGATGGAAAATTTCCTAATTATGTTCAGGTAATTCCAAAAGAAAATCAAAAAAAATTGGAAGTTGATTTAAAATTATTCTTAGATTCCGTTGATCGTGTAGCTTCGGTTTCAATTGATAAAAAAGATGGTGTAAAATTTAACTTAACTAAAGATGTATTAAATCTTTCTGTAAATAATACTAATAGTGGTGACGGTAACGAAAGTTTAAATGTTAAATTTGATTATGATTTGGATATAAGTTTTAATTCCAGATATTTAATTGATATAGCATCACAATTAGATGGGGACAAAGTAGAAATTTATTTTAAAGATACTGGATCTCCGGCACTAATTAAAGATCCAGGAGATTTTGACAGTATTTTTGTTATAATGCCTATGAAAGGCTAAACAATTTTATCTAATTCTTGATAAATATTATTTTGTAAAATATTTAAAAAATCTTTACTGTCTATTTTCGGTTCTATTTCTTTTAAAATTGATATAACTAATATTCCATTAGATTTTAATTTTCCACTTTTAGGCCATATATTTCCAGAATTGATTGCTACCGGTTGGCATTTTATTTGTAAATCTTCATAAATTCTTGAAACTCCTTTTTTAAAAGGAGCTCTATCTTCGGGTGCCATTCTGGTTGCTTGAGGAAATATTATTATTGGTCTATTAGATGAATTTATAACAGATTTAATTTTATCAGAAAAACCTAAATTTTCTTTTGAAATTTTATTTCTATCGATTGATATTGATCCTATTTTTTTCAAATACATTCCAAAAACTGGGATTCTTAATAATTCTTTTTTTAAAATGAATACCGGCGAGTTAAAAATAGTTTGTAAAAAAAATGTTTCAAACATTGATTGGTGAGAACATGCTATAAAAAATTTACCTTCGGATATGATGTTTTCTTTTCCCTTAATTATAATTTTTGTTGATAAAAATATATTCAAACAAATTTTTGACCAATGTCCCATAATTTTTCCACCAAATAAAACTATTTTTTGAGGCAATAGTAGAGATGGTAAAAAAATTAAAGAAATAAGTATTATTCCTAAATAAAAAAAAATCCTGAAAATTAAACTTCTAATCATTTGTTAAAAATTAAATAATATTATTTAATTTTTGTCTCTTTGTAATTATTTTTGACGAAGATTGGTTAATTAATATTTCAGATGGCTTAGTTCTTAAATTATAATTTGAACTTAAAACCATGCCATATGCACCAACATCACAAATAGCTAAAGTATCTTTTTCTCTTAAAGTTTGAAATTTTGGTACAGATAAAAACTTGTCGGCAGTCTCACATATTGGTCCAACAAATTCATGTTTTTTTCTAATCATTTTTTTACTTTTTATAGATGCTATTATTTCATGTCTAGAGCCATATAATGCTGGCCTCATTAAATCATTCATTGCAGCATCTAAAATAACAAAATTTATCTTGCTAGTTTTTTTTATGTATAAAACTCTTGTTAATAGCAAGGCAGTATCGCCAATTATTGATCTGCCAGGCTCAAAAATAATTTTTGTTCTATATTTGTTTAAGAAATTCTTAATAATTGAGTTATATTTTTTGTAATCAAGTTTTTTTGTTTCTTTATTATATTTAATACCCATGCCACCACCCAAATCAACATAATCAAAATTATGATTAGTTTTTTTTATAACCGATCTAACAACTTTTAGCATTTTTGCGTATGGTTTATGGTCAGTAATTTGACTACCAATATGAACGCTCAAACATCTTATATTTAAATTTTTTGAATTTTTAAATTTGTTTATAGCTTTTAAAAAATTAATTTCAGTTAAACCAAATTTATCCTCCTTTTTTCCTGTAGAAATTTTTTTTAGCGTTTCAGAATCAACGTTTGGATTAAGCCTTATGCCAATATCAATTTTTTTATTTTTAATTTTTGAAATTTTTTCGATTTGATTTATTTCACTTTCCGATTCTGAATTAATTAATAGAATATTTTTATCAATAGCAAATTTAAGTTCATCAAAAGTTTTACCCACGCCAGAAAAAACTATTTTTTTTGGACTAATACCCGCTTTTAAAGCCATTATTAATTCGCCTTTAGATACAACATCTGCTCCCATACCCATTTTATTAATTTCTTTTAAAATTTGAAAATTTGAATTTGATTTTACTGAAAAACATAATAATGGATTTATTGATCTAAAATACTTTTTAAAATTTCTTATATTTAATTTTAATTTATTTAATGAATAACAATAGGATGGTGTTCCAAATTTTTTAGCAATTTTTTGGATTGAAATATTTTCAATAAATAAGCTATTTTTTTTATAATTCATTAAGCAATCATTGTGATCTGAATTAATTTTTTTGACTCTTTATATTCTGGATCACTTTTTTTTCCGCACGAAAAAAGCAAAGTTGTACAAAAAAATAATATTATAATTTTTCTAATCATTTTAATTCTTTTTTGTATTTATTTATCATTTTCTTTATATTTTCAAAAGAAGTACCGCCATAGGATTTTTTTGATTTTATTGAGTTTTTTAAATTAAATATTTTCAATACTTCCTCATTTAACTTTGGTTCAATTTTTTTAATTTCTTTAATGCTTAATTCATCAAATCTTTTTTTTTTTACTTCTGCATAATTTACAATTTTTGCAGTAATCTGATAAGCTTTTCTAAACGGAACGTTAAGCTTAATTACAATATAATCTACTAAATCTGTTGCAGTAATGTATCCTTTGTTTGCTAATTCAAGCATCCTTTTTTTATTTACACTGAAATTATTTAAAATGTCATTAAAAATTAATATAGAATATTTTATTTGATCAAAAGATTTAAAAACTAATTCTTTATCATCTTGCAGATCTTTATAATAAGATAATGGTAGACCTTTTAAGATTGTTAACATAGAAAACAAATTACCAAAAGCATTGCCTGTTTTACCTCTTAAAAATTCAAGTTGATCAGGATTTTTTTTTTGTGGCATTATCGATGATCCAGTGACGATTCTATCATTAAGTTTAATGAGTCCGAATGCATCTGAATTCCATATAATAAATTCTTCAGCTAATCTTGATATATGAACTGAGCAAATAGAAGTTGCGTATAAAAAATCAGTAACAAAATCTCTATCAGAAATAGTATCAATTGAGTTTTTAGTTGGATGACTAAATTGTAATTTTTTCGTTGTATAATTTCTATCAATGTTGAATGTAGTTCCTGCTAGAGCAGCAACACCCAAAGGATTTTCAAGTAGATTTTCAATATTATTTTTAAATCTTTGTTTATCTCTTTTGAGCATTTCAACATAAGCAAGCAAATAATGTGCAAAAGAAATAGGTTGAGCATTTTTTAAATGCGTAAAACCAGGCATAATAGTTTCAATATTTTTTTCAGCATTTTTTACAATAATCTTAATTGAGGAGTTTAAAAGATTAATTATTTCATTAGTAGAATTTCTTAACCATATTTTAAAATCAGTTATGACTTGATCGTTTCGTGATCTTGCTGTGTGAATAAAACCAGCATCATCTCCAATTATTTCAAATAATCTTTTTTCAATGCTCATATGAATATCTTCGTGTTTTGGATTAAATATGAATTTTCTTTTAATTATTTCGTTTCTAATTTTATTTAAACCCCAGATAATTTTATTTTTTATTTTGAAAGCAATAATTTTTTGT
>Ga0208132_1000228_pt1 | contig 26997 bp, 29 predicted proteins | sample ETNtaG_16_FD_185785 | JGI IMG/M metagenome (GOLD analysis project Ga0208132, IMG submission 185785) | Marine microbial and viral communities from oxygen minimum zone, Eastern Pacific Ocean - ETNP201406SV199 (SPAdes) (version 2) | ecosystem: Environmental > Aquatic > Marine > Oceanic ... | reverse complement strand
TGCTACAATATATTATATGTCGCAAAATATCGAGAAGTTAAAAAGAGAGTTCTTAGAATACCTTGAAATCGAGAAAGGGAGGAGTTTAAAAACTGTTGAGAATTACGATAGGTATCTCTCTCGCTTCATTGACTCCACTGATATAAAAAAACCAGCCGTTCGTGTTAATAACACTACTAGGCTGGCTTGTGTTGGTAAAAATACCACACTATGTCTTAGAACTTCCTCTTACTTTGAAGACTCGAGCAATCTTTGTCTTTTTTTCTCCCTTCTCAGTAGAAAGACCTTCGCACTCATAGAACAAGGCTGTAGCCCTGTCACTAATCGCTTCAGAAAAATGTTCCAATATCTTTGTTACACTTTCGTTCATACTTACCGACTCATCAAGAAATAATCTGACTGTACTTTGAATAGCAGAAAGTTCCTCAAAACCCATTTTAGATATTAAACCGAACAGATTGTAAATGTCCTCAATTTTTATATCCAAATCCTTTATCCTACTTAAAGCTTTTTGAAACTTCGGGTCTATTTCCACAATTACCTCCTTTTCTAAAAAATTAAATTGGAATATTGGAATAAAAATGTTCTTTTTGCTATCCTTACCATCTCTTTATATTATAGCATTATTATTATTAATTGTCAAGAGTTCCTCAAACCCCCCCTCCTGCTACAATATATTATATGTCGCAAAATATCGAGAAGTTAAAAAGAGAGTTCTTAGAATACCTTGAAATCGAGAAAGGGAGGAGTTTAAAAACTGTTGAGAATTACGACAGATACCTCTCTCGCTTCATTGACTCCACTGGTGTAAAAAAACCTTCCGGCATCACCGACGAAGTAGTCCGCAAGTTTCGTCTGTGGCTCAACCGCCAAGAAAGCGGTGTAGCAACAGATGGTGTACAAAACACTCTCAAAAAGAAAACTCAAAATTATTATTTGATAGCGCTCCGCGCATTCTTGAAGTTCTTACGTAAGCGTGAGATTGACTCCCTCTCTCCCGAGCGTATAGAACTTGCAAAAGTTGGAGAACGTGGGCTTGACCTTATCTCCTCTGGCGACCTTGAACGACTACTCTTGGCGCCAGATGGGACTGATGTGAAAAGCTTACGCGACAAAGCAATCCTTGAGCTACTTTTCTCCACTGGTCTTCGTGTATCAGAGCTTTGTTCACTCAACAACGACCTTGATATCTCAAGAGACGAGTTTTCTGTCCGTGGAAAAGGAGAGAAAATCCGAGTCGTGTTCCTCTCCCAAGGTGCGCGGGAAGCATTGAGGAATTATTTAGACAAAAGACAAGATATGGACGAGGCGATGTTCGTGCAGTTCGGCAAAAACGCATCTCGAGCAGACTCTCTTCGTCTTACCTCTCGTTCTATTGAGAGAATTGTAAAATTCTACGCAATCAAAGCTGGAATTTCTAAAAAAGTTACCCCACACGTTGTTCGTCACAGTTTTGCGACAGACCTACTCCAAAACGGCGCGGACTTGCGCTCTGTACAAGCACTTCTCGGGCACGCAAACATCGCCACAACGCAAATCTACACACACGTCACAGACAAACACCTCCGCGAAATTCATAAAACATTTCATAATAAAAAAAGAAAATGAAAATACTCTCTTGGAATGTAAACGGCCTGCGGGCCGTCCATAAAAAAGATTCTTGGGACGATTTTCTTATGCAAAATCCTGATATTTTCTGCCTTCAGGAGACAAAAGCCCACCCCGAGCAACTTCCCGAAGAACTACGTGAAATAGAAGGTTATTTTTCATTCTTCGCTTCATCAGAAATCAAAAAAGGATACAGTGGAGTAGCTATATACACCAAGATTGAGCCAGAAAAAGTAAAGTACGGTATGGGGATCAAGAAATTTGACGAAGAAGGACGACTTTTGGCTTTATATTTCAAAAACTTTGTACTACTAAGTGTGTACTTCCCTAACGGTGGACAAGGACCGGAACGACTGCAGTACAAACTTGATTTTTATGATGCATTTTTAAACTATATTGAAAAGATAAAAAAAGAAGGACATAAAGTTATTTTCTGCGGAGACATAAACACCGCACATGAAGAAATAGACCTCGCGCGCCCAAAAGAAAATGAAGAAAGCACCGGCTTTCTTCCAGAGGAGCGCGCGTGGATAGACGAAGTAGTGCGTCACGGTTACATAGACACATTTAGACATCTAAATCCTAACAAAAAAGATTCATATAGTTACTGGGATATGAAAACAAGAGCGCGCGACCGCAACGTAGGTTGGCGGTTGGACTACTTTTTCATAAGCTCAAATCTACAAACGAGCCTCCAAAAAGCGTTTATTTTAACTGATATATTTGGTTCTGACCATGCACCAGTAGGTATTGAATTATCTTAAAGGACACCTCTTTAGTTATCCACATGAGTGTCCTTTACATGTCCTTTAGAGGAGTTATACTAGGAAGTGGACCCTCAGTTCCTTCAACAATTTGGTAGCTTGTTGGATTTTATGATGTGGCTGTTTGTATTTTTATTTGCAACTTTTTTTAACTATTTTTGTAAAAGAGATATTTAATACACCCGCAATGTATATAGGAATCAATGGGCTCATTTTTTACGGCTCTTCTCGTCCCCCTCGGTCCCCCTAAAATCGTCATTGCGATCTTTTTCTCCACTCTAACAATCGCCATGGCGATTTTTTTATTCTATTTTACGTAATGTTTCCCTCTTACTTTTTCAATTTCTTTGCCTTCCGTCTCATTTTTCTTTAATTTCCCCTTTTCTCCGAGTTTTTTAAGTTCATTTTCGCTCAATTTTATAAATTCTTTAGCTTTTTCTTCCAAATACTTCGCCGTATTTAATTTAGGGTCATCTAAAACCTCTTCCAAAAGAGCATGTAATATAAAACCTATTTTAGGCCCAGGTGTTTCACGAGTAACATCCATAATCTTTTTACCATCAATCTTGAGCATCGTTACAGATATAGGAGACCTCAAAGCCTCCTCAACCATTGATTTGTATTTGCGTAAGCGATATGGGTGTGCTTTTGGCCTTCCTGTTCCAATCCTATCACTAACACGTAGATTCATAAGGTCCCAAATGTTCTCTTCCCCCACATTCCTCACCATCCTACGTACTGCAGAGAGTGTTATCAAGTCAGTATCAGAGAAAAACAAGTGCCAACGAACTAGTTTTGTTATTTTATCTATTTGTTTGTTTGGAAACTTCAAGTTGGTCAAGATTTTACGAGTCATTCTACCCCCAACTACATCATGCCCGTGAAACGTCCAGTCTTTCTTTTCGGGAGACCACTTGGCTGTCGCTGGTTTGCCAATATCGTGAAGCAAAGCCGCTAGTCGTATCTCAAGAGACCACTTATTTTTAGCTGAATGCTGGATTGAACGTAAAAGATGCTCCCAAACCGTATAAGAATGGGCTTGATTCTGTTTCACGTCGAACCCTTCTTCAAGTTCTGGTATAATAAACTGTAAAACCCCCAATTCATGGGCTAATTCAAGGCCTTCCATAGGTCTATCTGACATAATAATCCTTATAAACTCGTCTCTAATTCGCTCTTTTGCTATTTTCTCAAGCATTTTAGCGTCGTTTTTAATAGCTTTTTTGGTTTTTTCCTCTATTTTGAAGTCTAATTCCGCTGAAATCCTTATAGCACGTAGTACTCTCAAGGCATCTTCACTAAATCTCACATCTGGGTCCCCAACTGCACGTATAATCCCCTTTTCTATATCTTCTTGTCCTTTATAAGTATCAACAATATGTCCTTTAGAGATACTATAAGCAATAGCATTAATTGAAAAATCCCTCCTGTGTAAATCATGCTCCAAGGAATCGCTAAACTCCACAGAATCCGGCCTTCTAGCGTCTGAATATTCTGATTCAAGCCTGAAAGGCGTAACTTCAACAACTTTAAGTGTTTCGTCCTGTGTATCCTCATTTACAACACCTACTGTTCCATAATCATTATTATAAAATGTGTTCTCAAACAGCTTTTCTATCTCCTCTGGTTTTGCATTTGTCGTTACATCCCAGTCCTTAGGTACTTTATTTATTATTAGATCTCTTACACAACCGCCGACAATATACGCCTCAAAACCAGCGTTTTCTAGCGCTTCTGTTACTTGTGAAACCTCTTTTGGGATGTTGAACTTAGACTCTTTCATTGTTTATATTTATTCTACTGTATGTTTTGTATTTATGCCAATAAAACTGTATAATATGTTTTGTAAATGCGCCCGTGGTGAAATGGATATCATGACTGACTTCGGATCAGTTGTTCTGGGTTCGAATCCTGGCGGGCGCGTAGCGGAGCGCCCGCTAGGATTCGAGTAAGTGGGCGTGTATGCGGGTATAGTTTAGTGGTAGAACACGTCCTTGCCAAGGATGAAACGAGAGTTCGATTCTCTCTATCCGCACAAAATACAAAAACACTAGGTTTCTTCTGGTGTTTTTGTGTTTATGTGTGAAATATTGACGAGAATTGAAAGGCGGAAGCCCGCGTCTGGGAGACGATTAAGGGCTGAGCTGGGGTCGAGAACACTTATGAGCGTAGTGAATTAGTGATTCGTGACCGATTCTCTCTATCCGCACACTTCGACCTTGTTCAGTACAAGCATGTTGTTAATAACTTTTACGAATTTATTTTTAATTTCCATTTAAAACTATAGAAACTAAGGATATTTTCATATAAAACTGGGGATAAACCTGTGAATATGTGCATAAAAGACATTTTTTATAACCAATTAATCAAAGTGTCCTTTTCAAAAATATGGCTTACACTGGTGAATTTAGCCCAAATAGCCCAGCGATTGGGTGGAATACTTACTAAGTATTAAGATTTCACGTGAAACATCTACTTAATTGTTTCACAAGTAACATTTATGACCAAATCTAAAACAGCTAAGCAAAAAGTGGGAGAAATTGGTGAAAATGTAGCTTGTAGGTTTCTTGTGAAACAGGGATTTGAGATAATTGAGAGAAATTATTGGAAAAAATGGGGTGAAATTGATGTTATAGCCAAAAAAGAGGGTATCTTGCACTTCATAGAAGTTAAAACTGTTTCTTGTGAAAACTTAGATAGTGTTACTCGTGAAATAGATGCATATAAACCAGAGGACAATGTGCATCCTTGGAAATTAAAGCGTTTATCTAGAACTATTCAGACATATTTACTTGAAAAAGAGAACGATGATACAGATTGGCAGTTTGATGTACTTGCGATTTATCTTGATATGGCAAATAGAAAAGCAAAGGTAAGTTTTTTAGAAGATATAGTTATATAAAATTCGGGGAGCCGAGAATCGAACTCGGGCCGCTCGGTCCCAAACCGAGTACACTACCACTATGCTACACCCCGATTGACTTACTATACAATAAAAACCCCCGAAACCAAAGGTTTTGGGGGTATACCAACTACATAGCTTAGCCACAAGCCTTTAAATTAATTAGTTTTTACTTTTACTGCATCTGAATTAGGACTAGGAAGTCAGAAATGCTGCTTTTTTTACATCTTCTGTTTTCCCGACCGAATCTTCTTTTACTAATGTAATATTCTCAATCACCGTACTGAATAAAGCTTTTAAATCTTTGTTTGTACTAATATCTAATGCGGTAATCCTCTCCACATTCCTGATACTTTCCAAATCCTTCAGGTTTTGAACAACAGATTTTTTGCCATATTCCGGATGGGCAATACCTATAAACATACCGTCTTCGATTGCTGTTATTAGAAGCTTAGGTATCTCTGACATTTGCCGGAGGAGATCTCTACCATCTATAGCACTTCTACCTTCTATAGCAGGCCATGCTCCGTCCTTTACAAATAGAGCATCAAACACGGTCGCGTTTGAGATGCTCTCCAGGCCGTCTTTTGTATTACTCTCGTGAGTAATATCAAACCTACCGGCATTGGAAGTGTCTAATACTTGCTTTTCATTGTCGGAAAACCCGACAGTTAAAATCTTTTTTTTATCTGTTTGTGAAGTCATTCAAAACCCCTTTCATTGTAAAAAAGTTAAATGTGGCTGTGGCTAGCCGTATGTAGCTAAAAAGAACAACAAGGCCATATCATAACAAACCTGAAATATCCTGTCAAGCTTTTAAGCGCTATTCTTTATATTTAGTTGCAATAAAAGGCAATATAATATAGAATGTGTCAATGACTAAATTTATAGAAAGTATCAATTTTGGTGCCGAATACTTCGGTAATTCCGTGCTTGATTACTTAAAGGCTGTGGTGGTCTTTATTGCTCTTTTTGCCACTTTCAAGCTCGTCCAATACATCATTTTAAGACGGCTTGGGAAGCTCGCAGAAAAGACCAAGACCGACATTGACGACACATTTATCTCAATCGTAAGAAGTTTGAAACCAGCGTTTTACTGGTTTGTTGCTTTTTACTTTGCAATAAAGTTTTTGGACTTTAGTGCACTCACAGTGAAACTCATAAATGGTATTCTTGTCGTGTGGGTAGTGTATCAAGTTATAGTAGCGATTCAGATTCTGATTAATTATATACTTAGCAAAAGATTTGCTAAAGAAGATGATGCAAGCGCAAAGGCAGCTATCGGCTATGTGAACATGATTGCGAAGTTCTTACTTTGGATAATTGGTCTTCTTTTAATATTCTCAAATTTAGGTATTGATGTTACTTCACTCATAGCAGGTCTTGGTATTGGTGGTATTGCAGTTGCCTTTGCACTACAAAACATTCTCTCTGATTTGTTTAGTTCGTTTGCAATCTATTTTGACAAACCGTTTTCAGTAGGGGACTTTATAATCGCCGGTGAGCATATGGGAACAGTTGAGAAAATCGGCATCAAGACAACTCGTATAAGAGCACTTCAAGGAGAAGAAATCATAATCTCAAACAACGAGCTCACCGGCGCACGCATCCAGAACTTCAAGAAGATGAAAAAAAGGAGAATCGTTTCTTCTTTTGGAATCCTTTACGAAACTCCAGTTGAGAAAGTTAAAAAAGTAAAAGAAATTGTAAAAAATATTTTCAAAACACTTGAAAACGCAGAATTAAGTAGAATTCATTTCAAAGAGCTTGGCGACTTCTCACTCAACTTTGAAATTGTCTATAGTATAACAACAGGGGACTACAACGCATACATGGACACTCGCGAGAAGTTCAATCTCTCACTTATGGAAGCATTTGAAAAAGAAAAGATTGAATTTGCTTACCCTACTCAGAAACTTTTCGTAGCGAAGTAAGTTAAAAAACATTGTCGGAATGTAGTAAGTTCTGCTCAAAGGGCTTCGCAGGCCGAGCGGGCAGGGTTCGAGCGTAGCGAGAGAGCGAGGCCGAGACTGAGCGCGCGCCTACGCTGGAGGTGCGACGCGTGCCTTTAAGAAGAAGCTTGCGGAGTGGAGTTTATGTGTGTTTTCTGAAAAGTTGTATACCGAGTGCCCTTTATTTCTACAACTCATCTACCAGAAGTTGTGTCAGCTCTGGTGCGATGTTTTCGTTAAAAGCATTTGCTTCTGCGGTAATGTTACCAGAGAAAAGCGTCTGCAAATCAAACCCTATGTCTTTCATAAAACTTCTGTTTATATGTGAGATTGTAATAGCCCTAAGGTCGCGGTCTTCTGTGCTTTCTGCCACAGAGCTCGTAACGATAACCCCAAGCATCTTAAAGTCATCGCTTACCACAGCACCACCAGATGACCCTTGTTGAGCGACAACGCTCCCGCCGATTGAAAACGAATCAAGCGTACCACTTCCAAAAGTAAACAGTTTCACAACATTTGTGACAGCAGAGCTTACATATAAATCTTTTTGTATTGATATACCACCCAGAAACCCTGCTGGGTATGCCGCAAGCAAAATCTCATCATTCACTTCAATATTGCCACTATTGTACTCTGGAGAAATAAAAGAAAATGTCTCCGGAAGAGTCTTTTCAGGATTTACATGTTCAGTAATAAGAAGAAGTGCATAATCATTCTCACCTGTGCCTTTTGGAGATGACTTCGTTATCCCGTCTGCGTTTTCTTCAATCCACGATGGGGAGATAAAAATAGGAGTCGCTTTATATTTTGGTTTTGCGGGGCTTTCAGTGCGGATTGTGCATCCAACAAAGTCCTCTACAAGATAATCTTTCAATAAAAAGTACTGCGCTACATGTGCATTTGTAAGAATAACTCCTCGTTCGTCTATTATGATCCCACTTCCAGTAATCGGCTTGAAAGATCCTCCACTTTTTGTTGTACAAAAAATATTTACAAGTGCCCCTCTTGTGATTGTGTTAATTTCAGAAAGTGAAATTTTCGGTTCTTCTTCAATAACAACTGGTGGTTCAACAATAACCTCATCTTCAGTTTCTACAACCATTTCTCCCGCTTGTGCAGGTGGATCTACTGGCGCAGGTGGAAGTTTTTCTTCTCCGTCAGCTGGCGGATCAGATTCTGGTGAAGTTTCTTGTGAATCAAATATATTTTCTTCATCAAAAACAGTTATGTTAGATTCATCAAACACATGTATTGGTTCTTCCTCAAGTTCCACAACTTCCTGTCCTGGAATTGTTGATATTGCGAGAAAAGCAATGACGCCTATAAGTACTAGTAGAATAAATGCTCTCATGTTGGCATTATAGCACCTGATTGACAAAAATTGCCCTTCGTGTATACTATAGGTAATAGAAGCTTGGGTTTAACCCGAGTTTTTGTTTGATTATAAGCAAGCTTAAATTAGCTCTTTGGGGCAAATCCAAGCTTTAAATAAAATAAAACATCATGGAAGAAAACATGAATGCAAATGTTGAAGGAGAAACTCCTACAGAAGGAGCTCCTGAAGCTACTCCTGAAGCAGCCCCAGAGGCAGCTCCAGAAGCTCCAGCAGAAACTATTGACGAAGCATCTGCATAGTTAGTAACAAACCCCATCGCTTTGCGATGGGGTTTGTTTTTTGTTCTGTGCGGGTAGGGGTAATCGAAACCCGTGAAAAGGTGTATAAACACCTTTTCACCTGCTTGCCTGCTCGATATGCTTTGTGCGGGATGGGAGAATCGAACTCCCAACCTCAGTTTGGAAAACTGATATTATACCATTTAACTAATCCCGCATATACAAGCAGTGCGAAGGCAGTCATTCTACCACTAAACTATACCCGCATTAGTTTGCATAGTAACAGATTTTCTTTTTTAAAACCACAAAACCACAAAACCCACGCGCCTAGGCGCGTGGGTTTTGTGTCATTTCTCCCCCGGAGAAATTGACTCCCCATAGAGAAAAATATTATTTAACTGCGTCCTTAAGAGCCTTTGCCGCTCGGAACTTAGGAATTCTCATTGCCTGAATCTGAATGCTCTCACCTGTGCGAGGGTTTCTGCCCTGCCTAGCTGCGCGCATTTTTGTTGAAAAAATTCCAAGTCCTGCGATTGACACTTCATCTCCACCCTTAAGTCCACCAATTATTGAGTCAACAACAAGGTCAACCGCTCTTTCTGCTTGGGCTTTTGTACCGCCAAGCATTTCATGAACTTTATCTGCAATAGATGCTTTATTCATAATTTGTTTATGTCGTTAGTTTACTAAACCTCGACCTTAATTGCTTATCCGATTATTATATAGTAAGCCATTATTTACGCAATACCCCTGTGTATAAGTCAGTATGGGTATAAGTATGAGTATTATCGCGCATACTCTACAGCTCGTGCCTCTCTTATAACATTAACTTTAATCTCCCCGGGGTATTTAAGTTCGTTTTCTATCTGAAGCGCTATGTTCCTTGCCATATTTTTAGCTTCAATGTCGGTTATCTTCTCTGGTGTGACGAACACACGCACCTCTCTGCCTGCAGCGATTGCGTATGACTTCTCAACCCCATCGTGCGCGTTTGCTATTGCCTCAAGTTCTTCAAGTCGCTTTAAGTAGTTCTCCGCAGAGTCCCTTCTGGCGCCGGGCCTTGACCCTGAGATACTGTCTGCAACCTGTACAATGATTGATTCAATTGTTTCATAAGGATACTCTTCGTGGTGCGACTGCATCGCCTTTACAATATCCTCACTCACTCCAAACTTCTGTAGGATTCTTCTTCCTATCTCCACATGTGTACCCTGCACCTCGTGGTCAACAGCTTTACCAATGTCGTGCAAGAGCGCCCCTGCTTTTGCGACTGCGACATCCGCGCCAAGTTCCTGTGCAAGTATCCCTGCAATGTGCGACATCTCTATAGAATGTTGCAAAACATTCTGCCCGTAACTTGTTCTGAAGAATAATCTCCCTAAAATAGAAACTACTCGTGGGTCAAGGTTAAACACACCGCATTCATAGACGGACTGCTCCCCTTTTTCTTTTATAATCTTATTTACTTCTTTTTTCGCCTTCTCTACAACTTCTTCTATCTTCGCTGGCTGTATCCTCCCGTCAATTATCAAAGTCTCAAGCGCGACGCGCGCTACTTGTCTCCTGACTGGGTCAAAGGACGATAGGGTAATAGCCCCTGGCGTATCGTCAATGATTACATCAACACCTGTTGCTTTCTCAAAAGCTTTAATGTTTCTTCCTTCTTTACCGATTATCTTCCCCTTTATCTCGTCAGACGGCAGATTAATATTAGTTGACATCACATCAGAGGGAACTGCGTTACCAAGGCGCTGTATTGCCGCTCCAAGCATCTCTTGCGCCTGTCGTTCTATTTTCTCTTGTCCTCCAACCTCAAGTTTTCGCATCCTTGAGATAACATCCTCTTCGTACTGCTTCTCTGCGAGCTTCATAAGCTCTTCTTTTGCCTCAACACTCGTGAACTTTGACACCTTTTCAAGCTCAGTTTGCCTTTTTACACCAAGTTCGTCCACCTTTTCTTTGAAAGCTTTTACTTCTTCTATTTTTTTCTTGATTTCTTCTGCTTCTTTATCAACATCAAGTTGTCTTTTGTCCAAAAACTCTTCTTTTTTGATAAACCTGTCTTCGTTCTTTTTTATTTGGTTTTCTTTTTCTTTAAGTTCTACTCCAATCTCTTTCACTATCTCTTTTGCTTTGGTTTCTGCGTTTGAGGTGATGTGTTTGGCTTCTTCTTTTGCTTCAAGCATCTTTTGCTTGATCTCAAGTTCCATTGAACCTCGTTTCCCGAGAGAAACAATCCAACGCAAGAAATACCCAAACGCAATCCCAACCACAACCGCGATTGCAAGTAGTACAAATACTATTGTTAATGACATATAAGCGGAAATTCCCGCTTCTCAACGTTTAAAGTGCTCGAGTTTTCAAAAACTGCGAGATATTAATGTAATGTGATTTTTCTAACAAAATTTCTGATAGAATTGATTGCCTTAAATCCCCCATAAAAGCTGAAAAACGAAATTTCAAAATTAAATTTAAATAAATGTGTATTTTTATACTACCACAAAGCGCAAAAAAAGGCAAATTGGCAGATACGACGCCAATTTGCCTTTATGTTCTACTTAAATTTACTAAGATGGAACGAGTTCTTTCTCCACTGCTTTCTTTTTTTGTGTCTTAACAAAAAGGTCTGCTGTTGCATCATCACGCGTATTGGTTAATTCAGCGATTTCAGAATTAATTTTTTGAAGTTTGTTATAGTCTTCCATCCACTTCTTTAGTGCTTCAATTTGTCCGGACTCTTTTGCCACATAGATTAGATTTTCTAAAAAAACTTCTTGTTTTTCGTCAGTTGCTGGGAGAATCTTTTCTGCTTCGTCTATTACATATTCCGGAAGATCTTTTTCTTGATCTGATGTAATTAAAAAAAATATAAAAGAAGAAATTACTATTCCTATTACCGCTCTTACAAATTCGTATAGTGCATATGTGTTGTTTTCAACAAAAAAGTAATTAAATCCAGATATTAGGCCACAACCAAAACATACACCTGTCACCATCAAAGATATTATTACTATAAATAGTAACAATGGTTTTCTATTCCAAAATAACCTCGCAAAAAACATCTTCGCTGGATATACATAAGTCATACTTCACCACCTTTCTTTAAATTTCAACGTTCTAAAATTCTATAATGCTATAATGCTATAATGCTATAGAATAGCATATCAGATAAATCCCAAAAGTCAAGTGAGAGATTTACGCCTTTGTTTTGTATACCTCGTCAATGAGTCCATACTTCTTCGCCTCATCTGCTCCCATAAAGTAGTCCCTGTCCACATCTTTCTCAACTTTCTTTAGGTCTTGTCCTGTGTTTTTGGCAAGTATTTTGTTTAGCTTGTCGCGAAGACCCAAGATGTGCCTTGCGGTAATCTCAATGTCAGTTGCTTGCCCTTGTGCGCCACCCCACGGCTGGTGAATCATCACTTCTGCGTTTGGAAGCGCAAATCTTTTGCCTTTCTTGCCGGCAGAGAGTAATATCGCACCCCCTGAAGCTGCAACCCCGATACAAACCGTAGAAACATCCGCCTTGATGTGGTTAATGGTATCAAGCATAGCAAGTGTCGCTGTCACAGAGCCCCCAGGAGAGTTGATGTAAAGTGAGATATCCTTCTTTGGGTCTTCTGACTCAAGGAAAAGTAGTTGGGCGATAACGATGTTTGCAGTATTGTCATCAATAGGCCCACCAAGGAAGATTATCCTCTCTTTAAGTAGGCGGGAGTAGATATCAAAAGCCCTCTCCCCAAACTGTGATTTTTCTATAACTGTTGGTATAAGCATAGTTTTTATTAATTAATCTTTAATTGAGCTCATAGTACCACATATTATCTTATTTTGCAAGGAGTTTGGCTTTTTGCAATAGATCAAGCACTTCTGTTTTAAACTTATCGTATTCAAGCGTACCGGCGCCTTTTTTCGCAAAAAAGGCGCCTACGTATCCAGGCTTCACCCCAGAGGACTTCGCAATAGAGCGTCCTCGGCGCTTAAAGAGGTTTCTTTTTACTGCCTTTTTGATGACCTTCCCCGAGACGACGAAGTAGAAGCTACTTTTCCCAATACTGGGCATATGAAGCATTTTGAAAGAGACGTGAGGGGAGTGGTAGGACTTTCCCTTCTTCAAAACCTCACTAAAAAGCTCTTTTACAGTTTTATTTTCCACTTTTTATACAGTAGTAAGTTTGGTTCTTCCTTTAATTCTCCTTCTTTTTACAGTTTTTCTCCCACCAGCAGATTTCTTCCGCACTAAAAATCCATGCGTCTTCGCTCTTTTTCTTCTTTTGGGTTGATATGTTTTTGACATGGTTTTGTATTTTGTGGTCTCGTCTTATCCCCACCTTACTAACATCTTATTAACATATATATTCTTTTTGCGCAAGTTTGCAATTTTTCTTATCCGTATATAATGTATCTAATTAACCAATCAACAAGATGAGTAAAACCATAAATGAAAATGTAATAGACGAAATAAATGTAAAAGAATTATGGGAGAATACACTTGTCGACATCGAACTTTCCATCTCCAAAGCAAACTTCAGCACATGGTTTAAAGACACTCACATTATAAAAGTAGAAAACGGTATCGCTTATCTAAGTGTGCAGAACGAATTTGTAAAAGATTGGCTCTCAAACAAGTACCACAAGTTAATTTTAAAGATCTTAAGAGACTTTATTGGAAGTATTCGTGGTGTCGAGTACACAATCAAGAAAGATATAGGGAAAGAAGTAGTCGCCGAAGAAGAACACAAGATAGGTGTGAACATAAACAAAGAACTTCCTCTTACTGATTTCTATATCAACAAAGACGACAACCTAAACCCGCGTTACACTTTTGAAAACTTCGTAGTCGGGCCGTTCAACGAGCTTGCGCACGCCGCAGCACAAGCAGTAGTGGGGAAGCCCGGTATAGTGTACAACCCACTTTTCATTTATGGTGGCACTGGTCACGGCAAGACCCACCTTATCCAATCAGTAGGCAACCAACTCAAGAAAAGAAACCCTGACACAAAAGTTTTCTACACAACATCGGAGAAGTTTGCTATAGATTATATAAACGCAGTCAGAAGTAACAAAGTAAACACACTCTTCAAAGAAAAGTATAGAAAGTACGACGTACTTATCATCGACGACATACAATTCCTCTCTAATATGGAAAAGACTCGTGAAGAGCTCTTTCACCTTTTCAATGCTCTCTACGACAACAACAAACAAATCATCTTTTCTTCAGACACACATCCAAATATGATACCGAACCTAGAAGACCGCTTAAAATCAAGGTTTTCTGCTGGTATGATTATTGATGTTCCGACTCCAGACCACGAATCAAGGATGGCTATTATCAAGTCCAAATCACTCCAGAATAAATTCATTATAGACGACGAGGTTGTTGATTATCTTGCACTCACTATTAAAGGAAATATTCGTGAACTTGAGGGTATTTTAAACTCAATAATTTGCCAATCACAACTAAAAGATAAGGCTCTTACACTAAATGATGTTAAAGCACTTATAAAGAATAATATAAAACCAAAGAAATCAATTTCAGTAAAAGATGTTATAAAACAAGTCGCAGACTTTTATCAAATAGATGAAAGTGTGATTTATAAAAAAACAAGAGTTACAGAAGTTGTTAAACCTCGACAACTTATTATGTATATCCTCCGAGAAGACTTCCATGTGTCCTATCCAACGATAGGGCAGAAGCTTGGAGGTCGAGACCATACGACTGTTATACATTCATGTGAGAAAATCAAGAAAGATTTGAAAGTTGATAGTGGACTTGTAAAGGAAGTTGATCAAATACGGGCGATGTTAAGTTAGTGGGGATAAGTTTTGATAAAAAGTAATAAAATATTAAAATTTAATATTTTATTAACAGTATTAGACTTTAATACATAACTTATTAACAATTTAATTAGAGATAAAACTTAATTTATATGTATTAAAATATATATAAATTAAGTTATTAAGTTACTAACATAGTTAATAGTAGTAATAATAAATTTTATATATAAAACTAATTAAACTTATTATATGAAAGTAGAATGTACAAAAGAAAATCTTACAGAGAGTATCTCCATCGCCGAGAAGATCAGTGGGCGCAATTTAACTCTTCCAGTTTTAAATAATTTACTTCTAATTGCGGAGAATAATAAATTCCTCATACGCTCCACAAACTTAGATCTTGGTGTAGAGATCGAAGTCCCCGCAAAAATCGTCTCAGAGGGGACTGTCGCAATCTCAGGAGCAGTTTTACATGGACTTGTCTCTACGATTTATAGTAATGATAAAATTATTCTCGAAACCATCTCTCAAAACTTAACTGTTTCTACAAAATCAAATAAAGCTCTTATAAAATCAGTTCCTCATGATGATTTTCCAACACTCCCTAAAGTTAAAGATGGAAAATCAATAAATATTAAATCCCAAGAGTTCATAAATGGCTTAAAATCAGTGTGGTACAGCGCTTCTGTGTCAGCTATCAAACAAGAGCTTTCAAGTGTTTATATCTACAACGACAGTGGAAAGCTCGTCTTTGTCTCCACAGACTCCTTCAGATTAGCAGAAAAGACCATCGCAGTTGACGAAAAAGTGAAGGACTTTAAGCCAATCCTTATCCCACTTTCAAATATTTCAGAGATTATCAGGGTACTTGAGTATGTTGGTGGAGAGGTTGAAGTAAATATAGGTGGAAGTCAAATTTCCTTCGTTTCAGATAAGCTTTACCTCACCTCTCGTCTCATAAATGGAGTTTTCCCCGACTATAAACAGATTATCCCCAAGAAGCAAACTACAGAGGTTGTCGTCCTAAAACAAGACATAGTTAACACTCTCAAAAACACAAACGTCTTCTCCGATAAGTTCAATCAAGTGAGTATTTCTATCGACCCAAGCGCCAAATTGTTCACTATAAGTGCTCGGGATGAACATGTAGGGGAGGTGACAAGTAGTGTAGACTCGGCTATCAAAGGCGAAGCGCTTGATATCAACTTCAACCACAAATATATCTCAGATTCGTTCCAATCAATTTACTCGGATAGTGTGGGTCTGGAGTTTGCGGGTCTGAGTAAGCCGATGATTGTGAGGGGGGTGGGGGATGCATCATTTTTTTATCTAGTGATGCCTATGAATAAATAAAAACCGCCAAAGAAATTCTTTGACGGTAAAAATAAGTTGGCACGAGTTGGGTTGACGTAGCCATTCTTAGATGGCGCCTCTCGGAAAGGAGGTTACACATTTCAAAAAAAGAGGTTTCCTCAACTCGTGCAATTTACTACCCATCAGTTTAATTATAAGGAAGAATCCAATTATTGGAAACTGAATAACTATTTCATGTTTTCCACTGTGAGCAAAATGGTTTTTAGGTGTGTTTGACAAATGGTATAGGCATGATATACTTTCCAACAGAAGTACGATAAAAACCATAGTTAATTTTACCTCATTTAATCTTATTTTGAAGAGGAGAAAGAATAAATGTCCAGGGGTATACATAATCTTATAAAAAAAGACCTTGAGTGTACAAAATGTGGAAAAGTGCAAAGTATTCAAAGGCTTAAAAACAGAAACAGAGGAAAAGGCCATACTAAGCATTTATGGTGTATAAAATGTAAAGAAAAAACGGCACACATAGAGCTGTAAAAAAACATTACTTTTGTATTAGAAAGAAAGGTGTTTGTGGGGGAACAGGCCATGGATAAAAAAAAGAAGGTGATTAAACTTGCTAAAGTTTTTAAACGCTGTATAAGTTGTGGAGAGAGAATACGTGACGACAATTGGTGTTGTACTTGTAACGAATTTGTAAAAGAACGAGATGTATATCCAGAATAATAATAAATCCCGAAGTGCTTGCGCTTCGGGAGTTTTTTATCCCATTAGAAATAGAGGTGCTGCACGACCTCGCGATTTCTAACAGGATTTATTTTTAAAACCATAGTATCCTTTAGCTATGTTCAACATCAGCAATTTCTTAGAGAAGTTTAAGAACATTACTCCACCAGACAAATTCGTCAAAGATGTGCTTATTGGTGTCGTCAAAGAGGTGGCAAATATTGATATTGAAAAAGAAAATTTAGATGTCAGAAACGAAACTATCTTTATTACCATTGACCCGATTATAAAAAACGAAATTTTCTTAAGAAAAAGCGATATTATGCAAAATCTCACAGAGAAACTCAAAAAATATAAAAAGACGATAAAAGAGATTCGTTAAATACTCACGTTAAACACTGTTTCTGCTTCACCTTTATTTTTCACAGCATCATAACCGATAATTTTTAATCTGTTTTGTACTTCAAGCACATCCAAGTCATTCGGAGTAAATGACAAAGAGAACGGCGCCCTTTTAGATGAACCGATGAATATATCATTTACGAATATATCAACTTCAGTCAAGGGGTACTTTCCACTTGTGTCTATATTGACTGTGATTTTGCTATTCCTACTGTACTGTGTGGCTGAAGACGGGCTTTTAATTGTTATTTTAGGCGCAAACTCTGGCTTATGAACATCGTCAATTTCCCTCGGAATATCAGCAATACTTGTTGAGGCAAAACCGTTTTCTTCTCTCCACTTATCTACAGAGTATTCCCAAAATCTAAACTGTGGATTATTCTCCGGCTTCTCCGGAACCTGCCCGTTCGGGTTTTCTTTGTCCACCCAGTAGAGTATTGAGTGTATATCCGTAAGCACTTTGTTTTCTTTTGTCTCCTCTGGTGTAAATTCTGTTGCAAGTTTTCCTGAAATCGTATCAACAGAATACTCAACCCCTCCCTGCCACACACCTTTCAAAATTGGTTTTAGTTTTGATTCATCTATTTCAGCAGGTTTTTTAAATTTCTCCTCGTCAATTGCCACAAGAGCTTCTTGCATAAACGCATTCCACATCGGAGCGACTATAAAACCGGCAACTCTCTTCTCCATTGAAGTATTGTCGTTGTTTCCCGCCCATGTACCGACTGAGATGTTCGGTGTGTAACCTATAATCCACGCATCACGATAATCATTTGTAGTACCGGTCTTTACAGCTACGTCTCTTCCACCAAAGTATAAGTAAGAGCCTCTTCCAAAAGCTGGCACGCGTGCTTCCTCATCACTTAAGATGTCTGATATCGTAAGGGCGATGTTCTCCGGAAGCACACGCTCGTTTCTTTGGCTAAACTCTTCAATAACATTTCCATTACCATCTTCAATCTTCAAAATCCCGACTGGCTCGTTTCTAACACCTTTATTTGAAAAGACTCCATATGCGCTTGTCATATCAAGAAGTGACACTTCACCACCTCCAAGCACAAGAGTAAGTCCGTAGCGGTTTACATCAGTCAAACTTTTAATACCCATATCTTTTGCTGTGCGAAGTGAATCGCGAAGTCCTGCAAGGTAAAGCACTTTGACTGCCGGCACGTTCACAGATTGCGCAAGTGCGTTTCTAAATGTAATAGGTCCACTAAACACCCCATCATAATTAACCGGCGAATAACAATCTTCCTTTCCTTCTACATCTTCAGTGTCCAGATCATCCGGCTCGCATGTTGTTTGGAATTGAGTTTTCAAGTTAAACACAGTTGTTTCTGGTGTATACCCTTTATTAAACGCAGTTGCATAAACAAATGGCTTAAATGCTGAGCCTGGTTGGCGATTCGGATTAATAGCGACATTGAAGTTTCCGTCTATATCCTCGTCAAAGTAGTCGCGCGAGCCGACCATCACAAGTATTTGTCCGGTCTTTGGATCAACCGCAACGAGCCCTGCGTTTTTTGCATTAAACTTCTCTTCATTTTCGTGGGCAAACTTGAATATTATCTCTTCTGCTTTTTTCTGAAGCTCAAAATCAAGAGTCGTAATGATTTTATATCCTTTCTCCTCTACTGCGCGCTTGCCATATTTGCTCTCCATATATTCTCGTATAAAAAATACAAAATGAGGAGCGTTTATTCCTGTGTCGCGCTGTGGTTTGAACTCAACAATCTCTTGTGAAGCTAAAAGATGTTCCTCATCTGTTATAAATCCGTTCTGGAGCATTCTATCTAATACAAGGTTCTTCCTTATCTCAAGTTTATCCGTATTATTTCCGTACGGGGAATAAAAAGTTGGAGCCTGCGGAAGTGCTGCCAAGTATGCGGACTCGGCAAGTGTGAGGTCAGACGCGCTTTTTGCAAAAAACATTCCACTTGCTTCTTCTATACCGTAAATATTTCCACCATAAGGCGATTCATTTAAATACAGTTCCAAAATTTCTTCTTTGGAGAGTACTTTCTCAACCTTAAGCGCTAAAATCCACTCTTTAAGTTTTCTTGAAATCTTTTTCTCTGATGTGAGTATAGAGTTTTTTACAACTTGCTGGGTTATAGTTGACCCTCCTTGTCCGTAGTATCCACTTCGAAGTCCTAAGTTCACAAGTACTGCTCGCAAAATAGCTCTTGGCTCGATACCGTTGTGATTGTAGAACTCTGCGTCTTCTATTGCAACCGCCGCGTTTTTAATATGCCGCGATACACCAGAGAGTGGCATTACAGTTCTCTGAATGTTTTCATGAATGTCGTAGAGAAGTATTTCTCCAGTTCGGTCGTAGATTTTTGTGGACTGGCGGACTTTGCGTTTTTCAAAGGAGTCAAGCTCGGGGATTGAGAGCGAGGAGCCCCATAGAATAAACCCCCCTGCCAAAAATAGCCCAGCTATCACAACAAGCTTTATAACTGTACCCAATTTAATTCTTTTTATTCTCGACATAATTTATTCCATAATAGCACAACATTTGTGTTAAAATACACTATATGTTTTGGAATTCAAAAAACGATACTAAAACCTCAAACCCAGAGAGTATAAATGATTTTCTTGACAAAGGTGTTGAGAATATTTATCCGAGCCGAGAGTTTGTAGAAAGTAAACTAAAAAGTGGTGAGAAACTCACAATGTATCTTGGGATTGATCCAACAGGCCCCACGCTCCACTTAGGACACGCTATTGTCCTAAAAAAACTCCGTGAGTTCCAAGAACTTGGGCACAAAGTAATTTTGTTAATTGGGGATTTTACGGCAATGGTGGGAGACCCGACAGACAAAACAGCAATGCGCAAAAAACTCTCAAGGCAGGAAGCGCTTGAGAACGCAAAACTATATAAAAAGCAGGCGTCTATATTTTTAAATTTTAGCGGAGAGAATTACGCTGAAATAAAACATAATTCCGAATGGTTATCTAAAATGACATTTGAAGAAGTTCTTGATCTTGCATCAAATATGACAGTAGAGCAGATGTTGAAGCGTGACATGTTTGAAGAACGAAAAAAACAAGACAAACCGATTTATATACACGAGTTTCTCTACCCTCTTATGCAAGGATATGACTCGGTCATGATGGAAGTAGATGGCGAAATAGGCGGGAACGACCAGACATTTAATATGCTTGCTGGCAGAACTCTAATGAAACAGATGCTCGGTAAGGAAAAATTTGTAATAACAACAAAACTCCTTGAAGACAATCTGGGTGCCAAGATGGGTAAAACAGAAGGTAATATGATAAAACTTACTGACAGCGCAAACGAGATGTTTGGGAAAGTGATGAGTTGGACTGACAAGATGACAACCCCCGGATTTGAGCTCGCGACAAATGTACCAAGTAATGAAACCGCTCAAATTAAAACAGAGCTTGAAAGTGGTGCAAATCCGAAAGATATTAAGGCGAGATTAGCAGGGGAGATAGTGTCTATTTATCATGGAAAGAATTCAGCGCAAAAAGCAAAAGAGAATTTTGAAAATACATTTGCTAGTGGTGGAGTATCTGAAGATGCTCAGGAAGTAACTGTCGCAAAAGGCACACCGCTTTACGATGTTGTTTCAGGACTTGTTGAATCAAAAACAGAATTAAGAAGATTAGTTGAAAGTGGGGCGGTGTCTGAAATGGATGGTAATAAAATAACTGACATAAATTTCAAAATAGGGAAAGACACTACACTTAAAATAGGCAAACGCAGATTTCTAAAAATAAAAGTTAAGTAAGATTTCTCTCTGATGCAAAGCAGGTGAGCCCAATAGCGATAGCGTCATACTCGTCGTCGTTATTTATTTCCTTTTCTATTTGTATTAAGTTTTTTACCATCGCGATGATTTGGTCTTTGTTGCCGTGTCCGTCTCCACAGACGGCTGATTTTATCTGAAGTGGTGTGTATTCATATACAGTAAGTTTATTTTTAAGTGCGATGTAGATGAGTGCTCCGCGTACCTCAGAAACATTCATTGCGGTTTTCTGATTAGTATTGAAAAAAAGTTTTTCAATAGCAAAAGCTTTTGGTTTATGTTTTTTTATAATTTTCTCAACTTCTTTTCCAATTAGCTCAAGCCTTTCTGTAAAGGGAAGTTTAGGTGATGTTTTAAAGCAGTCAGAGTAAATAAGTTTCTCCTCATCACTGGTTTTTTCTATAACAGCAATCCCAACTCGCTCATACCCCGGATCTATAGATAAAATTCTCATATTTATACATTTGTATATACTCCCTGCACATCATCATGCTCTTCTAACTCTTCAATTAACTCTTCAAGTTTTTCAAGGTCCTCAGTAGATATTTTATGAGGTGTTTTTGCTTGCCACTCTCCATCTACTTTTTCAAATGCCCAAGTGACAGAGTGAGGAGTTGCAAGATGGAGACCTCTTCTTGTAAGTATGTGTTTTATTTCTGGTGCTGTGCGTTTGTTGTTATCTGTTAGCCCTTCTATTATTATCGCAGACCCTCCAGGGCCATACGTTTCATAAAGTAAATGTTCCATATCAGCACTTGTGTCAGTCTTTCCTTTAGCTATTGCACGCTCTATGTTGTTCGAGGGCATATTCTCCGCCTTTGCCTTTTCAATTGCCGTGCGAAGGCCAGGAGAGTCAACATTACCCCCTGCTTTTTTTGACTCAACTTGAATAAGCTTCACAAACTTTGAAAACACTTTGCTTTTCTTAGCATCAGTGAGTGCTTTCTTGTGTTTTATTTTTGACCATTTATTATGACCTGACATAGTTTATAACAATTTCTCCTGCATATTCTCCGGTACCTCATATCCCAAATGTTTGTATGCGTGCTCTGTAGCAATACGTCCGCGTGGAGTTCTCTGAAGTAACCCGAGCTGTATAAGGTATGGCTCGTTAACTTCTTCAATAGTTGCCGTCTCTTCCGATGTTGCGGCGGAAAGAGTGGAAAGCCCGACAGGCTCTCCGCCAAATTTGATTATTATTGTCTCAAGAATCTTTTTATCAGATGCGTTTAGTCCCAATTCATCAATCTCAAGTAGTTCTAACGCCTTGTTTACCTGCTCTTTTGAGAGAGTTTTTCTGTTTACTTGTGCAAAATCGCGACATCGCTTCAATAAATAATTTGCAACTCTAGGTGTGAAACGACTACGCTTTGAAATCTCAGTAATTGCCACATCACCCACCTCAACCCCCAGAATTTTAGAGGAGCGTTTCAGTATTTCCTCTATCTCGTTTTGGTTATAGAAGTTAAGGCGAAATGTTCCACCAGAGAATCTTGAACGAAGAGGCGATGAGAGAAGTGCAATACGTGTTGTTGCGGCAATGAGTGTAAATGCCGGAAGTTCAAGTTGGATAGTGCGCGCAGAAGGACCCTTCCCTATTATTATATCTATCACTCCAGATTCCATTGCAGGATAAAGCACTTCCTCAATCGTTTTGTTGAGACGATGAACTTCATCAATAAACAATATATCTCCTTCACCAAGGTTTGTAAGGATTGCGGCGAGGTCTCCAACCTTCTCAATAGCAGGACCGGAGGTTACACGCACTTGAGCGGTAAGTTCTTTTGAAATCAGGTGCGCAAGAGTGGTTTTTCCAAGCCCTGGCGGACCATAAAACAATATATGCTCCGGTGGGTGATTACGCTCTTTAGCCGCAGTTAAGAGAATCCTTAAGTTTTCTTTCACATTTACTTGCCCAACATACTCATCCCAGCTTTTTGGACGCAAAGTATTATCAAGAGAAGCTTTAAGGCCATTTTCAGGTGCTTTTACCTCAGTTTCTTTTTTGGTTTTTGGGCTTGACATAAGCTATTTTTTATGCTACATTATATACATTCAAGAGCATGAATCTCTAAGCAACCCGATGCCCTTATTAAGGACGTTTTGGTACCACTTCGGTGGGTTCGCTCGAGCTATCCTCAAATGAGGCGCTCAACTTTTAGTATCACTATTAAAAGCATTGCTTAGAGATTCATATTCTGGAATTTAAAAAGAACTTTACAACTCTACAACTCTCCGCAGTTCATCAAACGAAGTCATACCTTTCAATACCTTCAATATTCCGTCTTGCTTTATTGTAAGCAATCCTTGACTTATTGATGCATCACTTATCTCTCTTTCACTTGCACTTTTCTTTACTAACGCTTCTATACTTTCATCCATTATTATTGCTTCAAATATTCCAATCCTCCCTTTATACCCTGTGCCGTTGCATTCACTACAGCCTTTCGCTTCCCACATTTTGAGAGCATCTCCCTGAATATTTTTCTTATCAACAATTGAGCTCAAAATATCATCAATTATTTTTTTCTTATCTGCATCGGGACTTATCTCACTCTTACATGCCTCACAGAGCTTTCTTACAAGTCTTTGGGCGAGGGTAATGTTTATTGCAGAGCTTATGACTTTAGGGTTCACTCCCAAATCAACAAGACGGGGGAATGAACCTGCTGCATTGTTTGTATGAAGTGTTGAGAAAACCAAGTGTCCGGTGAGCGCTGCGTTTATCGCGGTTGACGCTACGTCCTCGTCTCTTATTTCCCCGACCATTATAATGTCGGGGTCCTGTCGAAGCGCGGAGCGCAATCCATTTCCAAAAGTATATTTTTTCTCATCAACTTGTGTTTGAACAATCCCTGTAAGGTGGTATTCAATAGGGTCTTCAATAGTTATTATTTTTTTCTCAGGTGTTTGTATTTTTCTTAAAAACCCATAAAGTGTCGTTGTCTTTCCAGAGCCGGTAGGACCAGTAGTCAATATCATCCCATTTGGCTTTTTTATTTCTTTTTCAAGAACATTGAAAAGTTTTTTCTCAATACCAAGTTCCTCCATCCCAAGTGCTATTGTCTTAGGATTAAGAATCCTAAGTACAATTGACTCCCCATAAGCACCGGGGAGCATTGATGTTCTTATCTCAACATCATTCTCATCAATACGCACAGAAAACCTTCCGTCTTGCGCTTTATCTTTAATATTTATTTTAAGTCCTGAAGTGAGCTTTATCCTTGAGAGCAAAAGATCATAAGTTGCAGTGTCAAACTCTGTGATGTCAATAAGTACCCCATCAAGACGATAACGCAAACGTACTGATTTTTCTCCCGGCTCAATATGTACATCCGATGCTTCAGAGGAGAGCCCACCTGCAAGCATTACTTCAAGTATTCGGGAGATTTTGTGAGATTTCGTCATTCCAAGTGTTTCCGTAATAAGTTTTTTTATATCATCTATGGTTTTTAATCCACTTAAGATATTTCTTATTTCATCTCCAGATATATCAAGAACACCTGATTTTGTTTCTGTTGCAAATGATATATCAGCGTAACGCTTAATAGCACGATCCAAACTTACCGATGATGCCATGAAAACTGTCGTCTTATAACCTCTTTCTTCAAGATCTTTCAATGTTTCTTTTACCTTTTCGTTATTTGGAGAGCGTACAGCGATAGAGATTTTTTTGCCGATTTTGTTGAATACGGCAATTTCTGCAGCCTCTGCTACTTCTTTGCTTATAAGCTGAAGAGCGTCTGTGTTTATAGGCACACGAGAAAGGTCAATGTACTGCAGGCCATACTTGTTTGAGAGAATACTTGCCAATTCCTCTTCCTCTTTCTTGTGAAGCTCCTCTATCTTCTTATTTACCTTTGTTTCGTCAAACGTTACCATTTCTTTCATAGTAGCGTCTTTTTCAGTGGGCGACAATGTTGCTTTATGCATAAATCGTGTGGTTATCCTTATAAACAAAACAATAGGTCTAGATATTTTTATAGCTAGACCGTATGGCACACTAATTATTTTATTCTAAAGAAAGTATTTTATTTTCAACTAAATCTTCATCTTCTTTGAGAAACTCTTCCAACTCCTTCTCAATATCAGTTTGAATCTTCTCAATACTCTTCTCTTTTCTATTACTACCACTGGCGATTTTACCAAAACCATCTACTATTTTTATTGTCATTTTAAGTGGAGAGATTACAACCCCACCAAAAAAACCCAATAAACCATATTTTTTTGCCCCTTTGCTGGAGTTGTAACTATTTCTGTCCAACCGAACAACACATCCACAACACCTTCAATTCTATTTTCAATAGAACTCTTTTTTTGTTTCTGAATATTAATATTTATTTTATCTGAAGCTTGAGTTGTGTATGAAAATACTGTAAAAATGAAAATAATAAATATGTAATACAAAGCTCGTTTCATTATTCTCACCCCCTTCCTTCTAGATTTTAAAAAGATCTCTTTATCTTAATTTAAATAATATCATTTTTTTTTAAAATATAAAATAAGCCCAATCCATAAAGATTAGGCTTATGAGTGCTCAAACTGTTTGTTTTAAAATAATTTTTACTATAAATCTTCTCCCGGCCAGCTGTCCACAATGTTCTTCTCTTTGAAAAATGTTACGAAATCAATAGCACCTATACCTGTACGTACGGCCGCTTTTGCCGCTCCAACACCAACATTAATCGGAAACAACACTTTGCCGGCCCATCCGGGTTTTGCTGCTTGTTGCATCGGGTAAATTGCCGTTTCCGTCCAGCCAGCGACTACGCCAACCGACGATTTTGCTAAATTATCTTTAGGGTCCGCAGAAGCTATCTGCTGCATACTTGTAAGACCAACAATAAATACTGATAATATTGCTACAAATAGGATTTTTTTGAACATAACATTTACCTCCTTTTTTATAAAACATTCCGAAAATCTAAAAAGAGCACTCCATAATTAGAATATGTTGATTCAGTCAAGAAGTCAATAATACGGTATATATTGACAAAATTGATAGATATGATATAATGAACATAGACTTGAAACCTTATTTACACTTTATTTTTCTTTAAAGGAGGACGTGATGAAAGTTAAATTTTTAGTTTTAGGTTTGTCAATGCTTTTAGTAGTTGTGTTCGGGATGAGTGGGTGTGTATATAATCCATCAAGTACGAGCACAGTAAGTTATTCATGGCCCGTAAGACCTTTTATTTATCCATACACAGAAGTTACTGTAAGTAACAATATGGAAGATGCTTACGTGGACATCAACTCCAGTGTAAGCAAAAGGTCAAATTTAGGCCCAGGGGATTATCACACTTTTGTTTTTCCTGGGAGCTCAACTCGTAGAGTTGAGTATTCTGTAATTATTACAATCAAAAGAAAAGGAAAAGCGCCAAAGTCATACACGGAGAGAGTTCGAGTATCTAGGCGCGACAATGATGTAATTTCTTTTGAAGTAAGAGATTATGGAAGAATAAGGAAAAGAGGATAAAAAAGAGAATGATGTACAAAAGGGGAGAGTCCAAAAAGACCTCCCCTTTTTTTATGTTAAAATTGTATTTATGACAGCAAAAAGTTTAAAGGAAACTGAAAAAATTGCAAAAGAATTTATTAAAAATCTTATACCTAACAAAGATACTGCTTTAGTCATTACTCTTTATGGGGAGCTTGGTTCAGGGAAAACAACATTTGTGAAATATATTGCCAAAACATTCGGACTTGAGAAAACCATTACAAGTCCGACTTTTGTTATTGAAAAGATATATAAAATAGAGGATAAAAATTTTGATTACCTTATTCATATAGATGCATATCGCTTAAAGGAAGGAGAAGAGTTAAAGCAATTAGGTTGGAAAGAAATCTTAGAGAATCCAAAGAATCTAATTTTCATAGAATGGCCGGAAAATGTGAAAGATATATTACCTGAAAACAAACAGGAAATACACTTTAAATTCATAGACGAAAATACAAGAGAGATTAAGGTTAAATAAGGATAAGTAAAGTACTTGACAAATATATCTGAATATGCTATACTATTTATAGTTAATTAAGTTCTTTTTATTTTAATTCTTTATTTTATTCTTTTTCACATTTAATCTCTTGAAAGGAGATCAAAAATGAAAAATATTTTGTTGGTTGTTATGTTGGTTGCAGTTACTTCTTTC